>Ga0265297_10012066_pt1 | contig 10451 bp, 6 predicted proteins | sample Munlanlwell13791_FD_192502 | JGI IMG/M metagenome (GOLD analysis project Ga0265297, IMG submission 192502) | Leachate microbial communities from a municipal landfill in Southern Ontario, Canada - Leachate well 137-91 | ecosystem: Engineered > Solid waste > Landfill > Unclassified | place...
CATTTTGCTGGGACCAGTTCTATACAACCCCGGATCCTGAACCAAATATGATCTCTCTTGCCAAACAAATATTGGATGTAGCCAAGAAGCGCGATCCGCACTGTACCTTCTCCGGTGAGGAGTTGTTGAATTTCGAACTGGATGCCAGTTTGCTTGACTACACCTGGAACTGGGATGGTTACATGGACCGTAAAGTGCTGACCAGCGCATTTCCTTCCCCCAGGATCAATTCCTGCATTAGTTCATCCCCCCTTGCAGTAAAAAAAGCTTTTGCCGACAACCTGTACATGAATATATTTCCCCGTAAGGCAGAGTCGATCAATGGCTCGGACTACATTGCCAACTATCCCGGATTAAGCAAAGCGCTGAAGCAATGCGCCGGGTTAAAAAAACAATTTCTACCCTATTTTACAGAAGGTGAATTGATCGGGGAATGCCTCCTCACGAAGCCACTCAAAGAGATTCATCCCTGCGCTTACACTTTGCCCGACCGGGCAATCATGATCATCATCAACACCTCTAACCAAAATCAAACTTTTGAATTTGATTTAAATCTTGCACCCTGGATCAAATCGGCTACCGGGAAATATGAAATGAAGCATTACAACGAGATTGGTGCAGTTGTTTCAGAAGCAAGCGTAAATGCATCATGTCGCTTGAAAATGGGATATCTACAAACCAATGAAATGAGGTTGTTTGAGTTCATAGTTGATAAAGCCACGAGCAGCAAAAACTAACCACGATGAAAATTAACCATGTATCGCGATTCTTTCGGGCGATGTGCGCAACCATTGCCTTCTTCATTAATATCCAAGCTATTGGAAATCCATATCAGGGAAAGCTTACTTTGAAATCCGGGAGCACCATATCGGTTATAGAAGTGTGCACGGAAAAGATCCTAAAGATTGATTACCGTCCGGATGGAGAAGTATCCCCCGGGACTCCCGTTGTTGATGAAACTAAAAAATGGGATCCTGTGAAGGCAACAATCGATCAGCAAAAAGAGTTTGTGGAAATTCGGACTTCATCCATGCTGGTGAGAATTTCAAAAAACCGGCTACAGGTCTCGGTATATGATAAAAATGGTAAGCTATTGGTCGCTTCCAAAGAGGTAAATCAAAATGGAGGCATAACTTTTACCCATCAAGCGTCGGATAATTTTTACGGGGTTTATACATATGGAAGCCACTCGAACGATGGAACATTGCTTCGAAATAAGAATTCGACCATACAGGCATTTATTCAAGGGGGATCGGGCGCTCCGTTTATCTGGTCATCCAGTGGATACGGTATCGTGGTGAATACCAACGGCGGACAAATCTCAAATAACAATGGTGAACTTACCTTCTCAAATTGCTCGCGAAAGAATACTGAGTACTATGTTCTGGTGGGAACCCCCAAAGAAATTATCAGCGGGGCAGGAAATATTGCCGGGTTGCCTCCCATGTTTCCGAAATGGAATACCGGCTTTGGACAACTGGAATGGGGCATCGACGAAACCGAACTCAAAACACACATCAGAAATTACCGTGAAAAGAAAATCCCCTTCGATTGGTTTATGCTTGATTTCGATTGGATGGCATGGGGGGATGATAACTTTGGTGAAGTACGGTGGGCAAAGAAGTTCCCGGGTGGAGCTACCGGAGAGCTTTCCACATGGGCCAAAGAGAACGGATTAAAAATGATTGGCATTACAAAACCGCGTATTATTCTAAAAAATGCCGATAGTACCGATACCCAACAAGGCAAGTTCGCCGAAACGCACCATTTTGAGTACCCTGAACTAAATGTTGACATTGACTATTTTGTCAAACGACCATGCCGAACCCTTGACTTCAGAATCCCTGAATGCCGCGAATGGTGGGCAGGTCAGCTTATGAAAGGCGGATTTGAAAAAGGGATGCATGGATATTTAAACGATGAGGCAGACATAAGAAATCCCGGGAAGTTTGGTTTGGGAAACCTGAACAACCACTACATGCAAAGGGCCATTTACGAGGAGCAGCGAAAGATCAGCAACGAACGCGTTTATTCAATCAACCGTACTGCCTACATGGGTTCACAGCAATACGCTTATGGGTTATGGTCGGGCGACAATTATCCCACATTTACCGATTTGAAGGCACAATGTTTAAAACTTATAGCTGCCAACAATGCATTAATCCCGGTTTGGGGATTTTGCTCAAGCGCCTTCGGGAATAAGCCAAAGTTGAGCAACGAGCTTTATGTCAGGAGCCTGCAACTGGCGGCATTCTCTCCTTTGTTTTTCCTTCATGGAACGTTGAATGAACAGAAGCAGCCATGGTTCTTTGGGGAAAAAGTTGAAAGCCTTTCCAGGGAGATTGTAAATATGCGCTATCGTCTGATACCTTATGCCTACTCGTATGATCGCGAGAAACACGAAAATATGATCGGGATATCCCGTTCATTGGTAATCGAATACCCGAATGATCCGGAAGTCCGGGATATAACCAATGAATTCATGTATGGCGACTATCTACTCATTTCCCCAGTGCTGGACTCCGCTGTCGTGTCGCAGAAAATCTATCTGCCAGAGGGCAAATGGATCGACTACACCAAGGGGAAAACGTATGAAGGCAAACAACAGATTGAGTATGCCATTGATAAAAGTTCATGGAAGGATATTCCGATTTTTATCAAAGAGGGGGCAATTATTCCTTCCCAGGAAATTATGTTGTACGTTGGGGAGAAAGAGACGAAGATGATATTCCTTGACATGTTCCCAAGTGAAAAAACAACCAGTTTCCCACTATACGATGACGATGGCCATACCTATAATTACGAGAAAGGGCAATATTTCAAACAGAATATTTCCCTCTCAAAAAACAGGGATCAGGTAAAGATTGAATATTCAAGGCAAGAAAGAAAATATACGCCTACCTTCACCCACTATCTCGCAAAGGTACACGGAGACCAGGCCAAGGAGGTGGTCGCCGGTAAAGCCATTCTGAAGAAATTCAATTCATACAACGAATTGCTTGATGGCGATTCAGAAGGGTATTGCATCCTTGAAGACACCTATGGAACAGCGACTTATATCAAGCTGAAGGTCAAAGGGGAAGGGCAGTCAGTGACTGTAAAAATGTAGAACGCGGTTTCTTTAAAACGGATATTATTAAATTTTGCCTTCTTCCAGTAGTTTAATGATCTTGTCCAGCTTATCAGCCTCGATCGAATTCAATTTTTTCGCCAAAGCTTAGGGTTTCCTTGTGTTTTTCGTGCCAATTTTTATGATTTTGCATGTTTGTGAAATTTCGCTGGTTTTTTATGATCTCGCATGAAACTTAGAAACTGTAAGCTCTTACCCTGTTATCCGAAAAATTGGGTGAGAAAATAATTTTCTTACTTTTTAAATAATAGAAATCGGCCTGATTAATTCTTTTATCAACACTGCTGTAGATAAGAATATCAGGTTTTTTTTGTTCGACCATGGTAATATTTCCTCTCCAGTCGGAAACGATATAACGGCCATCACCCAAAGATGATAAACCGTCGACAAATCCTTTTCGTTCAATAAAAACTTCCAATTTAGCGGAACTAATGTCGATAGAATAAATATTGGTCGAAGTGCCTGCCAACAACTTATTCCCATCAAACAACATTCCATTCACATCTTTCAATTGCGGCCCGGATATCCATTGTTCGAGTTTTCCACCTTTCATGCGATAGATACTACTCCCCTTAAAATCTGAAATATAAAGGGTTCCCTTTGAATCTATGGCAATATCGTTTAGCGCTTTTGCATCCTCAGCGCGAAATTTCCTGACAATCTTTCCTTTTTTGATGTCAATTTCGACCACATTTTTATTATCTGCAACGTAAAGTTTTTGTTTGTAAATACACATTCCACAGGGGTTATCCAAACCTGTAATCCACTTTAAATCAATAATTTTTCCATCGGGTGAAATTTTGGAGATAAAACCGTCGCCACGAACCGTATCATTAATATTCGATACGTATAACTCATTAACCTTTGAATTGTAAAATACACACTCGGGCTTTTTAAATTCTTTAACTGTTTCCCATATCAATTGCAACGTGTCTTTCGTTGAAGTATTTGCCTTTTGAGGCATTTGGTTTGCGTACGAGCCTGCTGTACTTGAAATTCCAAAAGCTACCACCATTAACAAACCAAAAGGGAATATTGAATTTTTCATATAATTACTATTTGATTAACAATCCAGGGTTAAACGAGAAAGTTAATAATAAATTTCACCTTCATCAATATTCAATACGCATAGGCCAGGTAAAAGTTGGATTAGGGTATAAAATCAATCCATACCTCTTTTACCGACTGAGGTTGCGGCACAAATAAGAATTTCCTGGGATTTTCCTCGAACTGGGTATAAATGGGCTTCCCCGGTTCAATCCCAAGTTGGTTATATATTTCCGGACTCTTGACAATCAACTCACTATCCAAATAATTTGGATTTTTCTGCCAGCGGATTTCACCATTTTCTGCAAGTAGGAGAAACCAGGCCAGTCCGTTGTGGGCCCTGACGCCGTCATATTCAAATCCATATTCACGGTCACACCAGGCGCCAAAAGTCAGCGGTTGCTCCGGATCTGCACTGATGGTGGCGTGCGCCCAGTACGGAGGAACAATCACCACCTCTCCCGGATTGGCAATCACGGCAAAACATTTTCCGGGCCGATCGTTGGCCGTTTCCTGCATGTAGATGATGGCCCTGCCAGACCATATCTCGTAAACTTCGGGAGTCGACCATCCTGAAAGAGGCGAAACCTTGTGGATATGTCCCTGGCTACGGACCGGTTCCTCGCCCAAACGTCCGGCAGCATAAGTTACCGCACCATAAAGCAGGTGAAGTTGCTCCAGTTGGGGGAGGTGCTCCTTCTTGCCCACATCCATTGCAATGGAATAGACCGGATCAGGCCCGGCGCACAGAGGATTTCGTAAACTCATTCGAATGGAATCAAGGGTGCGGTTTTCCACTTCCGGACCAAAAACACCTAGTCCGTATGCAAATCCCATGGGTTGCCTGGTGGGTATTATATCAAAGCCGGGATAAAAATTCATTTTTTTAATTTTCAAATCAATCTAATACATGAAAGCACAACATACTCAGTCATACCATTCGAACAAATATTTCTCGTCATACTGAACTTCATTCTTTTGAAGAATTGATAAATACTCCTCCTTAAATGTTCTTGATTTATGGTGCTCAGGTTGATTGAGAATATATTTTGACACATCATTAATTTGCGATCTTGAATAGGTGAACGACCCAAAACCATCCTGCCAAGCAAATTTACCCATTACCCATTTTTTATCGTTAATAAATTTTGAAGAACTTGCCTTAATATCGCGGGTTATATCAGATACGGATATTGTTGGATGTAATCCTATTAATACATGGGCATGGTTCGGGTTACAAAATATCGCTAATGGTTTGCATTTGTTATTGGAAATGATTCCACAAATGTATTTCTCAAGTTCTATTCGATTAATTTCTTTAATCACATTTGCCCTACACAAAACGGCAAAAACAATTTGTACATACATTTGAGAATAAGTATTTGCCATATTTTTAGTTTTATAACGCAGCTCCGCTGCTACGTTTAGTTTTTAATTACATATCCTACAAAGATATTACGGCTACGCCGTTAAACATTCAATTTCAGACCTTTTAACTACAAAGCTGCCATCAAACCAAGCAACGTAGTTGCTAAATCTTTGTAGCAAATGCTTGTAAGCACGCTTGAAGCAGCGGAGCTGCGATATAAACAATTGTGTCATTCGAACAAAAATATGTCCTAATTTGCATTTAATATCGCAGCTCCGCTGCTTAGTTTGTCACAATTGCACTTTCTACAAAGATATTACGGCTACGCCGCAAATATCAAAACCGAACATACCCTTTTAAGGTTCCGCATTTATGATTTTCACCTGATCCATAAGGCCGAATGGTGTATTCTCCGACTTTGGCTGGTACAATAAATACCTCGGCGTAATGCACCACAAAAGGTTCGAATGCATTTGCCGGGCTTTCAACGACCACCTCATCCCCTTCAACCAGGCAAATCACTTGCACCCCTCCGTTGGTATGGTGTTCAACCTTTTGGGTAAACCAATGACGACGTGTTTCGATAAATTCCCTTTCGTGCAAACCGGTACGTTCTTCTGTCCACCCATCCCCATCGGCAATTTTTTCAATTCTATTGACCAGATTATCGCGTGTCCATTGGGTGGTACGCTCCCATTGAATATTCCGTTTACCATGCTCAATATTGATAGGCCTGGGTTTGCCATCCAATCCCAAACGGCCCCAATCCCATAATTTAAACGTAAAAATAAAGGGCGTTGCACTTACTTCGAGTACCATACTACCCTTTCCTGAACAATGGATTGTTCCTGCCGGGATCAATACATGATCATGTTTTTTCATCGGCCAGGTCTGCACATGTTTTTCAGCTTCGAAGAGCTTATTCCCAGCCTGAGCCTCTTCCAGTTCTGCAAGCATCTTCTCGGGCTCGACTCCTTCGCGCAGACCCAGGTAAACAATGGCATCCTCTTCGGTATCCATCATGTAGTAGCTCTCGTCCTGGGTGTAATGCAGTCCGAATTTCTCCTGAATGTATTCGGTGAGCGGATGTACCTGCAGGCTCAAATGGCCTCCTTCCATGGTATCCAAAAAATCAAAACGGATCGGAAATTCATCCCCGAAACGACCGTGAACCGGATCACCCATCAACTCGCGCGGATGACGAAACACCAGATCGATGGATGGTATTTCAATCACATCTTCGCCGAACTTAAGCAATAGACTGTTTTCTTCGGGGACACAGTTGAAACACCATGCATAATTGGGAGCCGAGGGATCAAGGTTGCATACCTCCTTCATCCACTGCCCTCCCCATGGCCCCGGGTCAAAAAAAGGAACCAAACTAAACGGACGATTGGTGGCAATTTTTAGCCCTGCCATGATGGCGCTGCCCTCAACCATTTTAGGTTGACCAATTTTGTTGGTATCGAGGAGAAAGTCCCATCTGTCAAACAAGGTCTTTTTCAACCTGTCACAAACGCGCCAGTCGACAAAAAATCCTTGTTTGTAAAGGAGCATCCAGTCGGCTGTTTCCCTGTTGTTTACGCCAAGGTTATCGACAAGATGCTTCCGCATACGTAGTTGGATCTCCCAGCGGGCCATATCTGCATAAACCAACAAATCTGGTTCAGAACAAAGCAATGAAGCGCCACAGCCATATACCAGGAAAATTCCTTCCTCCGCTGATTCCAATTCTCCCCTTACTTCATGCACCTTTTGCTGATCAAAAAAAGCATCCATTGTCAGGCGCGTGAGGAAACCAAAAATCCGATCATTGGTCACATCTTGGAAAACCAGTTTTTTAATTTCAGTTTCCGGTAGCATACAATCGGAAGCCCTGATAAATTTTTGTGTTTTGATCCCGGTCTCAAGGCCTGCAATCAATTCTTCATGAATGACGCCCTGATAGGTTTCAACCACGACTAACTTCTTCCTCCCCGGCAGCGCCGAAATCTCTTTATTTAACCTGTCGCAAATGGCCTCCCAGCCTTTTTCTACTTCGAACAGGCTGTTTTTCACCTCAACAACCGGAAGATTGTTGAACTTCGAAGCTTGGGCTAAATATCTTTTCCTTGTTGAACTTTTCATAGAATAACAAACATATTAAACTGTACCTCCTTATTATTTTATACCGAACCGATCAATGAAAAACTGCCAATTCGTAAATTGATGGTCCTTCCTCATTTTCATGCCCCGGAAATGCAATACGGACCCATCGTGTTTGAATTGCTGCAAAGCGCACGGTTTCAGTTCGCAGGTAACTCATACCTTGATCTGAAGCATAAATATCCTTCCAACTCTGACCATCTTCTGAGACCTGAATAGAATATGGCGTTGCCAAAGAACTCCAATCACACGCTATTTCGATATGGGAGATCGTTTCCATTTTACCAAGATCCACTGCCAGCCATTTTTGTTTTCCCATGGCTGATGCCCAGCAGGAACTTCTGTCACCATCGACAGCGAATTCGGCCCGACAGGAGGTGCTCCCTCTAACTAAATCGGACGATGCCTTTACCGGTTTCCCTAAAGCCAGATTGCGACGGGCTTCCCGTTGAGCTGAAGTTAGTACGGCGAAGTCCCGTAGACTGTGAACGTTGCCGGTGGGTGTATTTATGAGTATGGCTTCAGCCTGATACTTTGATGCCTTATCGGGAATAGTAGCCGGAAAGAAAAGCTTGGTTGTTCCGTGTCCGGTTACCTCTGTTTGTACCGTTTTTTCAGAAATGATTTTCCCATCTTGCGACAACCTGAATAATATATCGCCCTTCCATGGATTTCCCAGGTCATTAAAGATGATAACTGGGAATTCCAGGGTTTTACCTGCGGGAAATTCATCTGCCCAGACATCCAGCATCAAACCAACCGGGGCAAAAGCATCACGGACATAGGTATAAAACTCAGGATTCCAGGTAAGTTTTTCAATGTCGGACCAATCGTCGCTTGTTTGTCCGTCGGGACGGGAGTAACCTAGTCCACAGAAATACATAACAGCCGCAGCCTGCCTGTGGGCACGAAAAAATTCAGTGATAGCAGCCGTATTGCGGGCATAAAGCTGCATACGTTCTGCTTTGGTTGCCAAAGGATCCATCAAATAATCGTACAACGGTTTTGATAGTGTGGTTGGAGTACCGTCCCGGTTAATCCATAATCCTCCGTATTCGTTGATAATAAGCGGGTTTTTTCGAAACAATTTTTCTTTTTCATAAGGCTGGGCAATCAGCAGCCCGGCTTTCGTACCGAGATCCTTCGCCAGATCAGCCATTCTAAAAGGCTGATTGGGCCCGAAAATAAAATGATATGGATGACATTCATCAGGATCACTTTCATTTACAGGCTCTCCCCATCCATTATCCCATGGACGGTTGGAGAAATCGAGTCCCCGAACCTCCCGGATCGCTTTCCCGGTTTCGGGCGAATAGGTTTCATTGCAGGCATCCCAAATGACTACACATGGATGATTCCAGCGTTCTTTCATCCATTCACGAAATTCTACCGCCAAAACCTCTGCTTTCAGACTTGCAGGAATTTTGGTAGATCCATGCCAAACCGGGTATTCATCCTGGATAAGAAGTCCCTCTTCATCGGCGATCCTGTACCAAAGTTCAGGGGCAAAACCAATGCAGTAGCGCAATGAATTCCAATGCATATCGCGAAATTTTTTATGCAAACGCCGTACCCAATCTTCACTCCAGGGTTTGTTTCCACGTAATGAATCCTCTAAAAAGCGAAGCATAGTAACGTTACTGCCACGCATAAAATAGGGCTTTCCGTTTAGAATGGCACGACCCGTAGCCGGATCGAGCCGGAAAGAGCGCATTCCAAATCGTGTGTTGAAGTTATCTGCTTCGCTACGAACCTCCAGTTCATAAAGAAACGGATCTTCCGGTGACCAGAGACGACATCCTTTTAGTGGAATGGTTATGCTACCCGTCTGCTCCGATCCTGATGCAATGGCAGGAACCAGACAGTCTGCCACGCCTGCCACCTTCTTTGAGACGGCCTCCCTGATGGTTATATGCAACTTCGTCCCGACGGGATTTGGCGAACATTTTATCCAGGTGTGGACCGTAACGGAATGATTAACAATGTCGGGTACTGCCTGGACATTTGTAATATGCGGCGAACCAGCCATAACCAATTCGACATGGTCGTAAATTCCGGGAATATACCTGCTCTTTTCACCATCCTGACCCGACTCTACAAGGCTGGACACAGCATCACGATCTGCTCCGATTCGGACGATCAATTCATTTTCACCAATTTTCAGCGCATTTCTGACGTCAAACCATCCCGGTGTAAAACATGGGATATGGTCGCCAATCAGCAATCCATTCAGATATACCCGCGTACCATACATTGCTTTTCCAATCTTAAGTTCCCCAAATTCCGGGATCGGACCGGAAATCTTGAATGTACGGCGATACCAAAAGGCATCCCTGCGCGGATCTTTTTGCAAAAAAGCCCCGCGATCCGCGACTTTTGGTCCCGGCTCCGTGAATGCCGGTTTAGCCATATCCAACAAACCTGGCACAATAATGGTACGATCAAATTTAGCCGGGATATTAAACATTCCGCCTTCTGCAATTTGCCAGGTACCATCAAGCGAGATTATTTTTCGGGTACCTTCAGCATGTAGTTTATCCTTTTTAGCATAAACGCCGCCAGTAACCATCAGCATCAATACGAAAACGATAAACTTTTGAATACTTGTGTTCATCTTTAAAATTATTTTAACAGTTTAATACAGATGTTCGAACCAGGTAATCCGCTCCATACAAGGCAGCAGAATCGGGAAATCTTGCCTTTACCAGCTTTACCTTTCCCCAAGGTGTCCAGGCCCGCTCGTTCACCTTTTCCTGAAGC
>Ga0265297_10012067_pt1 | contig 10449 bp, 11 predicted proteins | sample Munlanlwell13791_FD_192502 | JGI IMG/M metagenome (GOLD analysis project Ga0265297, IMG submission 192502) | Leachate microbial communities from a municipal landfill in Southern Ontario, Canada - Leachate well 137-91 | ecosystem: Engineered > Solid waste > Landfill > Unclassified | place...
ATAATGAAAGCAGGTTGTAATATTAGGAATGACAGCAAGGCAAGCAAGATTAGTCGCGAGGGATATGCCGCATCATATAGTTCAACGGGGAAACAGGCGGCAAAAGGTGTTCTTTGAGAGGGAGGATCGGGAGTTTTTCCTTCAATTGCTAGAGGAAAAAGCCAAGAAGTACAGTATGGAAGTTTGGGCTTATTGTTTGATGGATAATCATGTTCATTTAGTAGTTGTGCCCAGGCAGGAGGAAACACTGGCGCTGGCGATCGGTGAAACGCACAAAGAATACACGCGGAGGATAAATTTCAGGGAGAATTGGAGGGGGTATTTGTGGGAGGGGCGGTTCAAAAGTTTTATTGTTGATGAAAAATATCTTTATTCGGCGATAAGGTATGTGGAGCGCAATCCTGTGCGGGCAAAAATGGTTAGCAAGGCTGAAGATTATGAATGGTCGAGCGCGAGGCTCCATGTTATTAAACGGTTAAACAATTTATTGAGCGATTTCTATTTGCTGGATGAAGTAAGCGACTGGTCTGAATACTTGCAAGAGACGGACTGCGAAGATGAGTTAAAACTTTTTAGGCGGCATGGGGAAAGTGGCCGGCCGATGGGGGATCCGGAGCGATTAATAAAATTAGCGATTAAGTATGGCTGGGAGTTAATGCCCAAGAAACCTGGCCCAAAGCCAAGGAATTAGGTAGGAATTAGGTACGTGTCCCCGGAATTGTTCGGAATTGTTCGGATGAGGTGTTATCGGTTGACAGATATGGACACTTCTGCAATAACTGATTGGTAACGTAAGAGATGCTTAGAAACGGTCTAAATAATTGTAAAATAAAATGAAAAAAATTATCGGCTTGCTCTTTTTCACCATTATTGTGTCTGGCTGTGCTCCAATCTTGGAAAATATGCCGGGGTTTGAACACACAGCAGCTTTGATTTTGGGCTCTGAACAAAGCAAAGTAATACAAGACGCTGAACACGTGTTGGGGGAGCCATTGGATGTTCTAAATGATAAAGAAGGAAAACTCCAAGTCCGTCGATATAAATTCATGGCCGCCAATGATATGGCCTTATATTTTTATGATGGCAGGTTTGTTCAATTGGCTTTAGTTGATGTCGGCACAGATAATTATCCTGAACCATCCGATCATCAGTTTGGGAAAATGACAGGTTTTATACTTAGCAAACAAGGTAAAAATGGCGAAGTGAAATTGTCATTTTTAAATTTAAGGAAATAAAAAGAAGGTAATTAATGATGGGCATGGCAGATTTTGGTGGCTTGGGTACAAATAAGTTAGACCGTTTCTAGTTAAATATTATAACTAAAAATAAGTGACAGTCACCATAAACGGTGCCAGGCACAAAACGGGGACAGGGCAAACAGGGGGGATTTCCGGGGACAGGTACGAAATTATTCTTTTTGGTGGAATTCCGGAATTCTAAACGTTACTCTTATATATTCAAACTAAAAAACAAAAAGGAGGAATATGAAAAAATTTTGCCTTTGTGTGTTTGTGCTTTTAGCATTCGTGGGTTGCGCCACAACGTCGCATTTTGTTGAAGGGCGTAATTTTGATGAGAACAAAATGAAAAACATTGTTAAGGGTTCCTCGACAAAAGCCGATATTCTTAAATTGTACGGTGAACCGATCGACAAGGGGATTGATGAGAAATATAATGAGAATTGGGTTTATCTCTATGCTGAGACCGATAGCCAATATAATGCATGGACAACTGATTCAAAAGCAGACAGACGGGTTAAGAAGTTGATTGTTGTATTTGATGAGAAAGATGTTGTCCGCAATTTTGTTTTTTCGGATTCAACAAACCCGATGAAATACGATTATAAGGGGTTTTAGCTGAGAGGAAAAAGGTGGCTCTTTCTTAATAATCTGTTTTGTTAATTAGCGGCACAGGGGTTTATGGCAGCAGTGTCCGGACAAGAGAAGGGCGCAGGAGAAGAAGTATAAGGTTTTCTATCAGCGGAGAGGAGAGAGGGAAAGCCTTTGTTCTTGTATTTTCGCATTATTGGTTTTAATGGGCCGTGCCACCGAATCCTTATGGCAGTGCTTATAATGGGGCCCTTGCGCAGGGGAAGAACACCGGGATTATTAAAGAGGGGAATTTTTTCGGTTCGGGAGCGGATATTTTCTTAATGTGATTTTTTATTAATTTCTTAAAACTCAAAGGAGGGGAAACATGGTTGTGAGGACTAAACTCGTTCCTGCGCTCATTATTTTATTGGCCGCGGCAGGGAACGTGAACGCATCAGAGGCCAAAAAACACACGGTTACCGTCGGACCGGAGGTATCCTATATTGCCTACAAGGAAGATGGCGTGAAAGAAACCGGGATCGTTTACGGATTATTTGGATCCTATACGTATCGCGGAAAATTGTTCAGTGAGAAACTGGAAAACGCCATGCTGAGAGTTAACGGCCGGCTGGGCTTTGGGCAAGTCGATTATGACGGTGAACTTTCCGACGGAACGCCATACACGATCGATAATATCAACGACACCCTCTTCGAAATTCGTGCTGTGGCCGGATATGATTTTCCGATATTTTCCACCTCAACCATTACTCCCTATTTTGGCGTGGGGTATCGCTATTTAAACGACGACCTCTCCACCGACCCCGCCGGTTATGAGCGCGAGTCCAATTATCTTTATAGCCCGATCGGGATTGAGACCAACACGCCTTTTGCCAATGATTGGTCCATTGGCCTGACCGTTGAGTATGATATTTTCTGGCTTGGAAAACAGCGCAGCCACCTAAGCGATGCCATCCCCGGATTAGGAGATGTGACCAATGACCAGGAAAAGGGATACGGGCTGAAAGGGTCCATCAAGGTCCGTAAGGAGACGGAAAAGATAAGTTTCTTCGTTGAGCCGTTTATCAATTATTGGAACATTGATAAATCAAAAGATGCGCCGCTTGTTTTCTCCGGGACCATTATCGGTTCGGCGTATGAACCTAAAAACAATTCACTCGAATACGGCCTTAAGCTGGGGGCAGAATTTTAGCGGATAGCCGGATCGGGGAAGTGACGGATATGCCGCAGGCAGTCAATAACGCCTGCCGTTTCCGGGCTCGCGAGCTTTGCTGGCGAGCCCGGTTTTATTTCGCGCCGTCTCTGGACAGGGATAGGGTTTTATGATATTTTAAAAAAGTTCGTAAGTGATCTTGGGTCGTGCGCCCGGGCGGCCTATTTTTCATCTCTCGGGAAGAAAGGCTATCAATGAAATTAAAAGGCCAAGGAGCAGGCCAGCAAAGCGCAAGCGATACGGCAGGCGAAAAATGTGTCAATTGCCCAGACCGCAGACGATGCCAGGATTCCAGAATTTCGTGGATATTCTTTGTTATCGGGCTGGTGGCGACCGTTGCCATCCGGGTGGTCACGGTATTGATGCATATCCACCCTCTTTACGGTAAGATATCCTGGTATGTGGGGGTCGGCGGATTTTTTGTTTTTTTTGTGTATCAATTCAAAATCTATCAACAAATGGCCGACAGGATCGACCGCTCCCGTCTCGAGGAAAAGATCAATTCAAACCAGGAGTTAATGCCGGACGACCGTTTGCTTGTCGCTGCCATTATCTGCAGATTAAAATCCAAGAAGGAGCGGATTAATTTCTTTTTCATATTCGCGGTCTCAGCGGTCGCGCTCCTTGTGGCTGTTTATTATGATTTTATTCAGAGGTAGGCTGAAGGCGGGGGACGGACCGCTTCAATCCTTTTCTTCTGTTTCACCGCGAAGGACTTAGTATGTTGAGCATTTTTTTGTTGGCCACATTAACGGTCATTCTTTTTGTTTTCAGCCAACGGACTTTCCGGCGGGAAAGTCCTGCGGCCGGTGCCGCCAGCCGAAAGGGCGCGCCGCCCGGACGCCTGCCGCGTTTCCTGGGGGTCGTCTTCTTTAACGTTCTCATCGTGGAATGTTTCGCCTACCTTTGCCTTATCTTTTTGATTTTTTACGGAAACAGTTTCTTCCTTATCGGCAATCAGAAAATTCTGGATAAGCTGATAAAATTCCAATTAACGGACGCGGTGTATGTGTCCCGTGACCGGCATAATGATTTTTATCAGATCGATAACGAGCTCGGCTATACCGTCGGGAAGAAAAAGAAATTCTATCTTTACGCAACGAATCATCAGGGCATCCGCGCCGATCGGGAATACGCGCTTCTCCCGGATGAGGGTACCGTGCGCATGGCGGTTTTCGGCGATTCATTTGTTTTTTGTGACGGAGAAAAGAATGTCAACGGTTGGCCGCATTTTCTCGAAAAATCGATAGGCCACCTGGAGGTGCTGAATTTCGGCGTTTCCGGTTATGGGCTGGGGCAGAGTTATCTCCGCTACCTGAAAGACGGGGTAAAATTTAAACCGGATATCGTCCTTTTTAATTATATTACGACCGGACCGCGCGATGGTTTGGGATACGGCGATCTGCTGGCCGGCCGGACCCCTTTGCGGCTCTCGACGCTCTATCGGGCGATTTTTCGCGTGGAGGACGGCATCCTGATTTCCCGGGCGGTCACGCCGTTCGATTTTTTTGATCCGGATTTTCGGGAAGAATATATCTATCGCCCGCTCGGCCTGAGCGAACGGCAAGCCGTGGGCCCGCGATGGTTCGGCCGCCTGAATACCACACTTTTATTGAAGCATTTTTTCTTGCAGAAAAAATTTTCTTCGATGGCGGCAGTCCGGCAGGACATACCGATCGATATTAACATAAAAATATTAGATAACCTCTTGAAGGTGGCTGAGGAGAATAAGAGCATGGTTTTGTTTTTCTGCCCCGGCGAATACGACGGCCTCCCCGGGGAGATTAAGCTTCTTTTGCGGCGACATGCCGGGCACGCCTTCTATGTGAACTTTAATCGAAGTCTGAACTATTATCTGGAAACGCGTGCCTTGAACAAAGAGGAATTATTGAATGATTCCAATCATTTCAGGCCCCGCGGGAATTTAGTTTACGCCCAGTTGCTTGCCGCGATCTTACAGGAACAGGTCTGGGGAGAAGGGGAGAGGACCTTTCGCTTCGACACCCCAACTCGCTCCTTTGTCCGCGTTCCGTGAAAATTTTTCCGCCGAAAAACCAACATCTCCAGCAAATAATTGACAATTAATAGGATATCTTTATAATTAACACAGGATTTTGACGAGGAGTTTTAAAAGGGAAAAGGCATTCCAAAAGGGGAAAACTTATGCTTGATATTAAATTTATCCGTGAGAATGTTGAGCTGGCCCAAAAAGGGTTAGCGGCCAAGAACGCTAAGCTCAACCTGGAAGAATTGTTGCAGCTCGATCAAAGGCGCAGAGAGATCGTCGGTAAGTTGGACGATTTGCGCGCGCAGAAAAATCAGGCGAATGATGAAATCGGCCGATTGGTCGCGCAGAAGAAGGATCCGCAAGCCAAGATTTCCGGCATGAAGAAAATTTCCGAACAGGTGGATGAATGGGAGTCGCAGGCCAAGGCGCTAGAGAGCGAACTTGAGCGGATATTGTTAGGGGTCCCTAATCTGCCGCACGATTCGGTCCCGGTCGGCGGGGCCGATAAGAATAAAATCGTCAAGGATTGGGGGGAGATCCGCAAATTTAATTTTACCCCCAAGAGTCATATCGAATTGGCCGAGGCCTTGGATATCATTGATTTCAAGAGGGCGGCGAAGCTGAGCGGCTCTAATTTTATTCTTTTTAAGAAAGAAGGGGCGCTCTTAGAAAGGGCGTTGATCAATTTTATGCTGGACTTACATACCCGGGAACATGGCTACAACGAAATTTTCCCGCCTTTTTTGGTCAATCGGGCGTCAATGACCGGAACCGGCCAACTGCCCAAGATGGAAGAAGATATGTACCGTCTCGAGCAGGAAGATTTATTTTTGATCCCCACGGCGGAAGTCCCGGTCACCAATATCCACCGCGACGAGGTATTAAGGGAAGAGGACCTGCCGATCCTTTACACCGCTTATACGGCTTGTTTCCGACGGGAAGCCGGTTCCTACGGGAAAGAGACGCGGGGGATGATCCGGGTGCATCAGTTCGACAAGGTTGAATTGGTTAAATTTGTCCGGCCCCAATCTTCTTATGACGAATTGGAGAAACTTGTCTGCAACGCGGAACGTGTCTTTCAGCTGTTGGGATTGCCGTATCGGGTGTTGCTTTTGGCCAGCGGGGATCTCAGTTTTGCCGCGGCCAAATGTTATGATATTGAGGCCTATGCCCCCGGAACCGAAAAATGGCTGGAGGTATCGAGCTGTTCAAATTTTGAGGATTTTCAGGCCCGCCGGGCGAATATCCGCTTCAAGGGGAAGGAAATGAAGAAGCCGGCATGGGTTCACACGCTCAACGGTTCCGGCGTCGCTTTGGCGCGGGCCGTTGTTGCCATCCTTGAGAATTATCAAACGGAAGAAGGGGATGTCCTGATCCCCGAAGTCCTTCAGCCGTATATGCACGGGCTTAAAAAAATATCGAGATGATTCGCTAGAGAGGGATTCTACTCATGCGTAACCGGGTCCTCAATGTGTTAAAATTTTTTCTCTTTGTTTTCTTGGCGCCGGTGGTGATAGCGGTTTCGGTGAGCTTTGGGAAAGAAATCCAAGAGCTGCCCGCGGAGTTGGCTGAAAATTTTTTCTGGGGTGTTGCCGGTTATGTGATTTTATATCTGTTCCTGATTAAGCTTAAGGCGTTGTTCCAATTCGCACAAAGGCTGGTCTTTGATCTTTTTCGGTTCTCGCCGGCGATCGGCCGGGTTACGCAATTGATCTTGCCGTTTTATGCTGTTTTATTGATGATTGTTCTCTATTTTAAGGCATCGCTTTTTAAAGAGATATGGATTGAAAATTATTTTGTTTTTCTGGTCGGTTTTACCTTCGCGCATCATATTGTTCTTGTGGCTCAGGAATTGTATGAAGAGGACGCGGTGATCTTAAAGCCGCATTATTTATTGATGATGGGGTTAACGTATATTGCCAATCTTTCTTTAGTCGCGGGTTTGCTGGATCTGATTTATCCGAGATTTTCATTCTTGAGCTTTTTTGATAGAAGTATTTTGACCACCCAGCTCATTTATACTTTGGGATTAGAAAAGATTTTTGCTTGGTGAGAGGGACGGCTTGCAGAGTCCGCCCCCTAGGAAGAAGGGGACTGCTAACTCTCATTTCGGGAAAGATATTGATGTGGAGAGGTGGCCGATGTTCTGGAAAGAATTGAGGTATCGGCACAACCTTCTCCTTGATCTGCAGGGAAATAAGGTAAGGAGAGGCGGCTGCCCCAACTTTCTGGATTTCAAGTTAGGGATGTTGGCACAGCACCTCTCCTTTCGGAAAAGATATTGATGTGGAGAGGTGGCTGCACTGGTTTTTCTGGGAAAGAAGAAGGAAACCAGCACAGCACCTCTCCTTTCGGGAAAGATATTGATGTGGAGAGGTGGCTGAGTGGTTGAAAGCGACGGTCTTGAAAACCGCTATGGGCGCAAGTCCATCGAGAGTTCGAATCTCTCCCTCTCCGCCATTCTTCCTCGAGCGATAACCTTCAAACCCGAAGGGGAAGGTTATCGCAATTTTAGGGAAGAATGGCGGAAGTACTATGAAGCCAACGGCTTCAAAGTGCTCCGCCATAGAAGAAATGAGGAACGCGGGAAGTACTATGAAGCCAACAGCTTCAAAGTGCTCCGCCATAGAAGAAACTGAGGAACGCGGGAAGTACTATGAAGCCAACAGCTTCAAAGTGCTCCGCCAGGAAGATTAAGAAAGAGAATGAGGAACGCGGGAAGTACTATGAAGCCAACAGCTTCAAAGTGCTCCGCTTAATTTGGCATGTTGATAAACTAAAAGCCATTCTTCCTCGAGCGATAACCTTCAAACCCGAAGGGGAAGGTTATCGCAATTTTAGGGAAGAATGGCGGAAGTACTATGAAGCCAACGGCTTCATAGTGCTCCGCCAGGAAGATTAAGAAAGAGAATGAGGAACGCGGGAAGTACTATGAAGCTAACAGCTTCATAGTGCTCCGCCTGAAGAAATGAGGAACGCGGGAAGTACTATGAAGCCAACAGCTTCAAAGTGCTCCGCTTAATTTGGCATGTTGATAAACTAAAAGTCATTCTTCCTTGTGCGATAACCTTCAAACCCGTAGGGGAAGGTTATCGCAATTTTAGGGAAGAATGGCGGAAGTACTATGAAGCCAACGGCTTCAAAGTGCGAGACCGCGTCAAAAATTCTAAATGAATTTGTGACGGGTCCGCCTACCGGATGAGGTTGTGGCAAATTTTGGCGGATCCGCCATTTTTGTCTGGGTACACCTGAGCGGGGCAAGAATTTTTTGTGATATACTTTAATCGGGAGCGTTTTGTTTTTAAATTTTTGTTGTGCATGTATCGTCCAATATATAAAATGAAAACAACGTTGGTTCGGAAGCGATAAGGGCAGACCATGAAAAGGGAATTCCTTAAAAGGGCTAAAATGAAGTCGATAGAGGATGCGTCCATCCTGCGGAAGTTCACAGTTTTCTTCCTGCTGATGTCCATCATCCCGGTCGTCACTTTGTATTACCTCTATTGGCAAGTCAAAGAGTCAGGCAATGTTGGGATCACTGAGGCGAATTTCAGCATGACTTTGGGCTTGATTATTGTGGGCGCGGTTACCGGTTATTGGGCGATGCGATCTGTATTGAAAAAACTCATCGCTATCACAAAATCCAGCCAGAAGACTTTGGAGATATTCCTGGAACCCGATAAACTGAAAAATTTTACCGGGGAACAAAATGAAATTTCTGTCCTGGCCCAGTCGTTTACCGAGATTACAACCCGCTTGGAAGATAATATCCGCAAATTAGAACTTGCCAAACGAACACTGCATTCCGTTCTTTCCAAGGTCGGGCAGGGCATTTCTTCCATGCAGAGCATTGATACTTTTTTAGACTTGATCGTTGAGACAGTGGCCGATGCCTTCTCGGGGAGAGTCGGGATTTTGATGCTGACGGACAAGAGTGAGAACGAAATGTATCTCAAAACGATTTATGGTTCGCGTTTAATTCCTTTGCCCAATATCAGAATGAAATTTTCAGATGAGCCGCTGAATTCGATTCTCAGATCCCGCAAGGCCTTGGTCGTTGAGAAGATCGAGAACTCGGTGGTCAAATCGAACAAGTTCAATTTGGTTTTTGAAACACCGATGCTTTGTGCCCCGCTTATTTTGCACGATGAAGTGCTGGGGATAATCGCGGTTTGCGGGAAAAAATCCGACGATAAAAAGTTCCAGGATGACGAAATGAATTTGTTGTCGAATTTGGCCTTTCAGACAGCGGTGGCGGTTGAAAACTCAAAGTTGAACAAGGATGTGGAGAAGACTTATTTTGAGACGATTTCTGCTCTGGCCTTGGCCGTGGACGCCAAGGATAAATATTCTCGCGGCCACTTGGATCGCGTCGCGTCCTATTGCGTTAAAATTGCCGAAAAACTCAAGCTCAGCCAAGACGATATAACGGTATTACGGGACGCGGCGAGGTTGCATGATGTCGGGAAGATCGGCATCCCGGACGAAATCCTTATGAAACCGGCTCCCTTGAGTGACAAGGAAATGGAGATGATGAAGAAGCACGCGGAAATAGGAGAGAGTATCATTAAGCCGGTCCACTCTTTGCGCAGTTTGTGCGATATTGTGCGGCATCATCATGAAAAATTAGACGGGAGTGGTTATCCGGATGGTTTACAAGGTGACCAGATCGCCCTTTTAGTAAGGATTTCGGTTGTTGCGGATATCTTTGATGCGTTGACGACAGATCGTCCTTATCGAAAGCGTTATCCAGCTCAAGAAGCACTCAATCAACTGCGAGCGATGAAAGACAAAATTGATCAAGACATCGTTGAGGCTTTGTCGCAAACCGGTAATCTTGAATAACATCCATGTAAAAAATTGTTGGCCAGGTGAGAAACTTCGGATGAGAGAGGGCTGGTCCGTTTTTAAAAAGGAAATTGAGGAAACCAGCACCGGCACTCTCTTTTCCAGAAGAGATATTGATGTGGAGAGGTGGCCGATGTTCTGGAAAGAATTGAGGTATCGGCACAACCTTCTCCTTGATCTGCAGAGAAATAAGGTAAGGAGAGGTGGCTGCACTGATTTTTCCGGAAAGAGTTTTGGAAATCAGCACCGGCACTCTCTTAGCTGGGAAAGATGTTAATGTGGAGAGGTGGCTGCACTGGTTTTCCCGGGAAGGAAGAAGGAAACCAGCACAGCACCTCTCCCTTTCGAGATAGAAATTTAGGAAGGAGAGGTGGCTGAGTGGTTGAAAGCGACGGTCTCGAAAACCGTTGTCCCGCATCGCGGGATCGAGAGTTCGAATCTCTCCCTCTCCGCCATTCTTCCTCGAGCGATAACCTTCAAACCCGAAGGGGAAGGTTATCGCAATTTTAGGGAAGAATGGCGGAAGTACTATGAAGCCAACGGCTTCAAAG
>Ga0265297_10012068_pt1 | contig 10448 bp, 12 predicted proteins | sample Munlanlwell13791_FD_192502 | JGI IMG/M metagenome (GOLD analysis project Ga0265297, IMG submission 192502) | Leachate microbial communities from a municipal landfill in Southern Ontario, Canada - Leachate well 137-91 | ecosystem: Engineered > Solid waste > Landfill > Unclassified | place...
GACATGGAGGTTCGAGTCCTCTCTGCGGCACTAAAATAATTTGGTAAAAAAGCCTTTTATTTGATTAAAAAAACTGACAGTAGGGTGATAGATTGAGGATTTTTCGGAAAAAGGAGTGATTTCGATATTGGAGATATTTTCCCAAGCAAGATTTACTTTTTTGGTGGATTGATCTTTAATTTTGAATTTAAAGGTAAAGATTTTTATTTGATTGGGTAAAATATAATCAGTAGAATTGGTGCAAAGATTGGTTAGTTCGACTGATTCATCGACAATTGGTTTAAGACAAAATTGAGTTTCTCCCCAAATAGATTGACCGGTATTTTTGAGACTTATTTGGCCAGTGTATTCAGTATTAGTAAAAATTAAAAAAGGGATTTTTGAATTGTAGTATTCAAACTTGGTAGTTTGTTGAGGTTGATTCTTATTTTTTGGTTGATCGACAATATTTTGATAACTGGGGTAAAGTTTTTGGTTTTGGTCTAACCAAGAAAAATGGTCGAAAGGTTGATTGGGATAATTGTAAATAAATGGAGTAATAGCTTTAATATTTGAATCTTTGGACCAAATATTAAATGCCTCTAATAAAAATTTGGCGGTAGTAGTGGTGGTATAAAAATTATTACGGACATTGAGGCCTTCACGGTGAGGCCAACCGGTTTCGGTGATAAAAACAGGAAGATCTTTTTTGACACCGAGTTTTTTTAGGAAATCTAATTCCCAAAAATAACCTCGGATACTGTGTTGACCAGTGTCTTTTGGGGTACCGATAAAGCCGTGGTTGGGATACGAATGAGAAGCTAGACCATCAATATTGTCAAAATAAGCTGAATTGTAAGTATAAATTTCTTGATAAATATTTTTAGCAGATTTGAATTTGGGTGGGTTTTCAGGAGAAGCCAGATCGAGAGCAGCTCCTAAAACAAAAAAATTGGGATTTAAATTTTTTAATTTTTGAGAGGCGTAAATAGACATATCGACATAATTTTTGACGTTGACTTCCCCACCCCATTCCTGGGCATGATTGATTTCATTGAAGAGAATGACGTATTGTTTTTGAGTGGGCCAATTTAGAGAGTTTAAAAAGTTAGTTAAATTATCAATGTCAGAAATTGATGGAGCTTTCCAGTTTTCTCCATCAGCATTGGTGGCGAGACGAATTATAGGGATGAGATGAAATTTGCGGCAATTGTCAAAAAAATCTTGCCAGGTTTGATAATTCAATTGATTGAGTGGAATAACAATAGTAACCCAACCCCAATCACCACCGGTAGAATTAATAATGTCTTTGGCAGTGAATAAATCCTGTGGTTGGGTTAGATGAAGACCAAAGATGTTGTCAGATGCTAAAATAGGCTTGTTAAAAACAAGCCAAAAAAATAGTATAAAAAATAGAACTAATATTTTTTTCAAGGTATTTTATTCTAACAAATGAACAAAGAAGAAATTATTAAAATGAGAATATCTCGAGTTGAGAAAGAAATTCGAGATACACCCTATGATAAGTCGAGTGAACATCACCATGGGGTATTGAAGGCGAAATTAGCCAAACTTAAGGAAGAACTTGATGGTCCAATGAATAAAGGTGGAGGGGGCGGTGTGGGTTATGCAATTAAACATTCAGGGGATGCTTCGGTCGTTTTGGTGGGATTGCCCAGTGTAGGAAAATCAACTTTGCTTAATAAAATTACTAATGCAGAATCGAAGGTGGGAAATTATGATTTTACAACTTTGGGGGTAGTACCGGGGATGATGGAATATAAAGGGGTAAAAATACAAGTTTTGGACTTGCCAGGGATTATTGAAGGGGCAGCTGGAAATAAAGGTTTTGGTCGAAAAGTGATTTCGGTAATACGAGCGGCAGATTTGGTGGTATTGATGACGGATATTCAGCGAATTGATTGGTTAAATGTGGTTAGTCAAGAACTTTATAATGCGGGCATTAGATTAAATGTAAAACCACCAAAAATTTCAGTTCACAAAACTTATAAAGGGGCAATTCAAGTGATTGATCCTTATTATTCTTTTGACAAAGAAGATGTGGTGGATATTGCTAAAGAAATGGGTTTGGATAATGCCATAATTCAATTGGGAGAAAAAATTGAATCGGTGGATAGATTGATTGATGGTTTGGTAAAAACAAGAAAATATATGCCGGCAGTGGAGATTATTACTAAAATGGATTTGGCAAAGCCGGAAGATGTTAAAAAAATCCCGGAGAGAGTTTTGAAAATGTGTGTGGGTGAAGATTTAGGAATTGAAGAATTTAAAGAGAGAATTTGGAAAGGATTGGGATTGGTGCGAGTTTACTTGAAGAAAGATAGAACAAGTGAGGCGGATAAAAAAGAGCCGTTGATTATAAAAAATACTTCGACTTTGGATGGAGTTTTGAAAAGAATTTCCAACCAGATGAGAGATGATGTGAACAAAGCCTATATTTGGGGTAAAAATGCAAGATTCCCAGGACAGGAAGTGTCGTTTAAGTTTCAAGTGTTTGATGAGATGGAAGTGTATTTTGGGAGATAAAAATTGATTAATGGACATTGGATAGAAATATTGGATAATTGATTATGGATCAGAAAGATTTGAAACAAGTTAGGGAGATAGTGAAGGATGAGTTTAATCATCGTTTCGATGAATTGGAGGAAAAATTGGAGGAAAAGATGTTTGAATGGAAATCGGAAATTGTGAGTATCGTTGACGGTTTAGCTTTGGAAATAAGAGATAATCGTGAATTTAGGGATATTGCGAGCCATCAGATTGGTGATAATACTAAAAGAATTGATAGATTGGAAAAGAAAGTGTTTGCAATTTAAGCTGAGTTTGGATTTTGGTCGGTAGATAAATTTGCAGTAGCGGTAATATTATTCATATCTTTGATTCGAAATGATAGGAGGCGACCATCTTGAATAATCTCTACAGTATGTTGATCAGTTTTCCCTATATTTGATCTGATTGATGCTTTAAACCCATCTGGAGTTTTTTCAATAGTAAAATCAAAATCTTTTTTTTGAGCAGCTTTGACACCAAATTTTTGACCTTCGCTTACTAATTTTTCGATTGGAATACCATTTCTAGTAATAGAAATTTCTTTTGATTGCATAATTTTAAATTATTTTCTCAAACTAATAATTAAAACTATGTTAAAAACATGGTTTAGGTGATGGTAACCCTACAATTTTTGTTTGTAAACCAGGATATTTAGACTAGATTTCGGATTTGTTGGGAACGGGATTTTAATATTTCTTTTGGAATTTTGGGTGAGTTTTCGAAAATAAGACGAGCAAGTGTGTTTGGACGAGGAGAATATTTGAAGACATGGATTTTAGAAAAGCCAATTTTTTGACAAAGTTTTAAAGTCTTTTGAAAGTCTTGATCAGATTCGGTGGGAAAGCCGACAATGATGTCGGTGCCAAATTTTAAATTTCTAATTTCTAATTTCAAATTTCTAATTTCTAATTTCAAATTTCTAAACTTTTGGAGAATATCTTTGGTGGTGTAGGGGCGATGCATAAGTTTGAGAATCTTGTCGGATCCAGATTGGATAGGGATGTGAAGAAAGTGAGAAAGACGATCAGAATGGATTTTATAAAGATTAATAAAATCTTGATCGATGCAATTAATAGGAATAGAACCGAAACTGATAAGTGGGATATCGGTTTCTTTTAATAAGCTTTTAATAAGCTTAGATAGGTTATATTGATATTCATCAATATTAACTCCAGTGATGATAATCTCTTGATAGCCGTCAATTATGGCTTTTTTTACGGTACTAACAGCCTTAGGAATTGATAAAGAAAATAGCTTGGGTCGTTTAAAAGGAACAATACAATAAGAACAAAATTGAGTACAGCCGGATTGAACTTTAAGAAGGAAACGATGGGTGTGGCTGAATTTGTCTTTGATTTTTGGGGTGTAACTCGATTCTAGTTTTTTTAAAAAAATTTCTTTTTGATTATTTTTGACAATAGAAATATTGTCTAAATCTTTTATTTTTTCAAGGTTAGCACAACCAGTGGCAAAGATTTTGGCTTGAGGGTAGAGTTGATGAAGATGTCGAATGGTTCCGAGTGATTCAGTCTCCCCTTTTTTGGTAATGGAGCAGGTATTTATGAGAATAATATCAGGCTTGGATTTGGTAGGAATAAAACCTTGATCAATTAAAGTTTGAGACCATTGATTGGTTTCGGCTGAATTGACACGACAACCGAAATTTATGGAGAGAAAAGTTTTTTTGGAAGTGATCATAGTGTGTATTGGTTGTGTATTAGCAGAGTAAACTGTTGACTGCTAAGTGGAAGGTAAATCTTAATATTACCTAACCTTTGGGATTATTTTATTTGCGCGGATGGGTTTTGATAAAATTTTTGATATAGTCAAGGATATCAACAGTGGTTTCCCAACCTAATTCTTCACGGGCTTTGGTGGGAGCTTCACCTGATTCGGTTCTCCCTGAGTAACCATCGATATATTTGATAGGACCGCCGAAGGCTTGAGCAATTTCCTCCACAGAATAGGCTTTTTGATTGTTGAGGGCATAACCATCGCCACTTCCCTTTTGGGCAACTAAAATCATGCCGTGAGCAAGATCTTTGACATAGGTAAAATTGCGTTTTTGAGTGCCTGGTTTGATGACGGTGAAATCACCGCCATTGAGATAAATTTGTTCAAATTTGGCAATAAGAGTGGCGTATTTATCAGTGCCATTTTCGCGAGGACCAAAGGCATTGTAAAAATAACAGATGGCATAAGGGAGATTGTACCAACGGCCATAGTTGTTGATGAGATCAACATTCATGGCTTTGGTAAAGGAATAGGGATTGGCATTGCGTTCTTCGCCGTTGGTAGCGAATTTGGTGCTGGAAGCGGCGTAAACTAATTTGCCGACTTTACGTTGACGACAAAATTCAACGACGGCAAAAGTTCCAACAGTATTCATATCGTAAACTTTTTCGGGTTCTTCAAGAGACGGGGCGACGCGAGCATATTCACCCAAGTGAAAAACAATATCGGGAGTTTCAGGAATTAATTTGTCAATATCTTTGGTATGACCTTCGCGGTATTCAGCGCCGGCGATATGATTTTCTTTTTTGCCATTGAAATAATTGTCAAGAGAAATGACTTTGTTGTTTGGGTCTTGGACAAGTTCTTCAATAATATGTGAACCAACGTGTCCGGCTCCACCAGTAACTAAAATTGTTTTCATAATTATTTTCTCCCTAACCAATTATATTTTAATTTATTAAAAGTGCCATCTTTTAATGCATCGCGGATTTGTTGGGTGGTGTTGATCATAAAACTTAAATTATGGATGGTCATGAGACGATAACCTAAAAGTTCTTGGGTTTTGAAAAGATGATGAAGATAGGCTTTGTCATATTTTTGACAAGTGGGACAATGACAGGTTGGGTCGAGGGGGGTTTGATCAAATTTATATTTGGCGTTCATGATTTGATTTTTAAATTTATCTTTGACATCGTGTTTGATTTCACCAGTTCGATTTAGAAATTGACCACCACGAGCCATGCGAGTAGGAAGGGTGCAGTCCATAGAGGTTACTCCTTGACCAAAAAAATCAAAAAGATCATCGATTTCTCCAACTCCTAATAAATGTATTGGTTTACCGGTTTTGAGAGCAATAGGAAGAGCATAAGAAACGGCCTCGCGCATTTTGTCTTTTGGTTCTCCAACTGAGATACCACCGATGGCAATGGCATCGAAATCTTGATCACAAATAAACTGAGCTGATTGTTGACGTAAGTCTTTGTAATAACTGCCTTGGATGACACCATAAAGTTTTAAATCTTGGCCTAATTTTTGGTTTAATTTTTTATGTTCATTTAGGGATCGAATAGCCCAGCGATGAGTGCGATTGAGAGCTTTTTGAGCATATTGTTTGGTGGCGGGATATGGAGTGCATTCATCGAAAGCGATAATATAGTCAGCAGCTAAATTATGTTGAATTTGGAGTGATTTTTCGGGAGTAAAAAAGTGAAGTGAGCCATCGAGATGGGAACGAAATTCGACGCCATCTTCGGTAATTTTTATTAGAGAACCAGCACCGTTGTGGTCTTTGGCAAGGGAAAAAACTTGAAAACCTCCAGAGTCAGTAATAAGTTGGCCATTCCATCGGGTAAATTGGTGAAGTCCACCAAATTTTTTGATGGCCTTATCGCCAGGACGCAAATAGAGATGATAAGTGTTACAAAAAAATATTTCAATACCAATAGCTTCCATCTCTTCTGGTGTGAGAGATTTTACGGTGGCTTGGGTGCCAACTGGAACAAACGTGGGTTGAGATAACATAGGTTAGATTATAACATTGAGGCTTTTTTTGTTATATAAAAATTTCATTTTTTTAACGCTTTGAGTATAAATTTTATTTATATCTTGTTATAATATGGCCACGCCGCAGTGGTGAAACTGGTATACACGCAAGACTTAAAATCTTGTGCTCTCAACAAGCGTGGGGGTTCGATTCCCTCCTGCGGCACAACAAAAATCTCAATTGGATATTTGATTTTCAACCTATAATATGATAGAATGGACACATTCGGATATAAAAATCTGATGGTTCATTAAAAATTGAAGAAGAGTTTGTGGATAGCATTTTGGACATCAGTATTATTGGTGTATAGAATGCTATTCACAAAGTGAATGGTTATTGCCAGTGGCAATAAACGTATTGGAGGTCTTGAATATGATAGGACTTCAACTGAGAATGAAAGACTTGTCTCCCGACTCACTTGCTCAACTGGAAAAAGACGGTATTAAATTCAAACAGTCAAAGAATATGACGTATATCCAGTTGTCGGAAAAGGATGATGGAAAATTCATATTCCCGGATTTGTTCAAAGGGTATGAAAACAATCTTTCCATTAATATTTCCGAGTCTGGCAGACTTAAGGGTGATGTCGGACAGAGTTCTGTGGTGTGTGGGTTTTATGGAGCCAGATTGAGACCCTATTATATTTCGGCTGGAAAAATCGATGACAACCACGCTTTGTTCTCTCTTCGGGTGGCAACGGTAGTGTCTTGCACTTACCCTGATCTGTTGATGAAAATCATGAGATACAAGATAGAGGTGAGCGAAGGTATCGCCGAGATTGTCAGTGAAGAAGTTTTTAAGGGAACCCTTGAGAAACTGCGGCAAGTCAACTATGTCTTTGTTCCGGCTGCCGAGGCGGCGATAGAAATAGCGAGTACTCGCAATTGCTGCGATGCTCACTTTATTGCCGAACCCTCATACGCGTAAACCATTTTCTTCTCAACTTCGACACGGCCCTCAGCGGACTAAAATCCAATGAGGGCCTTTTTTTGTTTAAAAATGATTGATATTTCTTGATATATTTAAAGTAATAGGTTATGATTGACCCATAGAAAAACGGGGATTGGCGCAATTGGCTAGCGCGCATGGTTTGGGACCATGAGGCTGTAGGTTCGAATCCTATATCCCCGACCTAGATATAGGATGAGAAGTTTATGCCCCGTAGGGGTAAATCTTATATCCCCGACTTTGATAAAATTTAATTAGTAAATTAAAAATTAAAATTCGCGGGTATAGTTTAGTGGTAGAACTAAAGATTTCCAATCTTCAGGCGGGGGTCCGATTCCCCCTACCCGCTCCAAAAAAACATAATTTATGGCTTTCTATAAGTTTTGTTTGTTTTTTATTAATTTAAAAAAAATAATGGCACTCAGTCTCGAACTACACTGTAAATATAGTCGTTGTTTAACAAAAGACAAATACCCTGAGGGTGCGTTTGAACCACGTGGCCCGATTGAAACTGTTTTTGTTGAAGATGGTCCATTTAAACTCCCAAAATTTGCGGCGGAGAGGGTTGCTTTAAAGGAAGAACAAAGAAGAAAAAGCTTAATTGGGGAGGAAATCTAAAAGTTGATCAATAATAGTTTGGGCGGTGGAAGTGAGAGTGGAGATATCGTTTCTTATTTGATTGATGATAATAAAATCAGATTTGACGGGGGCTTTTTTGATTTCCCAACCAGTTTTATTGATACGAGAATCTAAGTCTTCATTGGCTCGTTTTTCTTTGAGCCAACTAATATATTCTAAAAAACTCATATCCGGCAAAATAAAAGCTTTGATGATTAAGATTTTTTTATTTTTTAGAGAGGCGATATATTTGGTTAGTTTGGACCAGCCACTCATTTCGATTTGGCAGTAAATAACAGGATTTGATTGATCAATAGCGCGATCTAAACTAATTTTGGGAAGTCCGTAATAGTTGTCTCCTCTTTTAATAAACTCTAAAAATTCTTGATTCTTGATGGCCTTTTTAAATTTTTTGACGGTTTTGATAAAAAAATAATCTGTTTTGTCAACCTCGCCATCTCGGATGGGACGAGAGGTAGCGGTGATGGTTTTAAAAAATAAGTCAGGATAGAGTTTGACCATTTCACTATAGATACTATCTTTGCCGGAAGCGGCTAAACCAGAAGTAAGCATTATAATTTTGTCGTATTTTTTGGTATTTTTAAATTTTGATTTGGTTGATGACCAGAGTTCATATTTGCCAGTATTTGAGAAAGATTGATATTTGGGAATATCTTTTTTGAGTAGATTTGGCAAAAGTTGCGGGTTTGATAGAGAAAGAATGTCAACTATTTTTTTGCCGGAGGCAATTTCTTTTTGAGAGATATTAGATTTCATTTATTTTTTGATTTAAGATTTGGCTGTTTTGATCAAAAGTAAATTCGGCTTGAAGCTTCTTGCCGGATAAAACTAAGGGTAACCAAAATGGATCATCGGGCCACATATTTTCAAATGGGAGTTTATCAATATCAAACCATTGGGGTTTCATTTCTTCAGTTTCGGTGGGTTTGCCATCCCATTCTTTAGTTAAATAAACTAAGACTTGCTGGTCCCAGTCGGGGTTGTCTTTGAAAGTGAAATCTAGAGTTGCAACTTGATTGATGTTTTTGGGGACAACACAGATCTCTTCTTGGGTTTCGCGAATGGCGGTATCTAAAATATTTTCATTGGGGTTGGGTTTGCCACCGACACCATTGAAACGATTGATTCCAAAACCTCGTTTTTTCATAGCTAGAAGAATTTGGTTGTCTTTGAGCAAAAATAGTAAGGTGGATTGTCTCATAACCGATTTTAACATTAGGTATAATTATTTATGCTTTGGATATTAATTTTAATGTTAATTGTGTGGTTGGGATATTTGGGTTTTTCTTATTTTTTTGTAAATCAAGCAATTTTATTAATGTTAGTACCGGTTTATCCGAAAGCAGGGCAATTGTTTAAATTAATTGAATTTGGAAGTACTCATAGAGACGTGATGTTGGGGGTATGGTTGGCAATAATATTAATACTAATTTTGTTCCAATTGATAGTTTTTTTTAGCAAAAAAGAGATAAAAATAAATAAAATAAAGATTTTAATTTTTACGGTGATATTGGGAATTGCGGCACTTTCTTATCCGGTTTTTTCAAATGATATTTTTAATTATTTGTTTGGGGCAAAAACGGTAGTTTATTATCACGAAAATCCATTTTTAGTGATGCCAAAAACACATATACAAGATGATTTGTGGCTTCGGTTTACAAATAATATTGACAATACTTATTATTATGTGGGGCAGACACCGATTACCTATTTCTATGGTCCGGTATTTTTAGTTTATACATTAATCCCCTTTTTATTTTTTGGAGCGGTGGAATTTCAAAAATTATTTTGGAGTTATAAATTGCTGGGGGTGATTTTATTTTTGGCAACAGGTTTTTTGTTTCGAAAAATAAATCCGAAGGATAAATTAGTCTGGGCTTATTGGTTTTTGAATCCGTTTTTAATGTTGGAATTATTGGTAAATTCGCACAACGATTTGGTAATGATATTTTTGTTTGTGTTGGCGGTTTTTTGGTTTGAAAAAAATAAAATTTTGGGAGGCGGAGCATTTGTTTTGTCGGTTTTGACGAAATGGGTAAGTGGAGGTTTGGGATTAGTTTTTTTATTTAAAGAGAAACATAGATATTTGGTTTTTAAAATTTTAGGTGTATTGATTTTGTTTTTTCATGCTTTTGAGCAAAAACAGGCTTGGTATTATTCTTGGATTTATATGGTATTTCCTTTTGCAAAATTAAAAAAATCAAGTTGGTTGATATTGATAATTTTGCAATCAATATTGCTTTTGAATTATGCTAAATTTATATGGTTTAATACTTGGGTAGATTGGCCGATTTTTGGGGTAATTAAGTGGATGATACCAATTTTAGTACTGTTTAATGAATTTGGTAGAATACGTGCAGGCCGTGGTGTTGAAATGGTAGACAAGCATCGCTCAGAACGGTGTGAGGAAACTCGTAGAGGTTCAAGTCCTCTCCACGGCACAGATTGAAATAATTTTGATATAATAAAGCCACTTTCTAGCCGAAGTAGCCAAGATGGTCACGGCACTGGTCTGAAAAACCTGGGATGTCAG
>Ga0265297_10012069_pt1 | contig 10446 bp, 12 predicted proteins | sample Munlanlwell13791_FD_192502 | JGI IMG/M metagenome (GOLD analysis project Ga0265297, IMG submission 192502) | Leachate microbial communities from a municipal landfill in Southern Ontario, Canada - Leachate well 137-91 | ecosystem: Engineered > Solid waste > Landfill > Unclassified | place...
CCAGAAGCAGAAGGACGGGACATATAAGGTCCTGGCCGAGATGGGCGGGCTGACTGCGGAAGAGGCGAAGAAGCAGCTCAAGCTCGTGAATGAGATACGCAAAAAATACGCTTATAACACCGTGATGAGCGAGTTGAGGAGGCAGGGTTACCAGGTCGCCGAGGAGAAGGCGGAGGGCAAGCAGGTGAGGATCCTCGCGAGAAAGTGGGTGGCGTAAATGGCCGAAAAATACGAAGTCGAGGTGTTCATTACCGAGGAAGGCAACGTTTCTATGAGGGTAAAGGGGATCAGGGGCAAATCCTGCGTGGATAAGCTCAAGGCGCTCGCGAGCCCTCTCGGGAAGGTCGAGGATGTCGAATACACGTCCGAGTACTACGAACAGGAACAGAAAGTAAAACAGATATCGAAGCAGAAGACCTGAAAGGCGCAGGCCCCGAAAATGTCACCGTCACGATAGACGGCAAGACATACAACTCTTCCGACAAATTCCTGCCGCCCCATATATACGAGTTGATGTCCAGGATCCGCGAACAGGGATATTCAGAGGAAGTTGTCAGCCGCTGGAAAAGCGAATATAATATCAAAAACGCGTACAGGAGATTCAGGACAGAGAACGAGATAGACAGGCTGAAGACAAGGGCCAAGATGCGGTTCATATGTATCGGGCTGGCCCTGCCGTTCGTAATCGCGATATGTGTCATAAATCCGCATAGGGTAGTGTCAACGTTGGTCGTGTCGGCAGTAATCGCTTTGATCTTGGCGCTTTTGCGGACTTGGGCAAGGAATTGACATGGGAAAGAAGCGTTTTACCCGTTTAGAGATAGGCGGGAAGAGGATAGACATACAGCTCTCCGAAAAAAGCGCGGGGATCGAGTCCTGGCAGAGGAAATGCTCGACCTGCGGCAGGGTCATCGCGAAATCAGGGAACTGTTTCTATTGCGGGTTGGATTCGAAAGAGTTTGTGAAAAAGGAAGAGGGCGCCCAGGCGGAGATCACGATCGACGGGACGAAATATTCGTCAAGCGATAAGGACCTTCCGATAGACGTCCAGGAACTTATGTTGCGGCTGAGGAACGAGGGCTATTCCGAGGAACTTGTCAGGGACTGGAAGAGGGAGAATGACCTGCGGCCCAGGGAAATAAACCTATTTGATTATTTGATAGAAACGATTGAAAGGCGTTTCAGAAGGTGGAGACGTCCAAGATGAAGAACTTCGCATTCTGTAACGACTGCAAGCAGATAGTCCCCGCGACGCATGTCGAGCGGGACAACAAGGTCTACCTTTCCAAGGAATGCCCGAAATGCGGGACGAACGAATACCTGGTATCCTCGGACGCGGTCCTTTATAACAAGAAACGTGGTTTTATGCAGGATGCCGTAGTATCATCGGGATGCGGGCTGCTATGCCCTTCCTGCACCGCCCACAAGAAGCCTGACATCATCTTCATCGATGTAACGAACCGCTGCAACATGAACTGCCTTATCTGCCTGAATAACCTCGCCGCGATGGGATACAAATTCGAGCCGCGCATGGAATACTTCGACAAGATATTCAGGCATTACTCCACATATGACCCGAAACCCTACGTGCAGTTGTTCGGCGGGGAGCCGACGATGCGCACGGACCTCTTCGATATCATAAAGCTCGGCAAATCCTACGGCCTCTCGATACGCGTGATAACAAACGGCCTCAAACTGGCGGACAAAAAATACTGCGACGACTTCATGGAGCTCGGAGCGATGGTCCACGTCGCGTTCGACGGCCTCAACAGGGCGATGTATGACAAGCTCCGCGGCAGGGCCGACGCGCTGGACCTGAAGCTGAGGGCGCTCGAGAACCTCGCGGACCGCAAGAGGGGCAAGGTCATACTGATGACCGTCATCGACAAGGAGCAGAATAAAGACGACATGACTGAATTCTTCGAATTCAGTCTAAAAAACCTGCACGTAGTCCGCGGCATATACTTCATGCCGCTCATACATACCTGGGACAAGAAGGCCCTCGATTACGACCCGGAACGCACTACGCTCGAGGATGTCGAGCATATGATCAACGGGACAATAGAGGGAGGGAACGTCGAATTCGTGCCGCTCGGGTCATTGGCCCTGAAGAACCTCTACAGGGCGCTCGGGATAAAGAATATGCCGTTCACCGGCGTGCACCCGAACTGCGAGAGCATAACATACCTCATCTCGGACGGGAAAAATTTTGTTTCTGTGTCAAATTTTCTTAAGGGGACACTTTACAGCTTCATAGGCGACCTGCGCGCGCTCGAGATAGTAATATCGAAGAAGCACGCGGGCAAGGCGCCCGGAGCTTTCGGAAAGGCAGGCATATGCTTAAAGATGCTCGGGCTTGCCGTGAAACACCTGAATTTCGGCGCGCTCGTAGGCGCTAAGGGCATAGCCGCGTATTGGAAATGGCTCGGGATATCCTTCAAGCTGGCCATCGGCAGGAAGGCGAAAGAAGTCCTCCGCGAGGATACCTTGATAAAGGGCGCCCTGCAGATACTCATCCTGCCGCTGGAAGACCTGAAGACCGCCGAGGCCGAGCGCCTCGTGATGTGCTCTTCGTGTTTCGTCTACATAGACCCTGATACGGACGAAATAAAGACGCTTCCCACCTGCACGTGGGACAATTACAAGAAACCGATAATGAAGAAAGTCGCGGAGAAGTTCAATGTTTGACAGGCAAGTCAAGACTATCTGCCCCGTCTGCAACAAAGGCCTCGACGGGCGCTATTACGAAGAGGGCGGCAGGATACTTTTCGAGAAGAAGTGCGGCGAGCACGGGAAGGTCTTGGACCTCGTATCGTCCGACGCGGAGCTCTTCAAGGAGAGGCTGAGCCTCTACGACCATATCAGGGGCTACGGCTGCGATATCCCGAAATGCCGCGAGGGGATATTCAAGTGCGCGGCGCACCTTATGCGCAGGTCCCCGGTGACTTTCATCGAGATAACCACGCGCTGCAACATGAAATGCCCGGTATGCTACGCCGACGCCGGCGCGACGGGAAGGGATGTCCCCTACGAGGACGTCTGCCGCATGTTGGAGGCGATAGCTAAGGAAGACAAGGAGACGCACCTCGTCCTGACGGGCGGGGAGCCGACGATACACCCGGATTTCTTCCGGATAGCAAAGAAGGCCGAAGAGCTCGGGCTTATCCGAAGGACGTTCGTTGCGACCAACTGCATAACGATAGCCGATAAGGATTTCTGCAGGAAGGTGTTTGACGCCGGCATCAGGAAATTTTACTTCGGTTTCGACGGCACCGACCCGGAGGCGTGCCGCAAGCTGCGCGGCAGCCTGGCCGCGTATGAATCGGTGCGCAAGGCGCTGCAGAACATCCGCGAGCTCGGAAAGGCATGGATAATCCTCTCGTTTACCGCGTCGAAACAGCATAACCTAGACAATATTCCCGAAGCGATAAAGTTCGCGATGGATAACCAGGATATAGTCAAGCGGCTGATGATAACTACGGAGTGTTTTTCCGGAAGGATAACGGACGTCAACGACCTCGTCAACAAGCGTTTGACCGGCGATTGCGTCGAAGATTTCATTTGCAGGAAAATCGGAGCGCAGGCGGTCACGTTCCCGCTCACGGCGTTCCATATACTGATGAAACCGCTGAAGCACGCAAAGCTGATAGACGCGGACAGGTGGGTGACCTCGACATTCAGCCCGATGTGCGGCCAGATGGGCATGATAATATCGGATAAAGGCAAATTAAAGTCGATGATAGACCTCGTGGTCAGGGGCCCGCGCAAAAATATCTACAAATGCGGCCGCGAAATAGACATGCTCGCCAACAGGATGGAAAATGCAGGTTGGCTCGCATTGCATTTCTACTATCTGCCGCGGTATTTCCTGACGTTATTAAGTTACATGGATAAGAAGTTTATCGGGAAGGCGATAGCGGCGTCATTCGCCGGAGGTTTCAACCTAAAGAAGATAAAAAAGGCGCTGCTCGGGGAAAAAAGAGTGGAGCTCTACTATCTTTTGGGTTCCGACAAATATAATTTCATCTGGGACAGGATGCCGCACTGCGCCACCCACCATTACCGCATCCACCCGACGACAAAACAGGTAGTAAAGGTCCCCGGATGCCTCGTCTTCGCGTTCAGGGAAGAGCTCAAAAATTACTGATTGACTTAGTTTTCATTTAGGCATACAATCTACTCGTTGATTTAATAAAAGGATACAATACGTAATGTCTTATATAGTCTTCGCACGCAAATGGCGGCCGAAAGACTTCGAGAGCGTCCTTGGTCAGGAGCATGTCACGACCACCCTCAGGAACGCGATCGCAAATAACAGAGTCGCCCATGCGTATATTTTTTCCGGCCCGCGCGGTGTAGGCAAAACAACAACAGCCCGCATCTTCGCGATGGCGCTGAACTGCAAGGAAGCCTCCTCAGGCAAGGATCGCCGCCCCTGCGGCACGTGTGATTCCTGCAAGGAGATCTCCTCCGGCACTAACCTCGACGTGATAGAGATAGACGGCGCCTCGAACCGCGGCATCGACGAGGTCCGGTCCCTGCGCGAGAACATCAAGTTCGCCCCCACCCGCGGCAAATACAAAGTATATATCATAGACGAAGTCCATATGCTCACCGAGGAGGCGTTCAACGCGCTGCTCAAGACCCTCGAGGAGCCGCCCGCCCACGCGATATTCATTTTCGCCACGACCAGGCCTTACAAAGTTCCGTCCACGATAATCTCGCGCTGCCAGAGGTTCGATTTCAAGCGGCTGACCGTCAACGAGATCGCCGGGAAGCTCAGGGATATAGCCGGGAGCGAGAAGCTCGAGATAGAAGAGGAGGCGCTCTACACGGTGGCGCGCGCCGCCGAAGGCGCGATGCGCGACGCGGAATCGATGCTCGACCAGCTCGTGTCGTTCTGCGGGAAGAAGATAGACGTCGAGAGCGCGGCGGCGGTGTCGGGGACCGTGGGCCAGGAAGTGCTCTTCGGCTTCACGGAGAAGGTCATAAACAGGGATACCCACGGCGTCCTGAAGCTGGTCGACGGCATGATAAGCGGCGGCAAGGACATACCGCAGTTCGTAAATTCGCTCGTCGTGCATTTCAGGAACCTTCTGATAACGAAGACCGCCGAAGCCGGCGACCTCGAGAACCTGGTCGACCTGCCGAAAGAGATAATATCCAGGGTATCGGAGCAGGCAAAGTCATTCACGAACGAGACGCTGCTCTATATATTGACGGTACTGATGAACGCGCAGGACGAGGTCCGCCGCGCGATATCGCAGAGGATACCGCTCGAACTCGCCGCGATACGGCTGACGAGGAGGGACGACATATTCTCCCTGACTACGATACTCGACCGCATCGAGAAGCTCGAGAAAAAAATCGGCAGCGCCGCGGCAGCGCCGGCTCCCGTTAAGGCCGAAACAAAGAAGGCCAACGATGCCAACGATAACGATATAGAGGTCGATATTGAGATATCACCGGCAGCCGCGACCGCAGGCGCCGGCAGCCGCGACCTGTCATTCGAGCTCATATGCGAGTTGTGGCCGAACCTGCTGCGCGGCATATTATCGAAGAAAATGTCGGTGGCGCTCTTCCTCCAGCCGGCCCAGCCGCTCAAGCTTGATAACAAGACCCTGACGATAGCGTTCTCGAAGGAACACAAGTTCAACAAGGAAGCGCTTGAGGGCAACGGCAACAGGAAGGTCATTGAGAACGCGCTGAACGATATATTGAAGCATGAGATCAGGGTGGATATGAAGGTGGTGGAAGCCCTCGAGAATAAAGTGCCGGTCGAGGACCTGCTGCGCGAAGAGCATGAAGAAGAGGCCCACGAAGTCGTAAGGTCCGCCCTTGAGATATTCGGCGGCAATCTCAAAAAGACCGACAACGCGTCCTACTAAAAGGTAATACCCATGCCCGGATACACCAAGACTATGGAGAAGCTCATATCCGAATTCACGAAGCTTCCCGGCATAGGGCCGAAGTCGGCTGAACGCATCGTAATGCACATCCTGAAATCCCCCCGCGAGAACGCGGCGTCCCTTTCCGATTCGATAATAAAGCTGAAGGACACGATAGGTTTCTGCAGGAACTGCTTCAACCTCAGCGAGGGCGACGTTTGCCATATCTGCGGCGACCCGCAGCGCGACAAGGCGACTATCCTGGTCGTCGAAAGCCCCAAGGATATACTCGCGATAGAGAGGACCGGCTCATACAGGGGGCTCTACCACGTCCTTTTGGGCGCGATATCGCCCCTGGACGGCATGGGGCCGGATGACCTGAAGATAAAGGAGCTGCTTCGCAGGATCAAGTCGGACAAGATCAAGGAAGTGATACTGGCTACCGATGCCGACACGGAAGGCGAGACTACAGCGTTATATTTATCCCAAGTCCTTAAACACCAAGGTGTTAAGACAAGCCGTATAGCCTATGGCCTGCCCGTAGGATCCCACCTTGAACACGCCGACCAGGCGACCCTCGAAAGGGCGCTCGAAGGCAGGAATCAAATTTCTTGACACAAACCCTCTCCTCTGGTAAAATTTAACTTCACCTACCGGTTTTAATCCTGTAAGGAGGCCTTTTGAAGGTCACAAGGGCGATCGGCCAGGGTTTTGCCACTACCCATAAAGGATGGCCCGTAATAGCGGTTATTTTTGTCTTTTATGGGGTAATAAGGTTCTTTTCGGCCCCTAATGACGACATACCTCCCTACTTGAAGAGCCTGGGAGACTGGGGCATAGCGGCGTTGATATTCGCGGCCCTTTGCATCGGAGCGAATTACATCATGGCCGGCGTCCAGGCGTTCGCGAGGGACGGGATAATAGAAGGCCGGTACGAATTTAAGAGGTTCTTTGGTAACTGCAACAGGTATTTTTTAGTCCAACTGGGCGTGAGCTCGGTACTGAGCATCCCGATGTGGGCGTTATTGTTCCTGGCGGCCGTATTTCGGTCAGGACTGGTCCTGCTGGCCATCCTGGTGCCGGCAGCGCTGGGTTCCGAATCATGGTCTATAGCGGCCGCGGACAGCAGGGGGGTCTTCAGGTCCATAGGGAGAAGCTTTATATTTTGCGGCGGGAAGTTCTTCAGCATCACGGGCCTGCTGCTGCTGGTCTTTGTGTCGACGCTATTGATATCGGTTGTGGTATGGATATCCTACGCGTTCGTCCTGCAGGGGTTCAGGTACCTGGGGCTCGAAGGTTACGGTTTTATTTTGCGCGAGGTAACGGGATGCGCATTATACGCGTATTTTTTCTTGTTCTCGTCCTCGTCGTTGATGGCGTATTATTTAAACAACAGGAAGGCAGATGAAAGGCATAACTGAAGTAGTATGGCACGGAAGGGGCGGGCAGGGCGCGGTAACCGCGGCAAAGTTGCTCGGCGAGGCGGCCCTCCGCGAAGGAAAGAATCTCCAGGCATTCCCGGAGTTCGGAGCTGAGCGCACGGGCGCGCCTGTAAGGAGCTTCACGAGGTTAAGCGACAAGCCCATCACTATCCACTGCTCGATAACGGCGGCGGATTGCATCGTGGTGCTCGACCCGACGCTAATTGACGTCGTCGACATCACCGAGGGCATGAAGGACGACACGTCGATAGTCATAAATACCGTATTTTCCGCGAAGGAGATCCGCGAGAAGCTCGGGATCAAGGGCGGCAAGATATTCACGGTCGACGCGACGTCCATATCGGTCGCTAAGGTCGGGCGCAACATCCCGAACATGCCGATGGTCGGCGCGCTGCTTAAGGCGACGGGCCTCATAAAGCTCGAGAGCCTGACCGATACGTTCAAGGAAAGTTTCGCGGCAAAGTTCACGCCTGAGGTCATCAAGGGCAACCTTGAGGCGATAGAGCAGGCGTATAAAGAGGTAAAGGCGGAATAATATGGCAAAAACGGAAAAGGTAAAATTACCGAACTGGAAAGAGATGGTGATAGGCGGTATCAATCCGGACGCCGGCAGCGCGATGAAGTACAACAGCGGCACATGGCGCACGTTCAGGCCGGTATGGTCGCAGGAGAAATGCATCCAGTGCAACGCGTGCTGGATACACTGCCCGGATTCCTCGATAATGATAAAGGACGGCAAGGTCTGCGGCATCGATTACGAGCACTGCAAGGGCTGCGGGATCTGCGCCGCGATGTGCCCGCCCAAGGTGGGCGCGGTTAAAATGGTCAAGGAAGAGAAATGAGCAAAAAACTATTAGCGTTAACTGGTAACGACGCGGCGGCGTACGCGATGAAACAGATCGATCCCGACGTAGTTGCGGCATATCCGATCACTCCGCAGACGTCGCTGATGGAGAAGTTCGCGCAGTTCGTCGCCGACGGCGAATCGAATACTGAGATCGTATTGGTTGAGTCCGAGCATTCCGCGATGTCGGCATGCGTCGGCGCGTCATGCGCGGGAGCGCGCGTGATGACGGCGACATCGTCGCAGGGCTTGGCACTCATGTGGGAGGTGGTATATATCGCCTCGAGCTACCGCCTGCCGATAGTGATGCCGCTTGTTAACAGGGCGCTTTCGGGGCCCATCAACATACATTGCGACCACGGCGATGCGATGGGCATACGCGACTCGGGCTGGATACAGCTCTGGGCCGAGAACGCGCAGGAAGTATACGACAATCTTTTGATGGCGATAAGGATAGCGGAACACTCCGACGTTCTGCTGCCCGTCGTCGTGAATTACGACGGCTTCATCATCAGCCACGCCATCGAGAACATGTATCTCTACGACAGCGGGGAAGTCAAGAAGTTCGTCGGCGAGTACAAGCCGAAATATACGCTGCTCGACCCGAAGAAGCCGACGACGTTCGGAAGCTTCGACCTGCCGGATTATTATTTCGAGCACAGGCGCCAGATGGCGGCGGCGATGAAGGGCTCCTTCAAAGTCATAGCCGACGTGGCCAAAGAGTTCTCGAAGATATGCGGCCGCGAATACAAGAACCTCGAGGGATACAAGCTCGAGGACGCCGAGATAGCGATAGTCGCGCTCGGTTCGACGGTAGGCACCGCGCGCGCCGTAGTGGACGAGCTCCGCGAGAAGGGCGTAAAGGCGGGTATCCTCAAGATACGCACCTTCAGGCCGTTCCCGGAAGACGAGATAGCCGACGCGCTCAAGAACCTTAAGGCGGTGGCTGTCCTCGATCGCGCCGATTCGCTCAACGCAGTCGGCGGGCCGCTCTTCGATGAAGTCAGGGGCGCGCTTTACAGGAAGTCGGTGATACCGGCTGTAAATTACGTATACGGCCTCGGAGGGCGCGACATGGGCTTCCCCGAGATCAATAAGGTATACAGCGACCTGGCTGAAATAGCCAAGTCCGGCAAGGTCGGCTCCGCCAGAGACCTTGTGACATACCTGGGGGTGAGGGACTAATGGCAAACCTAAAAGAACTCAACAAGAGAAAAGAACTTCTCTCCGGCGGCCACAGGATGTGCGCGGGATGCGCGTCGCCCATAATCATAAGGCAGATGGGCCTGTCGCAGGAGATACCGTTAGTTGTCGGCAGCGCGACGGGCTGCCTCGAAGTATCCACGACGCCGAACCCTTTCACGGCGTGGAACTCGAGCTTCGTCCATTGCGCGTTCGAGAACTCCGCGGCCACCGTCTCCGGTGCCGAAGCGGCTTACAGGTCGCTGAAGCGCCGCGGCAAGGTAAAGGAAGAGATGAGATTCGTCGCGCTTGGCGGCGACGGCGGCACGTACGATATAGGATTACAGTCGCTTTCGGGTATGCTCGAACGCGGCCCGAGGATCCTGTACCTCTGCTACAATAACGAAGCTTATATGAATACGGGTGTCCAGCGCTCGGGTGCGACCCCCATGGGTACGCAGACGACGACCGCGCCGGTAGGCAAGGAATCCATAGGGAAGAAGCAGTTCCCGAAGGACTTGACAGGCATAGCGGTAGCACATAGAATACCGTTTGTGGCGCAGGCGTCACCGAGCCACTGGAACGACCTGATAACGAAATCGCAGAAGGCGCTCTCCGTCGAAGGCCCGGCGTTCATGAACGTAATATCGCCGTGCCCGCTCGGGTGGGGATACTCCTCCGAGAAGACGATAGAGATAGCGAAGCTCGCGGTTGATACCTGCTTCTGGCCTCTCTTCGAGGTCGAGAACGGCGTGACCTGGAAGCTCAGCTACAAGCCCGCGGCGAAGAAGCCGATAACCGACTACCTTAAGGCGCAGGTGCGTTTCCGCCATCTGTTGAGGCCGGAGAACGCCGCCGTGGTAGAAGCGATACAGAAGAGGGTAGACGACGATTGGGCCGCTTTACTCAAGCGGTGCAACGCCGAAGGTTAATCTCGTTCTTTAGATAGAGTTTCCGCTCCCCTGTAGCTCAGTTGGTAGAGCAATGGACTGTTAATCCATGTGTCCCTGGTTCGAGCCCAGGCGGGGGAGCCAGATTTTTCTTTTATTAGTAGCAGGAAAAATCTGGCGTGTCCCCTGCGTATTGATTT
>Ga0265297_10012070_pt1 | contig 10446 bp, 12 predicted proteins | sample Munlanlwell13791_FD_192502 | JGI IMG/M metagenome (GOLD analysis project Ga0265297, IMG submission 192502) | Leachate microbial communities from a municipal landfill in Southern Ontario, Canada - Leachate well 137-91 | ecosystem: Engineered > Solid waste > Landfill > Unclassified | place...
GCAGCAAGGCGATTTCTCGTGTAATTTATTCATACACGAGAATTATCCCCAAAAACGTCCAAATTTACTATTACATTAGCTAATATTTTAAATATCTTTACACAGAATTAATTTAATCATCCCTCATATGTAATAATTTATTCAAAAGCTAATTTTAGAAGCAGCATTAAGCCGACACCGGCCAAGATGCAAAGTAATTGCAAAAACGATTTAAACCCACCAGTTTCCTTTTTCATTTCCGGAATTAAATCGGCACTGGCGATATAAATAAAACCGCCAGCCGTAAACGGAATAATAAAATCCGCGAAACCGTTAATTTTAGGGCCGGCCAGAACCGCGGCCAAAGCACCGAGTAAAGCAGTCAGAGCCGTAAAGAAATTTAAAAGCAGAGCCCGGCCACGCGAGTAACCGGCGTAAACCAAGATGCCAAAGTTGCCGATCTCGTGCGGAACTTCATGAGCAATAACCGCGATTAAAGTCGTTAACCCGAGCGGAATATTGATTAAAAATGAACCGGCAATGACTACGCCGTCAAAAAAATTATGCAAAGCGTCGCCGACTAAATTCATCATTCCTAAAGGATGCGGATGATCCGGCCCGGTCGGCACGTGACAATGCCGCCAATGAATTATTTTTTCCAAAATGAAAAAAACAATAATCCCACCGATCAGCCAAAGCCAAATTCCTAGACGGCCGTTACTTGTCTCGGCCGCTTCCGGCAAAAGATGCAAAAAACTGTCGCCGATTAAAGCGCCGGCGGACAGACTAACTAAAAAGAAAATCAATTTCTTTAAAAGTTCGCTTGATAACGATAAAAAAAAGACGCCAATTAAAGATAAGGCGGATACAAAAATAACACTCCCGAAGATATAACTATAAATCCCCATATTACTAGAATAATAGCTTTTCTTAGCCCCTTTTGTCAATCAAACCTATAAAAAATCCGGTTCCCCGAAAACAAGGGGAAACCGGTTTATTTTTTCGGCGAAAGATGAACTCCACCTACTCCGAACGCGGGATTTTCTTTCGTATCAGGTCGAAAATGTCCTGAAGTTTCCAGAGGCGGAGGAGTTCTCCTTCATCAATCTCTATGGAAAACGAATCTTCCAGATCAATGATAATATCGATCAAGTGCAAAATGTGATGAATGCTTCCTTTGTCTCTCAACTCGAGATCAATCAGGCTTGCCTCTGGCACAAGATCCTCATCAGTAAGGGTTTCCGACATTTCTTTTAAGATAGCCGCTTTTACCTCTTGCGCAATCTCTTTATCGGTATAATTTCTCATTTTCTTTCGTTTTGTTTTTGTTTATTTTTAGGTTTAAAAAAGGTCAATTATTCAATAAATTATATTACAAAAACCAATCAATGTCAAGGCGTAATCTATTTTTTTAAAAATTTAAAAATGTTAAATTTTTTAGCGATCTTTCGCTCCTCTTTTTTAATCATGACGCCGATTGCCGCCATGATAAAGGCAACGATTAAAATAATTAAACCGGCAATAATTTGCGCTTTAGCCATATAGTTATTTTTAGTAAAAAATTATTCGCTTCTTAAGGCATCAACCGGGTCAAGCCGACTCGCTTTAAAAGCCGGGTAAAAACCAAAGAAAATGCCAACCAGAACTGAGAAGGTAAAACCTAAAATCGGCCCGGTGGTTGAGGAAGCCATGGTCATTAAATTAAAATAAGAAATAATTGGAATAGCGACTTGGCCAATAATCATGCCGATAATTCCCCCTGCCATAGATAAAATTATAGATTCCAATAAAAATTGCAATAAAATATCCGATCGTTTGCCACCGATGGCTTTAGCAATCCCGATTTCTTTGGTCCTCTCCGCGACAGTTACAAACATAACATTCATAATGCCGATACCAGAAACTAATAAAGTGATGGCCGCGATCGCAGTTAAAAGAGTAGCTAAAGTTTTAGCTGATGCTTGAGCGGCCGCGACCATGCTACCGGCATCCATAATCCGAAAATCATCTTCCTGATTGGCCTTTAGCTTATGCTCATTACGCAAGATAGCCGTAATACTCGTTGTCGCTAGCCCCGTATTATCAACATTATCAACCGTGGTCATAATCATTATTTGCCCCCGATCCCCTAAAACACTTTTTTCCGCCGTACTGCTGGGAATAATAACGGCTTCGTCAACGGAAATCATGCCAATCCGTGAACCCAATTTCTCAAGAACGCCGATGATTTCTAATTTCTTGCTGCCAACCGTAATAGTACTGCCCACGGCAGGTTGGCCGGCAAATAAATCCGTCGCCACCGTCTGGCCGATCACCGCCACCATAGCTTTCTCTTCAATATCGCTAGCCGCGATTTCTCGTCCGTCGGCCACTGTTAAATTAGAGAGGGTAATAAAATTTTGGTCAACGCCAATCACGCCGTAGCTTTTGTCGGTTGAACCATAAGAAACCGTAGAGTTTCCCTGAATAGCGCCAGTCGCGGAAGCAATATGATCGGCGCTTAAAAGTAATTGGGCATCAGCGGTTTTTAATTTTGAGCTGCTGGTAAATCCTCGACCGCGGTTAGGCATTATTAAAATCGAATTAGCGCTTAAATTCTGAAATTGCGCGTTAACCGATTCTTGAGCACCCCGACCAACCGCGAAAACAGCAATAACGGTCGCCACCCCGATAATAATCCCCAACATCGACAAAAAAGTTCGCGTTTTTTTCGCTAGGAGCGACTCAAAAGACATTTTAATAATTTCCCAAATCATATTTTAATATTTGGATTTTAATTTATAGTCATTGTCTAGCACCTGGCCATCGCGCAAATAGATAATTCTGTCAGCGTACTTCGCGACTTCCGACGTATGCGTCACCATCACGACTGTCCGCCCCTGCTTTTTGAATTTAGTAAAAATATCCATAACTTCCAAACCGGATTTAGAATCAAGGGCCCCCGTCGGTTCGTCAGCTAAAATTATTTCCGGGTCGTTAACCAGAGAACGACAAATCGCTACCCGTTGTTGCTGGCCGCCAGAAAGTTCGGTCGGCTTATGATGAATTCTCTCGGCCATACCAACCGAACTAAGCAAAGTTTTGGCTTTCGCTTCTCTTTCCCCAGCCGGCAAACCAGCATAGAGCGCCGGTAGAGCCACATTTTTTAAAGCGGAAAAACGAGAAAAAAGATTAAACTGTTGGAAAATAAAACCCATTTTTTTATTACGAATAAAAGCTAAGGTAAAATCGTCTTTAACCATGCCGATATTTTCCCCATCTAAAAAATACTTGCCTTTAGTTAAAGGATGCAAGCAACCAATAATATTCAAGAGAGTCGTTTTCCCGCCGCCGGATTCCCCCATAATGGCGACAAACTCGCCCTTTTTTATTTCTAAGTTAATGCCCTTGAGCACGGGGATTTCTTCACCGTTAACCAAATAGTAAGACTTATGAACATTCTCCAATTTAATAACAAAATTATCAGTCATACTAATAAACAATTATATCACCCTCTTTAAGCCCGCTAGCTACTTCCACTTTTTTCCCGTCGGTAAAACCGGTGGTGACTTTTGCGAAAGTGCCCTCGCGCATTTCCACCGAGGGACTGCCGCTAATATTTCTAACCGCCGAGACCGGCACGGTTAAAACTCCGGGAGCTTCGGAAGTAATAAATTCTATGGCCGCTGTCATCCCCTCCCTAATCTGTGTTTGACTGGTATTAGTTAACAAAACTCGGACTAAATAAGTAACAATGCCGTTGGAACTAGTTTCCGAAGTTAAAGAAATGAAACTGATCTCGCCGCTGAGATTCAAACCATCAACCGCGTCAAAGGTTACTTGAGCTTTGTCGCCGATTTTTAATTTACTAACATCCGCCTCTTCAATGTTAGCCTCAATATATAAAGTATCATTATTAATTATAGTCGCCATGGACTTAGCGCTATCGCTTAAAATAATATCCCCTTTTTTATAATTCAACATAGCGATTACTCCGTCAATCGGCGAAATCAAAGTTGCTTGTCCATAATTATATTTTGCTTTGTCGACACTGATCGCCGCTGAAGTAAATTGTGCCCGAGCCGAAGCTAAGTCCGATTCTTTAACCGGAGCGATCAAATCCGCGTAATCATTCTTGGCTTGCGTTAAAGCGATTTCTCGCGCTTTAACCGAAATTGTTGAATTATTAACATTCTGTTCGGCCTGATTTTTGGCAACTTTTAAATCATTAACGGCTTTATTATAAGCAATCTGATATTGTTCTAAACTATCTTTAGCGTTAGCCACCGCTTGGACGGAGCTATCCAAACTTGAGGCGGCCGAAGTAGCGCTGGATCGATTGGCGCTAATCGTTGACTTAAAACCGTCCAACTTAGTTTGTGATAAATTAGCAAAAGTAATCGTTGCCTCTAACATTGTCTGCATGTTATAAAGATGGTTTTGCAAAGCCGTCAGCGCTTCTCTCGCTTGAATTGCCAAAGCATCAACGGCGATATTATTTGTTTCGTCTAAGGAAGCAATGCTAGTATCTAGAGCGACTCTCAAGGTTTTCGCTTGCCGATAGCTGTCCTTGGCCCGATCCAAAGAAAAAGAATTCTTTGCTCCCAAAACTGCTTCAAAATCATCATTAACTATCGTATCATCAACGCCAATAATATTATCACTGTCATGGAGCGAACGTTGCAAGGTAATGCTAAGCGATTTAATAGTATTAACCAAACTAGAATAAGCATTACGAACAATCGTGCTATCGCTAACATCTTTATTAAGCTTTAAATTATTTTCTGCCGTGGCCACGTTACTTTCAGCGTTAGCGATGCTTTGATTAGTGGTAGACTTTGTTTGTTCCAAACTGATTTTCGCCTGATCCAAAGAAACCTGCGCTTGTTCAATCGCGATTTTAGCTTTACTGATTTCGCTCGCGGTCGCTCCGGCAAGTTTAGTATTAAGATTGGACAGGGCGGATTGATAATTAGAATAAGCGCTTCTTAGCTCAAACTCTAAAGTTTCAGTTTTAACGGAAGCTATTTTATCGCCCTTTTTTGCCTTATCTCCCTCTTTAACATAAACATTATTAACCTCTAAATTTCCGCTCACCGGAAAAGACAATTCCACTCCGTCTTTAGCCACGACTTTCCCCGTTGTTGATACGGAAATTTTTAAATCTTCCTTTTTTACAACCCATTGTTTTTTCTGAGCAACGATTGTCTGCCCCTGGCTATTCTTGTTATAAAAATAATACCCTCCGCCAGCTAAAACTAGTAGAATAAATAAAATAAATAAAACTTTTTTCTTTTTGAAGATACGAAAAATTCCACTTTTCGCCTTTTTACTCTCTTCTAAAATTGATTGCGCCATAAAATTTTAATTAATAAGGACAAACTCCGCTATCTTTTTGTCAGTACTACTGGCATTTAACCAAATGGTTATATTTTTATCAGCCGTGATATCGGATAACGTCGCCTCGACCGGTTCTCTCTTGGCGCCATTAAGCTCAAACTTTAGCATTCGGATGCCAACTGGAATTATCACCTTTTCTTCGCCCGTACTCATTTTTTTAAGTTCTTCAAGCATAGCCGCTCGGCCATTACCCGTTCGTTCGCCTAATCCGCTCGGACCGCCCGGACCGCCGCCTACAAAACCCGGACCACCGGGGCCACCGCCAGATACTCCTACGCCCATAGTCGCCGGACGCGTAGTCGAGGCTTCTTCAGGAGTTGAACTGCTTTTTCTATTAGCGCCAAAATCAACTATTAAAATATCTACCTCATTTCCGACAATTGATTTTACTATACCTCTCGCATCAGCCGAACGTTCCGGTTGACCAAAATCTGGCCGACGCATATTTGTTGCGCCAGACGACTTATTAGATTTATTTTGTCCATTATTTTGGCTATTTCCTTGGTTTTTTTGGCTACAACCAGCCAAAATTAACAAAAAAACAAGGAGCGTCGCTGAAATAAAAAAAGTTCGCTTCATAATTTTATTTTTAATATTTTAAATTTAATTAATATTACGCTAATTAAAGCTAACTTCTTCATTACTAAAAACGGTTTTAATAATTATAAACCGTTTTTTAGAAATTTAAAATTCCCCCGGTCCGCCCTGCTGATACGGCAAACGAGGCGGACGAGGCGGCTGGGGAGACTGGAAATGTGAATCGAAACGGTCAAAAAAACCGTGCCCCGGCGGCGTCATTGGCAGGATGCGATCAGCCTCAAATTCCGCGGCCGTTTCCCTCTGTCCTAAAAGCTTGACCGGCTGACCGAGAATTACTAAGGATGCGGCTCTATCAGGCAGTCTAGAAATTGAAACAAGCCATTCTTCTCCGGAACGATCAACTAAAATAAATTTATTATTATCCAAGGGTGAAACTACCAAGCCGATCAGACGCCCCTCATCCGGGTCCGACCAGAAACCAACGTGGCGATTGATAAAACGGTCGTAAAAAGGCGCTTGGCGTCCCAACACGTCGTCTATTTGTTCACCGACGCCTAGATAATACAAACTAAACCCCAAAATTAAACTAGCCGCGACTGGCGCTAAGATGACTAAATAAAGCGGGTAGCGGTAACCGCGCTTAGTATGTTTTAAATTGTAATAAATAATAAAAATGAATAAACCCAAGAAAATAATCCAGAAATACGGCAGAGTTAAAAGAAAAAATTCCATGAAACTCTTGTGGGTTTGCTCATAAAGATTCCAATCATTATAAATAAACAAATAAATCATGACGGAAATGGCGGCGGCACCGATTAAAAGCGCGGCGGCGCCAAAGATCCAAACAACGTAATTTTTTAACAAAAATTGCCAGCGCGGCTTGGGCGTTAGCTTATCGGTTTTTATTTTGGCAAGAATTTTTTGCTCCCAAAGCCGGTTGGCCACCGTTTGTTCCTGACCGGAATCATTTTTTGATAGTCGCGCTTCATTCATATATTTAAAATTTAATATTTTGCTTTTTCAATTCCAGGCGGAACTCCTGTTTGGCTTTATTAAGCAAGGAAGCGACCGTGCCCATCGGCTTTTTTAAAATATCGGAAATTTCCTGATAATTCTTTTCTTCCAAAAACTTCAAAATCAAAATTTCCCGATATTTTTCGTCCAGTTTGTCCAAAATTTTAAAAATATTTCTTTTAACTATTTGAATATCAATTGAGCCGATAATATCAATATCGGCCGCCAAGTTCTTGGCCGCTTGGTCGTCAATATCAACCGCGTAACCCTCCGGCCGGGCTTTTAATTTGCGGTGATTACTGATTACCTGATTATGAGTAATCCGGTAAATCCAAGAGGAAAATTTTAAATCATCATTGAAATCATTGAGATTCAAATAAACCTTAATAAACACTTCTTGGAGCGTGTCTTCAATATCTTCCTGATTGGCGTTAGTTATTCTTCGGATATAATTAGACAATTTCTGCTTATAGCGATCCATCAGATACAAAAAAATGTCCTGATTTTCTAGGGTAAGTTTGACCAATTCCTCATCGGTCAGTTTATTTATTTCGGCGGCAGATTTATCAAGAAGTAGCATGCTTTTATTATAACATGGGCTAAGCGAAATGATAATTACTGGCTAAAAATTTTAGACTATCGCTTGGCCATTCAAAAGGTCCTAAAGACTAATACGCTTGGCAAAAAAAATTGTTCCAGCGCGCGAACCGTTAAAACGCTACTTAAAAGCCACTAGCATAAATGCTAATGGCTTTATTTTATTTATCTGTCTATTGTTTTACGCCCTTTACTTCTTCTCGTTCTCCGAAACCTTTATCTGCATTACCGGCAAATTTTCCGGATTTAGCCCGATGATTATTTTGTGGCCGTCTTTATCGGTATATTTCAATACTTTGATTTTAACCGTCATTCGTTCATTGTAATCAATGAGATAATTATCCAGTACCATTTTCTTGTTTCCCGACTCGTTCTGATTTTCACTGCTGGAAGTGGCGGTAGCAGCGGCGATGGTTTTAGCCAGATCATTTTGTAAATTATCGCCGTTATCCTGGCTTCTCGGGGATAAATCCTCCTCGCCGACAAATTCCAAATCTTTGGCATTATAGGCCTCCTCTAAGGATTTGGACAAATCCGCTTTGATCAATTCCTCCAATTGCGCTCTCGCTTCCCGCGAAAGTTTCTCAATGGCAAATTGTGATTCGGCTATTAACTCTTTGGCCTGCGCCGTGCCCACTTTATTGAACCCGGGTATTAGGCCGAGACAAAACGCCCCACAGATCACGGCCACTGTTAAGATTAAAGCCGGCACGGCAAATTTTATTTGTTTTATTATAAATAAAAAATTTAAATTATTATTGGAATGAAAACGCTTGGCAGCCAACAAGTCATTTTTCAATCTGGCTTGATGACCGACCAACTTAATCTCCGGAAAATCAAGATGGCCAAGACGTTTTTCTATATCGTTTAATTTATTCATATGTTTTCTTTTAACCCTGCTGTTATTATAATGCTTTTTTCTGCAAAAGGTTGCGTTCCCAATTTTAGTTTTTTCAATCCGCGCGACAGCAAAGATTTGACAGTTCCCTCTTTTTTACCAAGTATTTGGGAAATTTCTGAAATTTTCTTATTCTCAAAATATTTTAAACTGATCACTTCCTGGTATTTCAACGGCAATTTAGACAGCTCTGTCCTCACTGTCAAGAACAAATTATGCCGCGCCAGCTCTTCCTCCGCCTCTTTCAGCTCCGCCAATAAGTCTTGCGGATCAACACTCTCAAAACCGGTTGTTTCCCGCAAAGCTTCGAAAGAAAAAATTCGGTGCCTACCCTGCCGGCGGTAATAGCCGTTCAATTCATTAATCGCTATCTTATAAAGCCAAGCGGAAAAAGGTATAGTTCGCCACTGGAATTGCCACAATTTGTTCAGGGCCCGAAAAAAAGTTTCCGAACAAATATCCCGCGCCAATTCGATGTCGCCAGTGCGCTTAATGAGATAGTTGATAATCTTCGGATAATAAAAATCAAACAGGCGACCGAACGCTTCCTGGTCATACTTAGCCTCAGCAACTAATTGTTTTTCTTCTTCTAAATCCATGATCTTAAAAGGATGTAATTCTAATAATGCTGTATAATACTATAATGCTTGATTTTTTAAAAGGTTGCAAAGTTCGGTTAATAAAGTGTCCGATTCCCTTCCAAACATAGGTTTAATGGTCAAAAATAGTTTGGTATTAAACCGTTTATTATAAAAAGACGTCCGCTTTTCTCTGGTCGACGTCTTTTTATTTTTATGAGCACGAGATATTATTTTCTGATAAAATTTATTTCTATAATAAAATTATTATTTTCTTTTAATTATATTAAAACCTTTTAATACCGCCTCGCAAATAAAATCTTCTAGTTGGCTAAACTCGCTTTTTAATTGTGCTTTATTCAAATAATTATAATATTGGCGTTTAATTTCTTGTTTGATAACCGCCGGAGCAAAGTTCTTTCTTAAGAGCATGGCGATCATTATTAGCCGACCAATACGGCCATTACCGTCAGCAAAAGGATGAATAGCCTCAAAACGCGCATGAATATTAGATGCTAAGGCAACAATATCTTTTGTCGGCTCGTTAATGTCTTTAATGAGTTCACTCATCAGTTCCGGTAGCTTTAAATAATTAGCCGTTGGCACATTAGCCCCGACAATCCGGACGCCGTGATTTCTAAAAAATCCGGCATCATCTCTAATCCCATTCATTAAAATAGAATGGAGTTTTAATATCAGTTCTTTGTCAATTATTGATTTTAATTTTAAAAAACTAAATAAATACTGCAGAGCCGCTTGATGATTTTTAACTTCCAATTGTTCCATTAAGCTCTTATTGGGTAAAGCGCGATTATTAAACATAATAACAGCCGTCTCATCCTCAGATAAAGTCGAACCTTCAATTTTGTTGGAGTTATAGGTTAAAGATAATAAAAACTGATCATAAATATCAGGGCTTGAAACAATAGTTTTTAAAACATTGGGAAATCTTTTTGATTCTTTAAAAATTAGTTGCTTTTTAGCCAATAAAATATTATCCGGAATAATTTTCTGTCCGGTCAATTCTTTATATAAGTCATCAATGACCATCTCCTTTTTTTTATGAGGAGACGATTTTCCAGTCCACCAATTATTAAAAGCCACAAAAGATACGCCGATTTTAGCGGCTAATTCAGTTTGCGTTAAACCGGATATTTTTTGAACTATTTTTAATTTTTCTGGTAAATTCATAGGATTATTAAGATTATTCCTATTATATAAAACTTTATAAAGTTTGTCAATATACTTAAAATTTATAAAGTTTACTAATTTGCTCTAATCGCTGAAAACGCCTATTTTATCTACACGGAAAGTGTCCGATTCCCTTTTAAATATAGGTTTAATGGTCAAAAATGGTTGGTGAATTAATCATTATATTTAAACCAATTATACCAAATAAGGAATGACTTCCTGTGCTCCTGAGACAACCCCCGGTGAATTCGGAGGTTGTTTTTTAAATAG
>Ga0265297_10012071_pt1 | contig 10446 bp, 1 predicted proteins | sample Munlanlwell13791_FD_192502 | JGI IMG/M metagenome (GOLD analysis project Ga0265297, IMG submission 192502) | Leachate microbial communities from a municipal landfill in Southern Ontario, Canada - Leachate well 137-91 | ecosystem: Engineered > Solid waste > Landfill > Unclassified | place...
TTTTTCTAAAAATTTTTGTTTTATTATTTCATCAGTTTTTAATTCATCTCCATCAAAATAATTTAAATTATCATTGAAAATTTTTATCATTAATTTCTGCGAATCTTCTGCAAAACCATCAATATCCATTAATCCATCTAAAATAAAATAATAAAATGCATGATTATTAAATAAATCTTTTATTTCGCTCATTATATTATTTTAATTATATAATATTTTTTATTAAATTGTTGATAATTAATGAATTATATACTATATTGTAAATTGATATTCAAAAACAACAAATAAAATTATTTACTTAATTTAATGATTTGTAATAACAAATCATTAAATTATAGATATTTTAAATTTTTATAATATTTTATTGTGTAAGTTTTTTAAGTTTTAAATATTTTGATTTATATTTAAGATATTTTTTATAATATTTACTCAATCCACCTTTTTGAACTGCTTCATCCAAAGATTTAAAATATTTTATTGTTTTTATTATACTGTTTAACATTTCAATATCATTAAAATTGTCAAAATCAATATTTTCACAATCATCGTTTTCACAGATTAATTGTTTTATAAAATTTTTTATTCGTGGTTCACTAAAATCTAATTTAGACAATTTTTGTTTACCATTAATTACAGCATCAAAATTTTTTGTAATTTCTTTTACTATTCCTGTTACATCTTCTCTTTTCTGTGTTTGTTTATATCCAAAATTTAAATGGTCAATAGTATCATCTTGTAGTATTATCCCATATTCATTAATTTGTTTTCTACAACTATAAAAAAATTTATTTTTATTAATGTTATCATTTATTGATAAACAACATATATTTTTACAATCCATAATAAATTTAAATCTATAATATAAATGTATTATTCTATCATATTCAATATAATTGTGTTCATACATTGCTAAAAATAAAGTTATATGTGAATTGTATCTTAATTGTGTGTTTTTAGTTATTTCATCTATTGGTTGTAGTTCAAAATTATTTATTGCAACATTGAATTTAAATACATTTCCATAAATATCTACTGCATATAATGAACTATCTTTTGTCAATTCATATTTTACATCTTTTTTATTACACATAAACAAAAATTCTTCTAATGAAATTATTATAGATGTTGTATTTAGATTATTTATATTAACCAAAATTATGAAAATAGTAAACGTATTTTTTAAAAGAATTTTTTCTAAAGAAAGTATTTCATAATCAAGAATTCCTCTAATAAAACAACATACATATGGAGACATATACAAATTATTTTGTATCAATTTATTTTCATCACTAATGTTATTATCACTAATATATTTCGATAATGTTTTAATTTCTTGTGGTGAAAAACTATCATATGGAACTAAAGTTTCTAAATTATAACCAAAAAAATTTGGAGAATCAAATGATACAATATTTTTGAAACTAATCGCTTTTAACATTTCAACTTTATCCAAAACTTTTTTAGTTTCTGTAATATTTATTGTTTTTTCCATTTCTTCAGATATTTCTTTTGAAATATTAATTTGTATCGATGACAATTCTGTTCCATCTTTTATCTCATCTATTTTTTTCATTGCTTCATTGTAAATACTTTTTTGTCTGGATGATATGTTTTCTATTTTTTTATGATATTTGTCATAATTCATTTCATTTATTGTTTTTATAATACTATCTTTATCTGTTATTACACTTTTATTTCCAAATGTTGTTTTTATTTCATCATTTAATGTAAATGTATTTCTAACAAATGATTTTGATAATTGATATTTATACAAATTGTTTTTATTTTTATATAATTTATGTTGATTTTTAATTGTCATCTCTATTAAATCTTTAAATGTTTTGATTTCATCATTGTTAAAAATAACATAATTTAATGTTTGATGACCTATTGGATTTAATCTTCTCATTCTATAACCTCCTTGACTTAATGTTTCAAATGGCGTGTCATTTTTAACAGTAACTAATCCTAAAGCATTAGGTTTTAATTTAAAATCAATACCAGTTATGTAAGTATTTGAATAATAAACAAAAATATTATTTACAGAACATGGTGAATCATTAAATTTAATATAAGAACCATCAGCATTATAAATATATTTTTCATCATCAAGAATAAATACAAAGCAATTTATATTTTTATATTTTTCATTATCATGTAAATTTATATAGAATTCTTTCATTATTTCAATTGTATTAAATTGAATCAATAATCCACCAACATCAATCAATGCATTATATTGTTCTATTTTTAATATTTTGATAATTTCATTTAATAAATTACTATTGACAATATCATTATTATTAATATGTTTAATTTCAACTTTTTCTTCCATCATATTTCCTAAACCAAAACAAATTTCAGAATTAATATTTTCTCTTTTATTTATCTTAATTTGATTTTTATAAACTAACGGAGGCATTATCGTTTGAAGTGTTCCTGTATAACCAAGAACATCTCTAGTTAATAAATCTGAAAGAAAATCATAATTTGTAAAATTAGTTTGTGTTGTTGTAAGTGAACTGAAATAAGTAGGAAAAACATACAAAATTAAATAATTTCTGATAAATTCTTTTTTAATTTTTTCATTATCTTTATTAATTAAATTACTTTTTAATTTATATTTTTGAGATGAATATAAATTAGTTTCTATAGAAGATTTAGAAATATCTATTCCATAAAGTTCATTATAATATTTTTTCGCTAATTTGAAAAATTTAGTATTTTCATCGTATAATGACATTTTAATTTTTGTGATACAAAAATCTAAAAATATTTCTAAATCTTCAATTCTTACATTATTATTTAGATATGAAATTATTGTTAACATAATAGACATATAATAATCAGAAAATTCAGATGTTCCTAAAGGTGTATTAAGTGATAAGAATGGACAAACAACAAAAAAACTTTTCATTTTTTTATCATTAAATAAACCAAAATTCTTATTATTGGCCATATTACACATATTTGGTAAAGAAACATAAAAAACTGAATAAATAAAATTTCTATAATATAAGGTTTGAATATCGATGTATTCTTTTACAAATGATAATAAATATTCTTTGAAACTTCCATCTTCAAACTTTTTAAATAATTCAATAAATTTTTCATTTCCACCAAACATTTTAATAACTAAATCCACTATTAAATTTTTATGATTTTTAATTAGAAAGTCAAAATCAAAATCTTTAAATATTTTATGTCCTATTGTTTCAGTATTTTCAAATGTGAATTTTTCTTCAAAATATAAATTTTCAACTAAGTTAAATAACGATTCAAAAATAAAATTAGAATTATTAGTTGGAGAAAGTTTTTGAAGTAAATTTTCACTTTTATCAATAATATTAGTTTCACAATTCATAGGATCACAAATTAAATGAATTTCATCAATAATACAAAGACTATTTTTAAAACTTATCTTATCATACCTAATATCATTATAATTATTTATAATAAAATCACGAATAGTTTCACAACTCATTACGAAAATACAATTTTCTTTTTCCAATAACGTTGAGTTTGATTCAATATTATCAATAGTAAAAATTCCAATAGGAAAATAAGAACTAATAGAATTAACTAAATATTTATATGTTTGTTTAATCAGATTTTGTGGAACAAACACAAATACATTTTTATTATTATTATTTAGTAAATTTGCGATAGCAATTGTTGGAATAATAACAGATGACTTTCCTTTACCCATTAGAATTTCTTGAAAATGATTATGTTGATTTTTATCTTTTAGATTATTCAACGCATTATCTAAATATTCATATTGATCATCATTTAATATAAAACCATTTGTAAGTTCTATGAAAAATAAAATATTTTTAACATCATTATTTTTTTTTATTAATAGATTAATTTTTTGTAATCCATTATTGATATTTGTAATATCAATAATTTCATTATTACTTTCAATTAATAATAATATTTCCTGAATAGTTTTTACAAAATATGAATGTATTATGTTTAAATAATATAAAAATACAAATTGATAATCATTCGGTTTATTAAATAAATGTTCTAAAATATTGATATTTAATGAAATTTTGAATTTATTTACAAAATATATTCTTTCTTTTTCTAATAGAAAAAGTTTATTGCAAAATGTTGTTAATAATGCATTTAAGTTAACTTTTTTTATTATATAAACTATTTTTTTTATTTTATTTACATATTTATCAATATCTTCTTTTTCAAGATCTGTCAAATCAATATTTCGTTTGTTAATTTTATTATCCATTATTCCTACCATTTCTTTAAAATCTTGTATCGTCATAATATTATTTAAAAAATCTTTATATTTATTAATATTAACTTTATAATTTTCACATATATCATAAATATAAAATTTATTACGAATAGAAAAACATCCTTGTTCATAGTAAATATATTTTTCTTTTTCAATATTTGATGAGTAATTAATAAGATATATTAGCTCTTTAACAAATGTTTTTTTGATAACTTGATTTTTAGTTTCTTCACTTTTAAAATAGTCAACATCATTTAAAAATATTTTTTTACAATATGATGTGAATATATTGTTTATAAACAATATATTGTTTTGATAAAAATCATTAAAATGTGTCATTGTTTCAATTTCAGTTTGTATGATATTAAAAAGTTCAATAGATTCTGTTGTATGATTCGGATGAATATTATATTTTTTATAATATTGTGATCTAAAATAACTATCAAAATATGAATCATCATTCAACTGTAATATCATATAATACAAAAATTCATTTTCATGTGAAAATTTTCCATAAATTTCTTTAATTAATTCTACTATTTTTCCTAAAAACACAACATAGTTTTTTGTATATTCATCTTGTATTTTTGATGTATTATCAAATAATAGTTGAAAATATTTTATAGCACATGAATTTGTAAAATGATCAAATGTATGTAATTCTTCATTCAATAAATGTTTTTGATTGAAATATTCTTTAAATTTGTCATATATAATTGTTGATTTTTTCTCGCTATTTAGTGTTATTTTCGTTTCAAAAAAATTTAAAATATCATCTGTTATTAAATTTTGTATTTCATTACAAAAATTTAATAACATTGTTTTTTCATAATATTCTCTTTTTTCAGATTTTCTATCTAAAACAACAATATTATATTTTTCCTTAAATAATTGTAGTGTAATAGTTGAATTATCATGTTCACAATGACCATAATTTAATAATATATCAATTATTAATCTAAACATTACATCATCAATTATTCTAGTTTTATTTCTTGGTTTATTTAAAACATTCAAATAATTAAATACTTTTATCCTATTACTTTCATCTATATTTATGAGAAAATTTATTATTGATGTTATAATATCAAAATTATATGAATTTTTGAAATTTAATAGTCCAATCATACATTGTTCTATATTAGTAAAGTTACATGATAATTCTCCATTCAGTTCAACATTATATATAGATGGTAAACTATTTTTTTCTTCCATTTCTGTTGTACAAATAAAATGATATTTTTCTATTGTTTCAACAATATTACGTTTTAATATATTTTTATCGAATTCATTGTTATGATACTCATCAAAAAAAAATTCATTTTTTTTCTTGACAAATGGAAAATTAAAAAATATCAATTTAAAAACATATTTATTTCTAGATAAAATTACATTATTTCCATTTAAAAATCTATTGATGTATAACTGATCTACATCATTAGTTTTTTTTGTAATTGTTCCATATATTGGATCATTGATAAATACCTGTGTTTCTTTGTCTAAATATATTTTATCAATATTCATATCATAGCTAAAAATTATATTATAACTTTTAAGTTCGAATTTGATACAATTTTTTTTTTCTGATTTCCAAATTAAAATGTTATCAATAAATTCATTTTTCGCAAAAAAATTCCATAATAAAAATACTTTAAATGGATATATATTACATAATTGTTCAAATGTTATTAACTCATATTCAGAATCTTCAGTGTAAAGTTTATTTATTTCACCTTTAAAAATATATTTTTGAAAAAATGGATTTATTATTTCATATGAACCATCTTCTCTTAATGTAAACTTACAATCTAATACAAAATGATTTTGTAAATTTAATTCTATTAATTTAAGTTTAATATCATTATCATATATTAAAATATTTTTATTAAATAAATTAAAATAATAGTCATTTACACAATTATTATCTATATCGAAATATTTAAATGGTATCCATTTGCAATTTTCATTAACTTCAAATAATTGTAGCATTATAAATTTGTTCTTTAAAACTTGAATTACTTTAAAAAATATATCATGTGCATCATATTCTATTAAAAAATTATATGGTTCATTTAGATGGTCCATTCCATGGATTAATATATTATTAACCAGTTCTCTAATATCTTTAAAATCTGTATTCCATGTTTCATATTTTTTTGGATTGATTTTTTCAATTTTTTTGATAAATTTAAAATTGATTTGTTTCTCAAGTAAAGTTTGTTTTTCTATATGATATTTAGTTTTAATTTCTTCATTATCAATTGTTAAAAAAACATCATCATTTTTCAGATTTATTTCTGAAACATTAGAACTATCATCAAAATCATAAACAATTTTTTTTTCAATTAATAGTTTCTCAATTAACAGTTTCTCAAAAATTTCATGTAGTTTAAAAGTACTTTGTCTTGGAATATTATCATTCTTATTTTTATAAATTTCATTCAAAAATCTAGTTTTCGAAAATGAATAACCCCAAAAAATATTATATATTTTTTTTTTAATTGTTACATCGACATCAATATCTAAAGTTAAACAAATTATTCCTATAAACAAATTAGAATAAATATATCTCCAATCACTAATATCTATTTCACTCATTATCTTTTTTTCATATTTATTAATATAATTCTTAATTATTTCTTTATCAATGTTTTCATTTAACAAATTACATATATAAACACACAAAAATAAAATATATAATCCATAAATATTTATAGCAATATCTTTTCCCAAAATTGATTTTATCATATTTGAATAATTTTTTTCAGCAAAAATATTCCAATTTTTGTCATAAACAACTATTGGATAATAATTAGTTTCTTCAGTATTAATTTTTCCAAAATCTTTAATACCACAATAATTAAACATTGTGATATTTATATCTTGTTCATTATCATAATATTTCTCATTACTGTAAAAATTACTTATTGTATTAATCAAATTAAACAAATTATCATTATTATATAATAATTCAAAATACCTAACATGTTTTTTTTTCTCATCTATAAATTCATACGAATTAATGTTATAAACAAGACTAGAATTTATTTTGCTATCATCCATAATATTTAAATCTATATTTGGAACAAATTTTTCATTTGATAAATGTTTAATCAAATTCACAACATTATCCGCAACTCCATTGCCAATTTTTATATTTTTAATTGTTCCTTCAAAATTATTAATATTCAAAATAATTATATTTTTAATAAAATCAAATTCATTATGAACATTAAATAAAAAAATAATTATTTCATCTTGTGTTGATATTGAGTAATTAAAGTAATCAAAAACTGTCCATAACTTATTTGATGTTATTTGAGTATTTGCAGAATCATTAGTATTATTAAATAGTGATGTAATTTTAATTTGAGAATAATCTTTCGAAATAATTTTATATGAAATAAAACATGTCGAATATGAAACAAAACATATTAAATCACCAATTTTTTCACAAATTGTTTTAAATTTATCAATATTTTCAATATCTATTTTGTCATATACTTGCATCATTGAAAAAAATGCATTAAATAATTTTTCATTTGTATCATTTTTTTTTAAATTTAAATTAAAATCATCAATATTTAATATTGATTTAAAAGAAAGAAAATTACTTTTCTTTATATGTTCCTGAAAATTACTAACTTTTATATTATATTTCATAAGTAGAACTATATATCTTAAAAAAATCGGATAGTTTGATGATTGAATATCAAAAAAATGTTTTGTTAAACAATTTTCTATATAAGTATAGTCACTTTTAATATCTATAAATTCTTCTTGATTTTGAGGCATAAAACTATTTAATTTTCCAATATTTTTAAATACTACATTAAGTAAATGTACAACATATTTTTTTAAAAATAAATGAAATAAATTATCATTTTCATATTTATATATACTATTCAACTCATTTCTAAAATAATAAAAAAAATTTTTTAAGTCTTCAAGTGAAGGATTATCAATGTTTAATATTCCATTCAGATCTTTATTAAAATTAATTTCTGTTTTTTTGCTGTAAAATAATAATGAAAATTCATCATTTATATTTTTATTGTCATAATAAATTTTATTATTTAAATTAACATCATCTTTTTTATTAATTTTAATATTTTTAATCATTTTTAATATACATTCTCCATCTTCTTTTTCAATCATATTAGTTTCAATATATTTTTTAACATTATTTTCAATTACGAATAAAAAATCTACAACATGAAAATTAATTTGTTCAATATCTATTTTTTCATTACTTCCTTCAAACTGAATAAAATCTAAAATTTTTTCATAATAATACAACCTTAATTTATTCATTTTTTCATTATACTTATTAACAATTGTAATTGAATCATATTCATTATTCATCAATTCAGTGTCATTTAATAAATGTAAAATTACAGGAAAATAATATACCCATAAAAAACTACAATTTCCTGAATATTGTGGTGTCATATAACATATTTTAACATTACTATTTACACTATTAACATCTATATTTTCGAATAAATATTCATATGCATTTTCCGCTGTAAATAAAGAACTAAGAGTATTTTTATTTAATAAACAACTAACATTAGCATAATAAAAATTGTTTATTGTAAAAAATATATTTTTTTTTGTGAAAATGAATAATGTTTTAATAAATGAATTTATTTTTTCCTTTGTTAATTTCATAAAATAAGTAATTCCAGCAATACCTTTTGACGATACTTTTGCATATGTAGCTGCAAGACCTGTGTTAAACAATATAACAAAATAATCATTTTCAATAATTCTTTTTCCCATCATAAGTCCAATTGCATGATGAGAAATACTAAAATTAAAATATACAAACTCTAAATTATCACCTACTCTAATTTTATTTTCATTATTACCTATCAAATTATCATAATTTAATTCTTTATCATGTAATTTATCAAGTTCATTGTTTAAACGTAAAAATTTTTCTAAAAATTTTAGTCTTATTATTTCATCAATTTTTAATTTATCATCATTAAAATAATTTTGATTATCGTTAAAAATTTTAATCATTAATTGTTGTGAATCTTCTGCTAAACCACCAATATCTATTAAACCATCTAAAATAAAATAATAAAATGCACGATTATTAAACAAACTTTTTATCTCACTCATTATATTATTTTAATTATATAAAATAATTTGATACATTAAATTTTATGTTTCACACAAAATTTAATAAGTTTTATTTTACCATTATGTTTTCAAAATTCATTAATTCTAACCAAACATATTTTTTATTTATTTTTTTTCATTAAATTTAAAATATGGTGCTATTTCTTTTATAAAATTATTTATATATTATTCGAGTAAATGTTTAAAATTAGTTTCATAACTATGTTTTTCATAAATATATTTACAACATAATTTAATATCTTCAATCTTTTAAATATATTTCTGAAAAAATTGAATTTTTAACTTAAAATTACTTATATATTATTCGAGTAAATGTTTAAAATTAGTTTCATAACTATGTTTTTCATAAATATATTTACAACATAATTTAATATCTTCAATCTTTTAAATATATTTCTAAAAATATTGAATTTTTAACTTAAAATTATTCATACTACTATAATTTAGTATTATGAATAATAAAATAAAAGGTGATTTATATGAATTATTTATTTGTTCATATCTCAATTCTTGCACTAATAATATTGCATATTTATGGAAAGATGCTTCTGAACAACTTTTATATGAAGCAAAATTAATTAATAATTATAATGAACATAGACTAAAAAGAAAGAAAAACAATAAAATTAATCCTTTGCAAGATGTTGGAATTGATATTCTTTTAGTTAGAAATGATGATTTTATTTTTGTTCAATGTAAAAATTATACAAATACAGTTCCATTAAGTGATTTAGCTGGATTTTTTCTAATGATGACAAATCATATAACTACAAAAGGTAGAATATATTTTACTTCCAAACTTTCAAGTAAAATCGTCGAATATAGTTATGGTAATGAAAGAATTAAATTAATCAAAAAAGAATTGGATAAACAACTAAAGGAAGAAGAGAAAATAGAATTATATGATTATCAAAAAGAAATTGTTAAAAAATATATAAATCATTATAAAAAAAATAACAAATCAATTTTAGCAATGCCTTGTGGAACTGGTAAAACTATTATTGCTTGTTTTATTGCTAAAAAATTTGATG
>Ga0265297_10012072_pt1 | contig 10445 bp, 4 predicted proteins | sample Munlanlwell13791_FD_192502 | JGI IMG/M metagenome (GOLD analysis project Ga0265297, IMG submission 192502) | Leachate microbial communities from a municipal landfill in Southern Ontario, Canada - Leachate well 137-91 | ecosystem: Engineered > Solid waste > Landfill > Unclassified | place...
TCAGTGCAAAAGTCTCCTTCATATCCATGCCGTTAATAATCATTCCTTTCCCGAATTTGCGTGATTTTACTTTCACGCCATCCACTTCGCCCCACAATTCGGAAGCCAGTGTTTTGACCTGTTGATCGGCGTTGGGCTGGTTTTGCAAACTGGGCGAAAGCCTGGGGGCAGGGCCCAATACAACCGCACCGTCCATGACCAACTGTTTGATTTTAGCCAGCAATTCAGGGCGCATGGTTTCCAGTTTTGGCAACACCAAAATCCGGTATTGTGTTCCGTGAGGCAATGTGATCAAGCCATCTTTTACGGTCATATATTTTTCAATGACCTCGGCATTCATATAATCAAACTGGTACCCTACCGGGAGGGCCGGATCAGTGACTCCGGTCATTTTCGGGGCATCTTCGCCAATGAAATAGGCAACATCGGCCACATTCAATCCCTGCTGAAGCATGAAGTTTGTCCTTTTCAGGTATTGGGTATAAACTTCAATCTGAGAAAACCATGTATTCTTTCGGTTGAACTCATTGCCAAACCATGCATTCATCCCCGGATTTTTGTCCTCATAAGGTTGTGTGATATAGACGTGCAACAGTGTGTTGTTGATCCCTTCGGCAAAAAAGCGGTCACCACGTTGTTTGATTGTCCCCGGATACCGGCTGAATGGACTGCCTGAGCAGGTGTTTGATTCCGCCGAGATTTTTGTCTTCCCGTAGATGTGGCCACATGAAGTGGCTGCCCGGTTTTCGATATCCCCAAGCTCTCCTTCACTCCAAAATTCGCCACCAATTTCGTCCGATTGACCACCATACATCAGGAACTCGCTCGGAAAACCCCAATGCCCATAGCATTCGAGCCAGGTGTACAATCCGTATTTATGGCTGATGTCACGCAATCCGCCCACATAATCATAGGCTACTTTGTCTGCAACCATTCGGCGCATATCCCATAAAAACCGGTCAGAAGCCTGTTCGCTGTTCACAACCAGTCCTTTGTACACCGGAAGGTATGGAACTGCATCGTAACCATATTTCTGTTTGAACTCAACAAGAAAATTATCGGTAAAATTTTGCCCACCGGTTTCATAACTGTCCTGAACCACTACTTTAAATGTTTTGCGGTCAGCCTCCGGAATTCGTTTTAGTACCTCCCCCATATGCCCTTCAAAATGCATGGCCACGTGCTCCTTGCTCATCTTATCTACTTCATAACCAGTAGCTTCGGGCGATGCCGGGGCATTCGTCGTCCCGGTTGGTGTCATGCCGGTGCGAAGGATTACCCACTGGCCTTCAGGAACATCCCAGGTAAGCATTCCATCGGCAGATAGGTTATTAGTAATATCAATCACTTTGGATCCATCAATCACGGTGGACTGGTCATCTGGTTCCGGTTGTTGCGCCCATTGATATTCTTTCCAGTAAGGTAACGGGGTTGGGTGCATTTTAGCCAAGGTTTTCTCGCTGTAGCGCTCCACTCTTGGTGCGGCAGCCAATCGAACCTCGGCAAGGCCACATTTGGGAGTGACCTTTTTAATTACGAGACGGAAGCCCGTAGCTGTTGTGGCAGAAAATGATATGACTACCGGGGCAAAAGGTTCAAATCCGACATTCAGTGCCGGGTTGGAACGGTTGATTTGAAATTCAGAAAGGGTACGATATTCGCCATTGGATCCCTTAACTTGAAAAATAGCCGTCGCCTTTATACGTTGTTCGGTTGGACGAATGGAAAGACTACGAGCAGTAAAAGGTTTTTTGGCGTCGAAATTGATCACAAATTCATCTCCTGCCGGGAAATAAATGCCTGTTTTTATGTTGTCATCAAAGATTTTTGCCAGATCGGCAATGCGTGGTGTTGAAGTTATTTCCCCGTTTTTAGTATTCATGATAAGCTGGTCGTCTTTCGGGTCCGGAAAAGCAATAACTTTGACATCCTGAAAAATATTTGTTGGCTTTTCCAGTTTTTGAGAGAGTTTTTGAGGCCCTTTTACACGCAGTTCCGTAGATGTAAGGTAGCGCATGGCTGCATCAGCTTTCACCCAGGGGCCTCCTGACTGGCTCCAACCCGGCGAGTTGAAAATCCCGATTTCGATGTTCAACTCAGTAGCAGTTTTCAGTGCGGCATGGAGAATATACCACCATTCTTCACTCAGCATTTTCACCTTTCCATAAGGCACATCGCTCAAGCCGATATTCCCGATAAACGCCCGGTTGATGCCGGCTTGTTTCATCGATTTGAGGTCGTTAATAACCCCATCTTTCGAAATATTGTCTGAAATCCAGTACCAGTAAACACTGGTCTGTATTGAATCGGGTGGCGTAACGAAGCCACTTTGCAGTGTATCGTGCGTAATTTTTACATTATTTATTCCGCATGCTATAATAAAAAAAGTAGTTGCCAGACTGATAGTGAAGAAGAATGCCTTTTTCATAAAATGATTCGATGGTTTTTATAGTTTTTTGTAAATAATTTCTACTCGTATTCAGCAACAGATATTACTGTTCTTCGAGGATAAAAGGGATGATATGCTTACCATGATTAATGATAAAACCATGAAGAGGGAATTTCCTTTATTTCATTGTCGTTGAAATGGCATCCAAGCCTAAGACGTTTCCCCATATTCATTGTCAAATACTTAAGACTGAACCTATGGTATCCTCTCCTAAGCGCAATTTTTCCATTTTCCTGAAAGTAATGAGGTACTTCGGCCGTATTATCCACCACTTTCATATCATCAATACAAAGCAACGCCTTCCCTTTTGGATTTGATAAGTCAAAACTATAAACAGCACTTTCTGGAACTTTTAAATAACCATTGTAGACCAATGCAAAAGAATTGACAGTTATATTATTCAAAAGCATCACAGAATCAATTACTCCTATCCTTTTCGGCGGCCCCATAATTTCTTCAAAAGATCGTTGTTCTTTCTCAAAATAGTTAAAAATCAGTCCTTGCGCAGCAGTATCAGGAAAAACAGATGCTTTCCAGTCCAATTTGGCAAATATTCCTTCATGTACGACGCTCTGCCGTCCGTTTGGCATAAATGTCCTTGATTTTAGGACAACGGGATTAATACTATCCAGATGTAACGATATGTATCTTTTATACAGCCTGGAAGATTGAACAGGTTCACTTCCGTCAGTCGTGTATCTAATTTTACTGCCAAGAATAATGTTATCCAGTGTTAATTTCACGTTCTCCTCCAGATAACGATTTACAAATCCGTAATTAGCAGGATAGTCAACGCGGTAATTAATATCAAAATAATCCATTCTAAGGTATTGATCATTCATCCTTTCAAGGAAATCGGACCAATTTTTTTGGGATTTTGCTGACCAAAGCGCTTCTGACAAAGCCGACATCCTGGGAAAAATCATGTACTCTGCTAGTTTGCTATTGGGCATGTATTCAGACCAGGCACATCCTTGCCCGCCCAGGATATATTCTGTTTCTGCTTCATTTAATTGATCAGGCACAGGATCAAAGTTAAATACCTCGCTCGCCAAGTTGCAATCACCACCGGCAAGTGGTTCTTCATATTTGCCTTGATAAACATAATAATAGCAAGGGTCAAAAGGAGTCATTATCGTGTAATGATGTGCTTTTGCGGATTTAATTCCGCCGATAACTCCTCTCCAAGACATAACGACAGCCCGTTCCGGCAATCCACCATCAATAATTTCGTCCCACCCTATCACTTTTTTCCCTTTATTGTACAGATAATTTTCAATTCGTTTTTCAAAATAGCCCTGGAGTTCGTTTTCATCCTTCAAACCTTCTTCCAGTATCCTGCGTTTACAAGCATTGCAATTTTGCCACTGGTTTTTTGGCACTTCATCACCCCCGATATGGATATATTCACCAGGAAATAATTGAATAACCTCATTCAATACATTTTCCAGAAATTCGTAAACCTTTTCTTTGCCAGCACAAAAAACGTCATTATAAACGCCCCATCTTGAGCCTACCCCGAAAGGCCCCCCCTTACAAGATAGTTCAGGATATGCTGCCAATGCAGAAATACAATGTCCGGGCATTTCTATTTCCGGGACTACTGTAATATACCGTTCACTTGCGTACCGGACAACTTCCTTAATTTCTTCCTGCGTGTAATAACCGCCATATCTTTCCTTGTGATACAATGCTGGATATTGACCATATGCTCCAATTAATGTGCTGTCGCGCCAGGCTCCAATCCCAGTAAGTTCTGGATACTTCTTTATTTCAATCCGCCAGCCCTGATCGTCGGTAAGATGCCAGTGAAATACATTTAACTTATGCATGGCCATAACATCCATCAATTTTTTGATAAAATCAATCGGAAAAAAATGCCGACTGACATCCAATTGCTGGCCGCGCCACGAAAATCGAGGGAAGTCAATAATATTTATTGCATGTAAGGCAATTTTGTTATGCCGCTTTGCCTCGGGAGGCAACATTTGTAATAACGTTTGAATCCCATAAAATACTCCGGCAGCAGAAGCGCCTGCAATTTCCACATAATTATTCCTTATCTTCAAAACATATCCTTCCCTGTTTTTCAATGTATCCGTCAAACAAAGCCTGATAAAGTTTTTACCTGAATTTGTTTTGGATACTTCGGTCCAAATACCATATTTTTCACTTATGTAACCCTGCAAATAACTGGCAGACTCTTTAAGTATCCCAGTTTCTGGAATAATCCTGGTATTGTCCTTTAACGTAAATTCACCACAGATAAGCTGCTTGCTTACCGGTTCTGGTATGATGCTTATGGATCCCTTTCCTGCACTACTTCCAATAATGAAAAGTAATAGAAATCCACCCATAATCATACGTCTGCCAATCTGCCTCATGATGGATATTTCTAATTCAACAATTTCTGGTTGGTTGCGACTTTTATGAAAGCCAAAATATTTTCTAAAGGAGTATCCCCTTCTACCGAATGTGATGGGGAGAATATGAAGCCACCCTCTTTCCCCAAGTCAATTAACTTTTCAGATTCCTTAATTACATCTTCAACAGTTCCATACGGTAGGGTTTTTTGAATTGATAGTCCACCATGAAAGGTGAGCTTTCTGCGATAACTTGGTAGGAGTTGGTATACATCCATTACTTCCGGTTGAAAAGGGTTGAAACAATGCACTCCGGCTTCAATCAAATCATCAAATAATTCGTCAACATCACCGCAACTATGGATCATCACATATTTTCCACAATCCCGAACTGTTTTGTACATACGTTCAAGTCGAGGATAAATTAATCCTTTCCATACATCATACCCCATTATCAATCCTCTTTGCTGTCCCCAATCGTCCCCAAATAACACTGCATCTATGTCATAAGAGCAAGCTTTTTGAATTTGCAATACATTGAAATCACAAATTTCATCAAGCAATTGTTCTACAAATTCAGGATTTACACAAAAATCCATTAACAAATTTTCCATACCTCTTAAAGTCCAGGCACGCTCGAATAGAGAGAATCCAATTTGGAAGACACGAAACAAATCTGGTTTGGCAGCAATTGAAGATTTGATATCAGCATAAAAACGGGGATCGAACGGATCGGGAAACGAATAGTTTGTAAGTGATGGCCCTTGTAGTAAACATCCTTTTACATTACCAATATCTTTATCAATACTTCTATCCCACACAACACCAAAATAGTCCTGATACAGATCTTTTCCTATTTGAACAGTCATCCCTGCATCGCATCCAAAAAGGAGCAAGTGATTACCCACGGCAAGGTCCAAATCGTCACAGCCATAATATTGCCTGAGCATTTGATATGGCTCATAGGTAAATTTAAAAGACCACGGCACATATGGCGGTTTCTTTCCATCCAGCACCATTTTCACAACATCCCTTTTTTGTGTTATGCCCGTATTCATTTTGGCCATATAGTTAATAGTTTAGTTACGATTTAAGGTATAAATTACATACTTACTTTAATACAATCTACTGGGAGCAATCCATCCATTGACTCAATGTAAACTGCATGAGGTCTCATTTTTAAGACACCTGACTTATATACCAGAAATGATTTTTGCTCTTTTTCACTTTTTAGAGATTCTTTGCCAACTAAAACTCCATCAAGGTATATATTTATATTGTTATAATGAGGTCCTTTTGGTAGATAGAGTTCAACTCCTTTCCCATCGAAGTTCCACTTTGCAAAGGAAGAATCGCGCTTAGAAACAGCGCCCTTCCCCAGAAAAAAATTTGAGTCTTGTTTAAACTCCCAATCCCTTTCTTTATTGCCTGAAGCAACCAGGGCATCGTAAAAACCGTAAGTAACCTGCCCCTCTATTTGCTTCCCTTTGACTTTGAAACGATCAATAAATAAATAGCTATGCTTGTTTAACATGATCCCTATTAGCCCCGGATTCTCTGGCATTTTTCCTTCCCAGCATTTTTCTTCATTGATTAGAAGTTCGTATTTCCCTTGAGTATTCCTAATGCTAAGTGTGTTCCGGTCGCCTCTCCATGGTTGTATTTTACCTGAATCTAAATTGATTTTACCTTTACCTTTGATGTAATAGTTGACCAACCATTTGGTTTTACTTATTAATATTTCTTTATATTCTGTATCATGGCCATCAAAAGAAAATTTCCCCCAGGTATTCTGCACATCAATCGGAGTGTTAAAATCCCATACAACACGCATTTCACCTTCAAGCCTAAAACTCATCTCAATACCATCCATACAGATGATTTTTTTGAGGTATGAAAATGATCTTCCCTCCTGTGCAGTAAACCAGAATCCCGTATCCCTGTTGATGTTACTCCATGACGATTTTGCAAGGTTTATAGTTCCAAAGTCTTCTCTATCCTTCGAAGGATACATAACGTAAAGTGTGTCTTTATCATCTATAAAACCTGAAAAGGTCTGCCCCCAGATGCCTACGTATTCATTTTCCACATTGATAGAGTGCCATAATGAACCAGCACAAAACAGATCATACTTTACAGGATCAGTCATATCATCAATTTTCACGCGGTGGATAGATTGGTAGTTACGGTTGGTGGCCACTGATGTCGAAGGGAAGTACGCATATCCTTCGTGCGTAAATGCCGGAAAAAATTCCTGTAAAGGTTGATAATTCGTTTTTCGTTCAACGTTGAGTACAATTTTAGGCGCGCTGTATGGCCCTTCTGGTTTTGATGCGGTGGAAACAGCCAGGGCCCAGGCAGGTACTCCATCCATCATATAGGCTATTGCCCAATCGTTTTTTCTCTTAAATATCATTGGGGCATAGGTTCTCCAGTACCGGTCTAACAATGGTTTTTGGCGGTATTGTGTATTAAATATGAGAGGTTCCTTTGAAACAACAAAAGGACCTTCTGGTTTGTCGCCAACAGCATATCCAATACCACCAATTCCCATATCCTTCCAATTTGCATATTTTGACCGCCAGTCAAAAATAAGATGGTACTTTTGGTCTACATACGCTACCATTACATCTGGAATTCTAACCTCGATGGAATCATAGCAAACCATACCGTCAGGGAACAGGTTCCCCAAATTTGACCAAGTCTTACCTTTGTCAGAGGACCTATATATCAGACAATTTCTGTCCTTGAATGAAGGATCGGTGTTACTATAATTCTTTGTATACTCCCCTATATATAGAAACCAATCCTTACTTACTGGATCCGTAAAAAGGTAACCGTTTACTGGCCACTCCATACCTTTGTACCCCCGGTAAACAGGGTTGTTTGCTAGTCGTTCAAAACTGTCCCATGAGAGGCTGCCAAATGCGTAGTGTTGAGACCATTCATTTCTATTTTCGAAACGGGCATAATCAATTTTTGGGTTACATGCGCTGGCAGTTATTATAACGAATAAAACAAAAAAAAGGATTTCCAGCTGAAGCTCAATGATCCCTTTACATATTTTCATGTATACCTCCTTATAATTCTTGTATCAAATAATACATCGACCGAAACTTTCTGCCTATTTCAAAACTGAATACACCATCCTTGTATTCTGAAGGGATATAGCCGTTTATGAACCCCTGAGGATTTACTGACATTACACTTAGGTTCTTTTTGTCTGTCACAATATTAATAGTTGCTTCAATTACCTCTATCCGAATTGGTCCATGGCCAGGATCTAACTGTTGCGTACGATCAGCATTGTACTTGCTGTCCGTATTGTCGGCCCGTCCAACTGCGGTTAACAGCATATTTGTTGAACGTTTTATGGGCTCGTTGGTGAGAGAACTGATTGCCAATGTAGCAAAATCCGTTTTGATATTGACAGTTAAATCATTTAAGGATAGTTTCCCTTCACTTCCAATAAATCCATAAACCGCTTTTGTAAAAGGTGTGTCTATCCAACCTATTTTCTTTTTCAGGTTTCTATATAATTCTCCGGTATCCGATAATACCTCCTCTTTATTAGCTCCTGCAAGACTTTTATCAGGAGTATTCACTATATCCCCATTTGTAGAATATCCGGGGAGAACTGTTTCAATACGGTGTTTCTCTCCAGTAAGCTGAAAGGCCTTCCCCCCACCAGCAAGTGGACTGCCCAGCTTCACACTTACCGTTTTCTCAGCTGGTTTTACATCCCCCCTCCTCATAATAAGGGCCGCATGGTAATATAGCCCAAATTTTGCAGGGTCATTGAATGAATTCAATATGCCACCATAATTTGACGGGAATGTTGAAGAACCAATCATGTCAACGTCGTATTTATCAGACGTATTTCTATAAGCATGTTTTATGATTCCTCCCCATCCTTGAAAAGATGCTACTGAGGCCATGAATAAAGGACTTTCGGCCCGCCATTCGTTAGGCCATAAATGATCCCATTCAGATACAAAAAACGGTTTGCCTTGCACTCTGTAAAAAGCCAAATGCGGTATTATATTATTTAAACTACCAGTCATCGGATCATTACAAAATATTACCGTATGTACTTCAGGCAAACTCCAATAACAATGGGCGTCTAAGAAATCACCGACCAGCTGTGCAGATAAATATGCGGTGCTTTCTGTCCAGCCATTTGTTCCTGCAATAGGAATTTTAACCCCTATCCTTCTCAAATCCAAAATCATCTCTTTGTAATAACTTTCCGTAATGCTGGTAAAAAAATTTGCAACATTTATGTTTCCCTTTGAGTCTAATTCCAGGGAATCCTTGCTGACTGTAATACCTCTTTCAGTTGCCCATTTCCTGTACAGTTCATCCAATTCACTCCTATAAGGTTCAACAGTTGCTTTTTGGGACCATAAATCATTTTCATTGGTAATATCAAACAGCGCTATCGCCGGATCATCCTTGTACGCCAACTTTGTATACGGATTAATATGTGTCCAAAGATCATAATTGAATTTTTTTTGTAACTCAATCAACCTTCTGTTATAGGTTGAATAGGGTTTAGCCCCCTTCCCCAATTTACCAGCATTCTCAACCCCGTCTTTTGTTTTAAATATTCTATATACCAATCCATCAAAAAAAATATATATCCCTTCATTTTTTAAGCAGTTGAACAGGTAATCAAGCCTTTCCATACTTTCGGGATCAAAATTCATCGTATTTATATTTTCACCAGATGTAAATTGAAATAAATTTGGAGTGGCCGCTTCATTATCCAAAACACAAAGTCTCACTATGTTTACCCCTGTTTTTGATAATCTTTTTGCAACTTTCTCACTGTATTCATGGGATGGAAAGTTTGCAGTATAATTAAAAGTTGTTCCCCAAAACTTCGCCTCAGTCCCATCTTGAAAAATGAACTTATCTCCTTCAACTTTTAGAAAGCCATGTTTCCCAGCAGGTTTTTCCTTCTCGAACATAAAGGATAAGTCAATAGGCATGTCATCCCAGGGTAATGTGTATGGAATAGTTTTCTTGACAGTATCATTCACATAAGCATCAATATAAGTGGAATTACTTCCTGTACTCTTTTGAATCATGGAAAATAGAACTACAACCAGCCAAACTTTGATCAGGGTAAATTGAGGTTGTTTCATAATACATTTTGCAAATACATAATAAACCAAATCTTTATCCATATCTATAATTTTTGTATCTCAATAGAACAATATTAAATATTCAACATAACTGCTAAATAAATAGAGCTATGTTGAATATTATATTCGCGAGATGAGACTTAGAAATTAGGGCCACCAACATCCCACCACAACCTTGTGCCTCCTGTATCATCACCGGTATTCGTAGTTTCTCCCGGGGCAGATGCCCCCTTTTCGCTTTTAAGCAGGGCAATTCCACTGGCGTATCCGGTTGGATTGTTGTTCTTTTCAGTTAAAGGATAAGGTTGTCTTCTGATTTGTATCTCTGTACTGATTAACCCCGCACTATTATTCACTTGCACAGGGAACAGTTTGGGATAACCAGTCCTGCGGAATGCAGTCCATGCTTCTGTACCATCGGGGAAAATTGCGATCCATTTTTGTGTTATAATTCTTTCTAATTTTCGTTCGTTACTGGCGGCA
>Ga0265297_10012073_pt1 | contig 10445 bp, 10 predicted proteins | sample Munlanlwell13791_FD_192502 | JGI IMG/M metagenome (GOLD analysis project Ga0265297, IMG submission 192502) | Leachate microbial communities from a municipal landfill in Southern Ontario, Canada - Leachate well 137-91 | ecosystem: Engineered > Solid waste > Landfill > Unclassified | place...
TTCGGAAATGGCAGAAAAACCAGGGCATATACGCGCCCTTGAACAGTGGATGAAAAGCTATAAACCTGAGGAGCTTTTTGATAAGCATGGCCGTTTAATTCCTGCGCTTACAGGGCTTGCGCCAAAAGGAAGGCTTCGTATGAGTGATAATCCTCATGCTAATGGAGGGTTATTATTACGCGATTTAAGGTTGCCTGATTTCCGTAAATACGCCGTAAGCGTTGATAAACCCGGCACTGTTGAATCAGAGCCAACGCGCGTTATGGGATATTTATTGCGTGATGTTATGAAGATAAACCAGAAAACTAAGAACTTCCGGGTATTTGGCCCGGATGAAACGACTTCAAACCGGCTCGGCGCTATATTGGATGTTACTAACCGTTCCTGGATGGCAAAGATTTTGCCTGAAGATGATCATCTTGCTGTAAACGGCAGAGTGATGGAGATTTTGAGTGAACACACCTGTCAAGGTTGGCTGGAAGGTTATCTTCTTACCGGCCGGCATGGGTTCTTTTCATGTTATGAAGCATTTATCCACATCGTGGATTCGATGTTTAATCAACATGCAAAATGGTTAAAGACTTCGCGGCGCATACCCTGGCGCCGCCCTATCGCTTCGCTCAACTATCTTTTAACTTCTCATGTTTGGCGACAGGACCATAACGGATCTTCTCATCAGGATCCAGGTTTTATAGACCATGTCGTTAATAAGAAGGCGGAGATTATCCGTATTTACCTGCCTCCGGATACAAACACCTTACTCTCCGTGACTGATCACTGCCTGCGTAGCCGTCATTATGTAAATGTAATTATTGCCGGTAAGCATCCCAGCCTGCAGTATCTGGATATGGATGCGGCCATCCAACATTGTACCAAGGGTATTGGCATCTGGGATTGGGCAAGCAATGATTATGACGGCGAACCGGATGTGGTTATGGCCTGCGCCGGGGATGTGCCTACGCTGGAGACCTTGGCAGCGGTGGATATCTTAAGGCAAAAATTTCCTGATCTGAAAGTGCGGGTTATAAATGTTGTTGATTTGATGACTCTACAGCCACAGAGCGAGCATCCCCATGGCCTTTCTGATAAAGATTTTGATAGCCTCTTTACTGTGAATAAGCCTGTTATTTTTGCTTTTCATGGTTATCCCTGGCTTATCCATAGGCTTCTCTACCGCAGGACCAACCACAAAAATGTGCATGTGCGGGGTTATAAAGAAGAGGGGACAACTACCACTCCATTTGATATGACGGTATTGAATGAACTTGACCGTTTTAATCTGACAGATGACGTAATTGACCGCTTGCCTCAATTGCAAAATCAGGCTGCACATGTTAAAGATTGGCTGCATAATAAACTGATTGAGCATAAGCAGTACATTACTTCGTATGGCGAAGATATGCCGGAAATCCGCAATTGGAAGTGGCCATATTGAAATTGCGCCAATTTTTCGGTTATTTAATCCTATGAATAAAATCAGCCAGAAGTTTACTTTAGTTATCCCCACGTATAATGAGGCAACTAATATTGAAAGCTTATGCAGTTTGTTGGCGGGGGTGCTGTCTAAGGAAAATATTGATTTTGAAGTTATTGTAGTTGATGATAATAGCCCCGATCAAACTTGGAAGATTGCTCAGGCAATCGCTGAAAAAGACAAAAGAATAAAAGTGATCCATAGGGTGGATAGGAGAGGGCTGGCAACGGCGGTTATTGCGGGATGGAAAAATGCCAAAGGGGATATCTTGGGGGTTATGGACGGAGACTTGCAGCAACCTCCTGAAACAATTCCGCTTTTATTAAACAAGCTAAACGAAGATGCTTTAATTGATATTGTGATCGCCAGCCGCAATATAAAAGGTTCCATGGCTTTAAGGCGTAGCGCCTGGAGAAGGTTTGTTTCATGGTCAGCTACCCTTATCAGCGTTCTTCTTCTGCCAAAATTAGTTGCGCAGGTAAGTGACCCTATGTCAGGATTTTTTATTTTACGCAAAGAAGTTATAGAGAAAAAAGTTTTAAATCCGCTGGGATATAAAATCCTCCTGGAGGTTTTGGCGAAAGGGACTTATAAGAAAATAGCCGAAGTGCCTTATATCTTTGCTGAACGTAAAAAAGGAGGCAGCAAGGCTGGGGTAAAACAATACCTGCTTTCATTTATTTATTTACTGAGATTAAGCATTCAAAGCAGCAGGAGCTTAAAAAGCTTGTGATGGATAAGGACTTATGATATTGTAGATAACAGATTAAATTCCGTGGTTAGCAAAACATCATGAGATTGCGGGAGATTGAATGAATATATTTGTAGGTAATTTAGCATTTTCTGCCAAGGAAGATGATGTATATAAGGCCTTTACGGGATTTGGTACGGTTTCCAATGTAGCCATTGTAATGGAGAAAAAAGGCAAGAAATCGAGGGGATTCGGGTTCGTTGAGATGCCGGATGAGCAAGAGGCTTTAGCTGCGATTGCTGCTTTGCATGGCAAAGATATATTAGGCAGGCCGATTAATGTTATGGCCGCTTTATCTAAGAAGCCGAAAAGTGAACGTGCCGATAAAAAAGATAAACCTCAATCGCATGTTATGGCCGGTAGCCTGCAAGAACCTTCTTTTAAGAGGACAGGAAGGTATAGGGAGGGAAGGCGTTCAATCAGTTACGTTAAAAAACGTATAGCTGTCGGGATTACCACTCCTGTTCCTGAGCGTAAATATAAAGCTAATCCTATGCGCTGGCGCAAAAAACCAAGATGGTCCAGCTTTTCTCAGAAATTTCAAGAGGAACTTAAACCGGGCGAGAAAATTGAAAACAGCCAATCAAAACCATGGAAGAAAGCTGAAGGCGGGGTTAAGCCTTGGCGTAAAAGCAGCGGCAGCCCCCAAAAGTTTCGAGCAAGGAGAGAGGTTTTATCAGGCATAAGAAATGAAATTAAAGCTTAATCTTTTTCCGGTGATCCCTGATATGGAAGAGAAGATGTCCGGCATCATTCAAAAGGCAGTGGATGGCCGCGCCAGTATAGTTGAGATTGCTTATGGGACTGCCGCCGATAGCGTAAAAAAGCGCATCCTTAATTTTCTAAACAAAAAAGAAATCCGCCGGCTTTACTCGAGATTAGAAAAGACCGATAAGGGCTGGGGAAGAATTTATCTGCATTTTAGGTGGAAATAGGTAAAATTATGAAAAAGAATAACCTTGTTGATGAATTTTATTCATTAGTCCAGGTAGATGATTATGACGGTCATTATGCCAAGGATATAAAAGATGATAGTTACTTTGGCATGCCTTTGGAGAGTATTATTGAGGCGGAAAAACGCATGCGTTCATCCGAAGAGCGTGGCATCGCCTATTTTTCTATGGAATACGGCCTTGCTACAAGTTGTTATAATAAATTCTCCAGCCAGCTTACATTAAACGCCAGTAATAAACTTCCGGAAAACGCGGTTTTTTCAAATTTTCGCGTGGCGGATTATTTTTTTATCCTTCATCCAGACAATATTATAGATTTGCCTATTTACAGCGGCGGCCTGGGTGTTTTAGCCGGGGATACGGTAAAGACAATGGCTGATTATAAGCTTCCGGCAACAGGTATAGGCATACTTTGGAATTCCGGTTATTTCAGGCAGAAATTTTGGTTTAAATATGGACAGGCCCCGGAGAAGATGCATTGGGACCCGTATACCTACCCGGGTTTAATCCCCCTAAAAAACAGAATTAAGATTTCCCTTAAACAGGAGGATGTACATCTTCGGCTTTGGAAGTATTATATATACAGTTATAAACATAATGCTGCTGTACCACTGATCCTATTGGATTCAAATATCGAGCCTAACAGTGCGCAAGCCAAGAATTTAACTGATCAACTTTATCGCAGCGATAATGTATTATTAAAGTTACTTCAAAGGGTAATACTCGGGTTTGGCGGGATAAGCGCCTTAGATGAGTTAGGATACAATATTAACACGTATCATCTTAATGAGGGGCATGCGGTATTTGCCTTTGTTGCTAAGGCAAGAGGATCGGCAAATGATGAAGTGGATAAACTTAAAGAGAAATTTGTTTATACGTGTCATACCCCTGTGGAGGCCGGCCACGACAGGTTCTCTATGGAGGATTTAAACAGGGTACTCAAGAAAGAAGATACTGATATTATTGACAGGTTTGGCAAGGAACGGGCCGGGTTGATTAATCTTACATTGCTTTCCATGAATATTTCTTCGGCGACTAACGCGGTTTCCCATAACCACCAAAAAGTAATGCATATCCAGTTTCCCAAATATAAAGATCAGATACAGTATGTAACTAATGGAGTTCATCCTTATACCTGGATGTCGCAGAAATTTAAAGATCTTTTTGAGCATTTCCCCGCGGCCTTCCCTGATTTTAAAAGCAACCCAATGGTTTTATCAAAGGCAGCAGATCTTAAGACGGATTTTGATTTTCGCGCGCAGTTATGGCAGGCCCATCAGTCTAATAAGGATGACCTGTGTAAATTCCTGGATAAATGGAAGCTGGATAAAGATATCTTTACGATTTGCTGGGCCAGAAGGGTGGCTGCATATAAAAGGCCAAGTCTTATCCTGCATGACATTGGCAGGCTAATGCGTATCGCAGAAGAAATCGGCCCTTTGCAGATTATATTGGCCGGCAAGGCGCACCCCAATGATAATTTAGGTTTTACTTATATAAATGAGATGTTGGATAAGATAGATAGTTTGAATGAAGATTATGATAAGCTAAAGATCATATTCCTGGAAAATTACGATATATCATTAGGTAAATTGCTTACTTCTAGCGTTGATGTCTGGCTGAACAATCCTTTGCCTCCTTTTGAGGCTTCCGGTACAAGCGGAATGAAGGCGATTTTAAACGGAGTTTTGCAGATGAGTACGGTTGACGGCTGGGTGGCAGAAGCGGCAGACAGACCGATCGGTGCATTTTTTGGATATAAGAATAATGAAGGCAGCGTAGGCAACGAATTTGATTTGCATATGAATGAAGATTCTGAAGAGTTGTACAGTACCCTGGGGGGGCTTTTAAGTTTGTATTATAAAACTAACCAGCACGGTAAGGCGGATATCTCTTCAGCATGGATAGACATGATGATCGAATGCATTTGTGTTGCGGCGCAGTTTAACACCTACCGCATGCTTGATCAGTATAAGCATCTTATTTGGAAGATTTCTTAGCAACCGCATAAGTTTATTTTTTTAATTGCTTGCAATTTTCTAGGTATTATAGGATAATATTAGAAAATAGGAGGGGCAATGAAAGCAAAGAAAATAAATAAAAAAGCTAAAGCGAAAAAAGTAAATAAAACTACTAAGGCGAAGAAAAAACTCTCCCGTTACTGCCGATCTGGCAGGGTTTTGTGGTAAGATTTCGTATTTTCTAAAGGTTGATTACTATTAAGACAATTACGCCAGTCATTTTATTCCATAAATTAGGCCGGTATATAGGTATCTCTACATCTACGGGGGATTTTTACGAGCTGGCTCCAGCAACCTATGATTTATTGAAAGAATGGAGCAGGCGTATTTCTATTTCTTCGGGTTCTTCTTCCAGGCAAGACATATCAGCGTTAGCTAAGAAACTTCATATTCCGCTCGAAATAACAAGACTTTTTCCCGTACCTAAAAAAAAGATATCATATACTCCCGATAGAAGCACTGCTGCCTGCCTTACTGATTTAACCCTTAATTTGACGTCAAATTGTAATCTCCGCTGTGTTTATTGCTGGAATGACCATGGAAAATACTCCAACCGGAGATTTCTGGGGAAGAAAAAAGGGGAATTCAGCAATAATGCCAAAGATGAATATATGCCAGTTGAAACTGCCTTAAGGGCGGTGGATATTTTAGTCGGGGCGCGAGGTAAAGATAGGGATCTGGTGGTTGATTTTTACGGCGGGGAACCTTTAATGAACCTTAGAACACTCAGGGCAACAGTTGACTATTGCAGGGAGAATCAGTCAAAATGGGGCATTAATTTCCATTTCTTATTAGCGACAAATGGGACATTACTAACTCCTGATGTAGCTGAAGAATTAATCGGAAAAGGAGTACAAATTGCTGTTAGTATTGATGGCCCTAAAGTTGTGCATGATAATAACCGGCCGCTTATCAGTCAAAAAGGGAGCTTTGATATAATCTTATCAAACCTTAAAAGAATGCCTAGGGATGTAATGAAAAGGCTAGTCGGCCGCACTACGGTAACTCCATTTTTCCCTGATATGGTTAAATTGTATGAGAATTTAAGGAGTTTAGGGTTTGAGCGGATTGAACTTTTTGAGAGTGAAGATGCCTGCCATAGATTTCCTCCCGGGAAAGAAACAAGTTTCTTTAGTACAAAAAACAGCTATAAGCTTTTATGTAAAACGTATGAAAAATTAGCATTGCGCTATATCAATGATGTTGTAGCGGGTAATTTAAATTACAGTAAAACGTTTTTTAACCGTTTTTTTAAATTAATGCAAAGGTTGTATTATAACCATGAAGTTTCAGGTGGATGCCCCGCAGCCAAAGGGCAGATTGCGGTAGGTATTAACGGCAAGATTTATCCGTGTACTTCATTTTTGGGAGTTGATGAATTTGAATTAGGTGATGTGGAGAGAGGTATTGAAAACAGGAAATTCCAAGCGTTTATTAAAAAGATAAATAATCGTTTTGAATATTGCCAGAGAGACTGTGATTTATTCAGCCTCTGCCGTTCAACAGGCTCTTGCCTTAACGTAAACTATTTTTTTAATGGCGATCCTGCTGTCCCGCATAAGAAAAGTTGCGCTCTTTTTGCAGAGAAGTTATCTTTAGCCGCCGCAAGTTTATCAATTCTTTCTGAGAAAATCCCTCATCGATTAGAGAAATTATTTGGTTTTGATCCTATAGGCAGAAGGGGAAATAAATTATATTAAAAGAATTCGCCCTTTAAGGCTATCAATCTACAGGAACTTCTTTCTTTACAGCTTGCAATAAATCTGATATTATTAATCTTTACCTCTACAATTTAAGGTATACTTTGAAGGTCGAAGCGTTTCTTTATTGATGTAACTGTTGACAATATAAATAGTTATAACCTTTGCGCCCATAGCTCAACTGGATAGAGCACCAGCCTACGGAGCTGGTTGTTGCTGGTTCGACCCCAGCTGGGCGCAATTAATATGCAGAAAATAGAAAAGTTTTACATGTCGGAGGCATTAAAAGAGGCGCAAAAGGCATTTGAGGAAGATGAAGTGCCGGTAGGCGCGGTAATTGTCCATGATGGCAGAATTATCGCCCGCGGCCATAATCAGATTGAGCGTCTGAAGGATCCTACTGCTCATGCTGAAATGATAGCTATTACCTGTGCGGCAAATTATCTGGATACAAAGTGGTTGAACGAGGCTAGCCTGTATGTTACAATTGAGCCGTGCAGCATGTGCGCAGGAGCGATGGTTCTGGCGCGCATAAAGAATTTATATTTTGGCGCAAACGACCCTAAAACCGGAGCCTGCGGTTCAGTTATTAATATCGTAAACCATAAAAAATTAAATCACCGCATAAAAGTAATCCGGGGAATTCTTGAAACTGAGAGCAGTTCTTTATTGAAGGATTTCTTCAGAAAAAAAAGAAAAAACTCTTAACTATTGGAGAGGTGGCTGAGTGGTCGAAAGCAACTCACTGCTAATGAGTTGACCTGGGCAACTGGGTCCCTGGGTTCGAATCCCAGCCTCTCCGAATCCTTCCCTTGCAGTGTATTTTGCAACCTTTTAAACTTTTCATAATTTATAAAATAAAAATATTGGTTAGGTATTTAAGCGAAACGTATTTTAATACCGGGGTACTTTAAAATAAGCATTTCAAGCGCTTTATCATTGATAACTTTAACGTATATGATAAACTAAAAATATAAAAATACAGATTAAAAGACAGGCCCGCCATGCTTTGTAAAAAATGTGTTCTTCCGGAAATAAAATCATCCATTGTTCTTGACCATGATGGAGTATGTAGCCTTTGCCGGCAGAATAGCAGCGATGCCTTTCCGCATAAACAACGCATTGTTGAAAGTGAGCTGGTCAAGATTTTTGATAAGTTCAGGGGAAAATCAAAATATGATTGCCTGCTTATGTGTAGCGGAGGCAAAGACAGCACGGCAAGCTTGTATTACGTCCGTAAAAGATACGGGCTTAATCCGTTGGTATTTACTTTTGACAATGGGTTTGAGCAAAAGGCAGCGCTTGATAATGTGGAAAAGGCTGTAAATGTCCTTGGCGTCGATTGGTTGTACATGAAATCTGATTTTATGAAAAAAATGTATAGCGATGCGGTTAGGCATAAGGCCAACTTTCCTTTTTGTACATTGTGCTCTTTGTGGTATATGCAACTTACTTATGGCATTGCGGAAAGCTATAATTTACCGCTTATTGTTGCCGGATGGACTATCGGCCAGATGGTAAAATCGGATAAGTATGCGAGAAATGAAGGTGCCGGTTTTGATGTACTCTGCAAGGGCATAGGTCCTTTTATCGATAGAATGCGGCAGGCGTATCCGGAATATGCGCAGTTTCCTAGGAATATGGAGGAGGTTAAAAAGAAGTACAAGATTGCGAAAAAAGCGGTGATTGTTTCCCCGCATTGGTTTTTACCATATGATAATGATGAATATGTAGCTGTTATAAAAGAGGAACTTGGCTGGAGGCCGCTTGATTTTAGCTACCCTCGCGGCTCGGCGAATTGCACTTTAAACGTAGTTTCATCGTATATGTCATTACGGTATTGCGGCTTTACGCATTTTCATGTTGAAATGAGTAAGCTCATACGCTGTGGTTTGATGACCCGGGATGAGGCGCTGCAAAAACTGAAGCTGGATATAAACGACGATAAGACTGCATCGGTTATGCAGGAGGTGCTTGCAAGATTGGGATGCCAGGATGTTGCGTTATAAGAAGAGGTAATGTCTTATGTGGAAATTAATTGCACATTGTTTGCTTATTATTCAGAGGGCTTGTGCACGCATACTTTTGTTTTTTCTATATGTCGCCGGTTTTGGGTTTGCACGCATAGCAGCGATTATTTTTTTACCGTTTGTTTTAAAGGAACCGGAAGAAGGGCAAGATAGCACGTGGATCCGCGCGAAAGGGTATTCGCCGGCTGGCAACGATTGGTATCAGCAAAGTTAATGGCGGTGATTGTTATGAATGAGTTTTTATTTTTGTTCCGTAAAGTGAAATATATTTTTTGCGAAATGCTCGTTCTTATTAAGCAGCATAGGTATTATTTTTTTGCACCCCTCTTTTTTCTTTTAGCGATTATTGCTTTTTTTGTTTATTATGTCGGCCCCAGTGTTGTTATCGCTTTTATTTACGCAGGGGTGTAGTAAGATATAGCAATTTTATCTATGAATATACTGGGGATATCATGTTTTGATCATAGTTCAGCGGCATGCTTAATACAGAATGGGAAGATTGCCGCTGCGGTACAAGAGGAACGTTTTAACCGGGAAAAATATTCGCAGAAATTCCCCATCGAATCAATTAACTATTGTTTGCAGGAAGCGCAGATAACCGTAAAAGATGTCGATTATATAGGTTTTTATGAAAGGCCATTCTTAAAATTTTCCCGGGTGGTCATTAATCATGTACGCGCTTATCCTTTCAGCCTGCCTAACTTTCTGTATTCAATGCCGCAATGGCTTGAGAATCGCCTGATTCTTCCCCTGAGCCTGGAAAAAGATCTTGGGTATACGGGAAAAACCTTGTTTATCAAACACCATCTTTCTCATGCCGCAAGCGCATTTCTGGTTTCTCCTTTTGAAGAAGCTGCTATTATTACGGCTGATGGGGTTGGCGAGCAGGCAACCCTAACGGTCGGGCAAGGATGCGGTACTGCCATAAAAATAAACGAAGAGCTTTGTTATCCCCATTCACTCGGGTTTTTGTATGCTGCTATTACGGCATACCTTGGTTTTCGTATCTTTTCCGGTGAAGGAAAGGTAATGGCATTAGCCGGATACGGCAAGCCTGTTTATGCAGATGCCTTCAGAAAAATGGTAAAAATGCATGCCGATGGAAGTTTTAAAATCAACTCTCGCTATCTTACGCTTAATCGCGGTAAACGGATGCATAGCAGAGAGATGGAAAAACTTTTGGGGCCCCCGCGGATATATAATTCTCCTCTTGAGCAACGGCATTATGATATTGCTGCAAGCTTACAGCAATGTGTTGAAGATATCCTGATAAGAATAGCCAGGAGGGCATATGAGCAGACCCGCTTTAAAAACCTTTGCCTTGCCGGAGGCGTATTCCTGAATTGTGTCGCTAACCATAAGATTTTAGAGCAGACGCCGTTTGAACATGTATTTATTCAACCTGCTGCCGGAGATAGCGGCGGGGCGCTGGGTGTTGCGCTTTATATCGATACTGCTTTTTGCCATAATAGCCGCAGGCAAGTTATGTCTCATGCATATTATGGTCCATCGTTTT
>Ga0265297_10012074_pt1 | contig 10442 bp, 8 predicted proteins | sample Munlanlwell13791_FD_192502 | JGI IMG/M metagenome (GOLD analysis project Ga0265297, IMG submission 192502) | Leachate microbial communities from a municipal landfill in Southern Ontario, Canada - Leachate well 137-91 | ecosystem: Engineered > Solid waste > Landfill > Unclassified | place...
GCACATAATTCAGCAAACGTTCGAAAGGTTGCTAGATGGCATAGTAGGCGAAGAATTATTAGCCCATTGTTGTACTGCGCTTTATTTAAGGCTTTGAAAATCACTGGGCCTGTCGGCGATCTTCATCCGGGTTTTGGTTCAAAGGCTCTTGCTTGTGCAATAATGGGGTTGCCATATTACACGGTAAAAGATGCACGATTTCAAAGAGCACTTGATCTCGGGTTATCAAGCTTAACGAGAGCAGAATTCGGCTGGCTTGAAGGGCAACCGGTTGACCTCCTAATATCCGACGACAACTTCAATAGTTTCCAAATGCCGACAGGAGACATATTAAACCAAGCTCGTAAGTTACTCTGTTATGCTCCGAAAAATGATAAACAAATTCTAGCCGAGCAACATAATCCTAACACTATTTTGCAATTGTTTAACGATGCACAAGATAGAATGCTTCGGAGTCCTAATTATTTGTTCTTATGGTAGTATTTTACCATCAGGTGACTACAGGGGGACTACAGAGATGAAGATACTGACCTTATATATGACTTATTTCCGTCTTCCAGATGATTTCTCTGGGAGTATATCCGACGCGCTAAGAGTGATGGCGGACTATCACGATAAGGTAACTAGTATTCCCACACAGAAACCGATGTTACCTCTGCACACTCCGTTATCTGAAGCATTCGGATTGATGTTTGACGAATTCGTCGATGAAACACAAAACGGTAAGAGGTTGGTTGGTATGATCCAACTCAATGACTTCGATCCGAAGGTAAAAGTTGCAGACCTGTAATTCTACAAAAATACTTTATACAGTTTTCCTGGTTGGTGAGGCCGTTGAATGTATAAATTATTTCACGAGTGAGTCACTATGATACCAGCCACAGGGAAAATATTTTTCAAAGATGATTATGGCACATTATATTGGACCGAATGGGAGACAATAAACGTTGATGGCATCAATATAGTGGACTATACCACTATTACGAAAATGCCATATGTTTGGGGTGATGCACGGACTTATGACATTAGATTTGTCGTTAATAACTCTTCGGCTGTTGTTCGCGTACAAGCCCCAAATGCTGATGCGGCCGAACAGATAATTTACACTAGATATTATTGCTTCCAAGTCACTATACTATCAATTACCGAAGTCGATATGGGTATTGACTATGGCAGAATTGATATGGACACAAAAAATGTCTATCGGCGTGGTATTTGCACGGTAGAACGGCAAATTATCGAACCCAGTGAATTAGGCTATGTTGGTTATATAGTTGCTGAAAGCAATTCACAATCTGAATGCTACTTTCAGACAAGCTTTAATTGTAGTACTGCACCAGCGGATCGATTTAAATACCATATGAATAATGCCGTATCTGGCGATGAATCCTCGCCGGTATTAGTTGGCCCAAGATTTACAAATCCGGGCGATCCTGATTTTGCGTGTGCTTTCCAGTGGGTGTTGCCTGACGGTAGCTTGCGGCCGGTCTGTGGTAAAGAATCATTTTGGTTCGTGGATGTGTGGGGACCAGATACTTTGATCCTATTATCACCAGCACCTTGTCTGTCGCCATCGCTATCACCTTCGATGTCGCCGTCACTTAGTCCATCATCATCACTTTCACCGTCGACAAGTTTATCACCATCGCTTAGTCCTTCGTTATCGAGATCATTAAGCCCGTCAGTATCGGCATCTCCGAGTACATCGATTTCGCTATCGCCTTCAATATCGGTATCACCATCAACATCAGCGTCATTGTCGCCGAGTCCATCAACATCGCTATCGCCATCACCATCTGTATCAGCTTGGCGATCAACATCGCCTTCATTGTTGTCGCCATCATTATCACCATCAACATCAGTAAGCAAATCTCCGAGTATATCATTTTCACCGTCCACAAGCATATCGTTTTCACCAAGTATATCGCTATCACCATCTACTAGTTTAACGCCTTCACCAAGCATATCACAGTCTCCAAGCGTATCGCTATCGCCATCACCGAGCGTGTCGCTATCGCCGAGCGTGTCGCTATCGCCATCCACTAGTTTAACGCCTTCACCAAGCATATCAGCATCTCCGAGTACATCAATTTCACCATCTCCTTCGATATCGCCATCGCCCTCTGGGTCGCCAGAATTGTTGACTCATGCTTATCGTAATCCGCGTGTTGCTGATAATATTGATGGCAGGTTTGCAATAACTTGGGTAAATGGTGACAACACATCCGTGCCAGTTGTAATGGCACAAGTTTTCGCAGCAGCTGGCACTCCAATTACTGAACAATTTATCGTTCCGTCTTATGGCGATCAGACGAGTGATATGCCCGATATAGCGATGGCTCCTAATGGATCATTTGTTATTGTATGGCAGGGGCCTGATATTGATTACGGGCAAAACATTCAAGCCAGAATGTTCAGCGCAGACGGAACACCTCTTGGAGATCAATTTAGAGTCAATGCGTTGGCTGCTGACGACTTTTCTGATCCGGCTATAGCTATGCGTGATAATGGTGCCTTCGTTGTAGTATGGAGGCAATTGTATGATGGTACAGCGTTTCCAGCTATTTGCGGGCAGCGATTCACTGCAGCCGGTGCTAAAACTGGTACTACAAACTTTGTTGTCAACTACATTAGCGGTCACAGTGCGGGATCTCCGGATGTTGCTATTAATCGTTCAACTGGTGCGTTCACGGCTGCATGGCAGCAGTATGATGTTGGAGCCGGTTCTGGCTGGGATGTTTTCTTCCAGAGGTTTACGGCATCTGGAAGTAAAACGGGTAGCGTAGTTCAGATGAATACATACACAACAAACCCACAAACAGATCCGCAGGTAGCTGTAGATGATAGCGGCAATATTGCAGCTTGTTGGGTAAGTGCACATCAGTGGGTAAGTGGAAAATATGGTATAGTAGCTCGCACATTCAATTCAAGCGGTACAGCATTATGTGCAGAGATACAAGTCAACACTGCCTCCAATAACAGCCTAAGTGCTAGCATTGCTTGCGATAGAAATGGTAATTTCACAGTTGTTTGGCAAGCCTACGATCATCCCGATGACCCAATAACGTCAGATTACGGCATCATAGCTAGACAGTACAATATAAATGGTGTCGTGAAGACGTCTCAATATGTTGTTAACAATCCAAGTTTGGAGCACCGTGGTATCGATGACCAGGTAACTCCGGCTGTTTCTAGAAATAATGGAAGCGGATATTGGGTGGCTGCTTGGTGCGGATTACGAGGAATAGCACCATCCGGAGGTATAAGCGGAGTGTGGCACGCTCAAGTGGCCGGAAACCCCGCGCCATCAATTGTTGTTACTATGACCGGGCCGTTATCAGGTAGTTATGTCCAAGGAGCGATTATTCCAGTCAGTTGGAGCCTCTTAGGTGCACAAGCTGGCACCACTATCAATTTATTTTATTCAACTGGGGTCAATGGTACTGGTACGGTTGAATATATCTCTGTTGGTGAGATCACTGCAGCTAATGGTGCTGGTACCTGGAATTGGGATACATCTGCACACCCAATTGGTGGTGCACAGCCAGGAACTTATTATATTGGTGCCTATTACTGGAATGGTGCTGCGACTTTTGGTTACGGCAGCTCGTCATTCAGAATTACTTAAGGATTCGTACACCGCGATGTAGAATCATGACAAAAGCAGCAGGTTTATCAACTGCTACTGGTTTTTGCCATTCTTGGACTGTGATATTCGCCTTTGGGTTAATATTGATTTGGAATTTATAGGCTTCTTTCATTTGCTCGACAGTGCCTCTTTTAACTTCTTCCCCGTTAATAAGTAGCCGCGCCCGTTGTGATTCGTCGGGATTCACGTAATGGGCTTTCGATAAGAATTCATTGGTCGTCAGAGCATCGGCCAAAACTTTTTCGATAAGCTTGCCTTCGCTCTCGGAAGCGATAGGAATAACAAGATTTATCGGGAACTGGGGGATTGTTGTTGCAATAATAACACCTTTTTCATAATAGAGGTTGTTGCGATTTGTTTATTAAATACCACGATGTATTTCAAATTTTTTAAACACGAACAATTTCTCCCTGATTGGAGTAATCACATGGACAAATGTAATTGTTGCTGTTCTGTTCCACCAGCAGTAAAGGATGAGCCGAAGATCGATACCCCACAAGTTTCGCCGGAAGTTCTGGCTCGATCGGCGGAAGTCGATGACATGAGCACTCCGATTCGGACAATTATGTATGTTGAAGTCGGCAACCTTCCGCCGTCTGAGGTCCGTGATATTGTTGCATCTCTGATGCAGACGCTTCACCCAGGACACCCCCATTTCGTCGTTCCGCTCCGCAACGGCAAGATGAATACAGACCTCGACTTCGAAGCCGAAATACTGGAATTCGTCCGCGCGATCTGCGAAATCACCGACGACGGTGGTAGTGGTGCGAAAATCGTCTTGAAGGACGGTTGCTGTGATGTCAACGTGATCAGGACCAGGATCTAGTGATGATTGAGGCGTCAGTATCCTTAGAAGACCTCAGAAGTCTCGAATCGATACATAACATAGACGCCGCAAAAGTGCTAGCAAACACGATAGTCGACGAGATAGAATGTACATTAAAAGAGCCGGGTCAGTTATCCACTGACCCGGCTCTGTTTATTTTGAGCTTCAGAGATTAGGTACTCGGATGGAATGTGCAGGCGAGTACAGCCTTGTCGATCATCGCGGTCAGGGCCGTCAGCATTGTCTCAATATTGGTCGGTAACACCGCCAGCGGTATTGTGGTGGAATGACTGACAGTCGTGTCATTCTCATAAGTCACCGAAATTGGCACTGTCGTATTATCATCTAATGTAAATGTCAGATTTAGATGAATCACAACATCACTGACAGTTCTTGTAGTGGCAGGCGGCGTACTCATCCAGGAGAATCCTTCTGATAGCCCGACACCTGCAATGAGGTTGGCTAGTGGATAATACCACGCCAAATTATACATATCGCCGGTAGCAATCTTGCTGCCGCTCTCATCAACACTCCAAAGCAGATCATTGACTAAATCGCGAGATTCGATCTGACAGTGGAAGTTGCCAACGTCATTGTTGGAGTAGGCGACTACTCCTGAAAGGAAGCCAACTACACTATTAGCCGCTGCCATGTGGTATTCTCCTATTACTGAACGGTCTCTATTATAAGTTTGCCTTCGTCGCAGAGAACTCTATATCTTTTAGTACTCTGGTGTATATCCAGGACTATCGATTGCCACGGGAATTCCATATTGACACGACAGCGAACCTAGACAAAGTTCGAACATATTTATTTGTCGTTGGAAAGGTTGTCCATTAGGATACTCATCCCAAACGAGTTGGCCATTAAAAGCAAGATCGGAAACGCCAATCTGCTCTTCAGCATATAATGTCGTATCTATTGCTATTTTGTCGGAATTGAAGTCATAACCATACCTCACCACACCATCTGAAAATGTGAATGGCAAAGCACCATCCTGGTAATCGTGTATTGGGCAGAGTAATACATCGGCTTCGGCTGTCGGTGACGTACCATTATCACATAATAAAGCTGCACATCCGCAATCGGTCCTATATCCATTTGTATAGAGTATACCACTGATGAAGAAGAATAATACATCTGTACCTGTCGGTATAGATCTATCGATCTCTAATTCATTAAATAATTCTGTAAACATACCACTTCTGTCAAAATCATCCGGCATGTAAGGCTGATAACCGTATGCAGCTGGATAGCCGTCAATATAATCGATATAGTGTGGAGCCGTTCCTTGACATCGTGCTGCCGTCGAGAATAGCGGAGTTGTCATAGCATTTATTATGGTATCAGCTGCGCAGGCGCTGATATTAACTATTACATCGTCTGCATCGCATTCACTAAATATCAGATCCACCGAATCAAGGATTGCTTTATACACTTTAATGACAGTGTAATTCGTCGTCACTTCTGTGATCTTGGCGGACAGAAAATAGATGCTATCTGGCAAGTTTTTAAGCTCGATGCCGACTGTGATTGTTGGTATTTGGCTAAAAGTATATCCATATAACCATCTTACGCCGCCAGTCACATAGTCCTTTGCTACAGAAGCTATTGATCTTGATGGTGGAACTGTTGTTTCCAACGTAATAGCTGGATTGCCCGCTGGCTGAGTCGAATAAACTGAGTGTACGACATCACTATCGTCGAACTTTTTATTCGTGCCGAGGACGTGTGAGCCGAAGTTTGGGATATCAGGTTGTAATCCGTTTGCAATAATCATAAACGGAGCATAATCGAAGACTAGATATTGATCACCAGACGTAGCCGTTTCAAGTCTAGCATTCAAATAAGTTGGATGCTTACATGTCTGACCATATGGCCCACAGTTAGTACTATATTGATCGTCCCAAGGTTTCGCTGCCCATTTTGGGTGCGTGAAATCAGATTCGAGTTTGTTGATCGTTGCGAATCTGGTGCCAGGAAAATGCATTAACGGGACTTGAATACCAAGACTCCGCCGTTGTAATGCGAGCATGTTCTTTTCGCCAGAAACTCCATCTACTAAATAAGGTCGGTTAGTGAAATGGATATTTTCACCGTCGACGGTATCATACCCTCGCAACAATCGGCCTAAAAAGTTGTTGGTGGCCGAAGGCAGGTTTTCATTATATGGTTGTTTTAATGCCGGCCCCTGCACTGAATTAGTCAATTCAGATGTAGCAGGGAATGAATAATAAATACCATCTCCAAAATTGATTTTGCATATAGTGGCTTGATATTGCTCTGTACTCACCATCGTCATTCTGCGAAGGATCTCATCCTCAACACGACCTTTATAGCAGTAGTCTGATATACCATCAAGCTTACAGAATCGATCAGGAGGTATTGAGAATTCTTTTGTGAACGGCCCATATTCAGAAGCATTATTATTCGTAGAAGCGTCAGCACCAGTTGGATAGAAATTGCCATGAACGATGTTGTCGATAGGCGATAAATCAGTCGTCGATTGGCTTGCTATGCTTGGCGTATTCGATGTCGGTGTTGGATCATATACAATGCTTCCGTTCTCGGTACTCTGCCCCGGTATAAGCCGATCTTGTCCACGATATGTGAATTTACAGCATGGATTATTGACATCATCTACACACGGTTTCGAAGGATCACCCCACGCACAATTGTCCGCAGGTGGTGTGGGTGGAAGCTTTTCATCACCAATCTGCGTGACTATTCTCTCGATGCAGATCGGATTGGGAGATTCAATAGTAGCTGGCTTTTCAAGATATCGATTGACATCGACCCACGCTTGAAATTCTTCTGGAAGATCCGCTAATATTCTCTTACGTAGTGCTATATCTTCCGGCTTATATCCGAGGTCGCTCGGATCGACTGAGCAATCGCCAACCGGTATCTTGGGCAAGATAGCTGGTGGAACTTGAAGTTTACCGGCATCAACATCCCATCTCTGCTCTAAATCGCCGCCAATACAAAAGGACGTAACCTGATATGTCTCATCTAAATTGGAATGATAGATGAGAGTGTGTAATAGTGAATGGAATGCCTTGATCTCGAATAAGTAGTCGATCAAGAATTCAAGTATGTCACCGCCAATCTGCTCGCCATTTTGTGTCAGTAGTTGTATATCAAAGCGATTGCTATATAAATTCTTGATACTATCAGGAACAATCAACTCTTCGCGGGTGTACGTAGCGAACGCATAGAGCAGAAGTTCGCTGTCTGCGGCGTGCGATCCTTTCTGACCATATTTGTCGTCGAATTGAATTGCACCGTTGAATGTGAGATGAAGTAAATTGGCATCTCTATCGATTGTTACGCCGTTTGATATAAACGGTGGCTGGTCACCGGTAGATCGGTCATCGCCATTGCCGACTGTTGCCGATCGATCAATCACAACTCTAGACCAGCTTATGACACCAGCAGTCTCATCATTCAGAAGCGTCGTCGTTCTGCATATTTTGGGGATGCGTGTATATGATACATTCTGAGCGATATTCTTAAATGGCACTGAAACCGTAATGCGGGAGTCACTAAGAACTGCCGTAACTGTTCTTTCAGTCTCGCCATTGACGATAACTGTATCGCCGATCTCAAAATCGGTTAAGAATAAGGTGCTGCTATTGCCGTACAGATTGATGTCTTCGTTGGTTGAAACAGCACCTCGTCCAGGTATTTTCCAATTACCTGGATCATTATTGCAATTTGTTGCAGCGGTTCCGATACTGCATGAGATTTCTTCCAGGCGCTTATATGCTCTACTGACGTAAGCATATGTCGTCCACTGACTATCTGATCCTGTATTGTTTGTGTCGTTTTGGAAAGGGACCGTAACAGTCAAATGATGATCGTCTAAGATCGTTGCGATGATTCTAGCAGTCTCATTCGCCACCAAAACTGTATCACCTACTACAAAATCATTTGTAAATTGTGTGTCTGAATCGCCAACTAAATCTATAGTTCGGTTTGTAGATACTTGGCCAGGGCCTATAATATTCTTTTGGACTAAGTATGCATCTAGAGTAATATCGCCTTCTTGAATTGTATTGACAATACCTTGAACTTCATCAGTGAATATTGGTCGATATAACAGCGGGATGGTTAATTCACCGAATCCGCTTGTGTTATACCCAACGAGAACAGGCTCGATTTGGCAACTCTCTTCTATTTTGATCTCTTGGTCGGCATATGCCGATGGCAGTTTTTCCCCAGGACGTATTAACCTTTTACCATCTTTAGACCAATACAGCTTATTAACATAGACAATATAGCCGAACAATTCAAAGAGATCGTAAATAGCATTTCGTGAGCCCTTTAATTGCTGTAATCTCACAACGTTGCGTAACATCGTCTTACGTAGACGATAAAGACTCTGTGGGAAATATGGAATATCGAGCCCGAGCAGGAAGCTGAGATACGGGACAAACTGTGGCGTTATCCAGTCAACCCAGTTGACACTTCCTAATAAATATTGCTCATCGAAGATGTCTTGCAGGATATCAGTGAAAGGGCGATAGAATTCTATTGTAGTATCTATGCTTTTTTGGTCGCTGGTCATATAAGGGGCAGGAGTTAAGTTGACTGTCTCCTGCATCACTTGGCCAGGGTGATTCATTCTAAATCGCTTGACTGATGTGGCTTTCCTGGTCGGGTCGATACAATTTAACTGGCCTGGCGTCGATTTACTCTCAACTCTTGCGTAATATTGAGCCTGATAGGTAATGTTATACCAGTCAGGTGGTAATTGCTCAGTTTCAATCTTAATGTCACTGAGATCGTAATAATTAGCAGTCGGGTAATATCTGATCAAACCACAGCAACCAGATGCCGTGGTATATTGCATAAGGTCGCCGCCAACAGCTTCTGAATAATCGATCTGTTGTAATGTCTCTAGGATAGCGGTTTCTGCTGTACAATCGGCATATAAATAAGGGTTAGAGTCATTTTGATATTGATTACCAGCAGCTATAATCCTGAAAAATTGTTGAGTTTCCGGATGGATCATTCTATCGATGAGTTCATTCATCGACACATTCTTCGCGAATAATTCGTGATCGGGCGACATCAGCCCTATTGGTATCTGTCCAGCAACCAATGCTTTATGCGGTACATCTTCTATAATGATTCTTACTGCAGCACCACTACAGAATTCGTTGCATGTGGCCGTTTTTACGCCCATGCAATCACACTCTACTCCGCCGCCACAATCGCAATTCTGGACAATTATGCTAGAATTATCTATAGGCATCCCTGCGAGATCTCTACGATCGGTCTCCATCAAAATCATCGGAAGACCAAAATTTCTCCAAGCTGTACGGTTATTATTAACCGGAAGCAAAACCCAACTTGGAATATGCGGATTTGTTTGCATAGTACTCATTCTTCCTTCGTCGTATCTACCAACTACTTATCTTTCATAAGCAAACCTATAACGAACGAATGTATGGAGTTCTCATGTATACTACTAGAATTGCATCAACGATCTCAGAGCAGATATGCGACAAACCACAGGAATTATTTGATAGATATCTAGAATTCGTCAATGCAATAACGTTCGAGGAATTCCAAAGCTACTGTCTTATGCAAGGAATTGTGATTACGGAAGATATGTTCACCGATCTTTTGGCGAACAACCGCGAGTATCTCTTCACAGAGAGTGAAGAAGGTTGGCTACCGACTAAGCTTGACGAATTAGGCGTCTGATTCTGGTCTATCTAGATCGTCATCGAAGGTGCCAGTATCATCCAAATCGTCGTCGAAGACGTAGTATTCGATATCGTCGAACATTTATAAATCCGACGAGCTAGCTGGTTCAGGAATACATTTGCTATAGAGCATCTTTTGTAAATCGCCCTCTGGGGTTGTGTCTATCCAGAATTGATAGACTACAATTGGGCGATTATCAATGATGAACTTCATCTGCTCTTCATGTGTCTTGCACGAATAGACTTCTGC
>Ga0265297_10012075_pt1 | contig 10442 bp, 7 predicted proteins | sample Munlanlwell13791_FD_192502 | JGI IMG/M metagenome (GOLD analysis project Ga0265297, IMG submission 192502) | Leachate microbial communities from a municipal landfill in Southern Ontario, Canada - Leachate well 137-91 | ecosystem: Engineered > Solid waste > Landfill > Unclassified | place...
TGCCGCAATAAACTCTCCGCTTATCAGCGAAGCGGACAGTTTGATTGTCATGAACTATCCGTCTTTAACGCGTTTCGGGAACAGGTTAAAAGATAAAGGTTTGTTAATAATAAATAGTTCTTTAGCAGGAGAATGTCCTGATTCTCTTAGCTTGCCCTTTACGGATATCGCTTTAGGATTAGGCAATGTCAAAGTAGCCAATGTTATAGCCCTGGGTTGTTTTATCGCTAAGACAGCAATAGTGGATAAGACGGATATTTTAGCCACTATTGAAGATATGGCTCCGAAAAACAGGCAGGACCTGGTGGAAATAAACAAAAAAGCTTTTTTAAAAGGAATGGAATTAATAAAAAAATGATAAGAGTGCGTTTTGCCCCAAGCCCAACGGGAAATTTACATATCGGAGGCGGCAGGACCGCGTTGTTTAACTGGCTTTTTGCGCAGTCGCAAAACGGCAAGTTTATCTTAAGGATAGAGGACACGGATCAATTGCGTTCCAAACAGGAATTTGTTGACGAGATACTCTTTAGCCTGAAATGGCTGGGTTTTAATTGGGATGAGCTTTATTACCAGAGCCAGCGGTTCCAGCGCTATCGCATGCATGCCGATAAATTGCTTAAAGCCGGCTTGGCTTATATCGAGAAGTCTCCCGAAGGCAAGGAGGCGGTAATTTTTAAGGTAAACGCGCAGAAGATCAAAGTCAATGATTTAATCCGCGGCGAGATTGAATTTGACGCTGCTTTAATTAAGGATCAGGTGCTTATTAAATCCGACGGCACCCCTACTTATAATTTTGCCTGCGTTGTGGATGATGCGGAGACAAATATCACGCATATTATCCGAGGTGATGACCATATATCCAACACTCCTAAACAAGTTATGCTTTACCAGGCACTGGGATTTTCTCTTCCTAATTTCGCGCACCTTCCCCTGATTATGGGCATGGATGGGGGCAGGCTTTCAAAGAGGACAGGTGCAACCGCAATCAGCGATTACCGTAAAATGGGGTATTTACCCGAAGCTTTAATAAACTATCTTTTGTTGTTAAGTTGGTCGCCGGGAGGTAATCGTGAAATAATCAGCAAGGATGAGGCGATAGGATTATTTGACATAAAAAATGTGAATAAGACCGCGGCTACCTTTGATTTAAAGAAGCTGGATTGGATAAACAACCAATACCTGAAGAACGCCGATCCCCGCAAACTGCTGGAGGAGCTCCTGCCGTTACTTATTGAGAAGCGATATATCAAAGAAGGAGATTTTGACCGGGAATATGTTTTAGGGCTGATAAAATTATTTCAGGCAAGGTTGCCACGTTTAAATGATTTTATTGATTGGGCGGATTTCTTCTTTATAGAAGAGATTAAAATTGACCCGGTCGCGCAGGAGAAATTTTTATCTAAAGACTTATCCGGGGAGTTCAAGCTTTTTATTGCTGAGCTTGAGAAGTTGAGTAATTTTAATATTGAAAACATCGAAAAGGCTTTTCGGGATTTAGTAAGCAAGCTTGATATCGAAGCTAAAGTGTTAATCCATCCGCTCAGAGTCGCTTTAACCGGTAAAACTATCGGCCCGGGGCTTTTTGAGTTGATTTACTATTTAGGTTCGGAACGGACAAAGAAAAGATTGTTGAAATGGGTAAACAATAACCGGAGCTGAAATTATTTTCCTACGCCCCTTGAAATTGAGGGTGAATTTATGTTATATTTAGTTAGTAAGAGTTAGGTAAAAGGCAAGGGGTAAACTACCAGCGGGCAGGCAATGCCCAGAATTAAAAGCCAAGAAATTTCCCCTTGCCTTATTTTTTTTATCTTGCCTACCAGTAAATCCCTAAAACTTTCGGTGTTAATATCATAAACTATTGACTAAAGCCGCCTATGGTATAGAATAAAGCCGTCAAGCGCGCTATCAAATTAATAAGAATATCTCCAAGCTTCTAAAGAAATATGAAGATGTCCATGGCGTAATAAATAAGTAAAGGCCTTGCAGTAACCGAGAAAGGGTGAAAATATTTTTATATTATCTAATTTTTTGGTTTCGGCAGCGCATGTCCTGGATGTGCTTTTGGGGATACTTTACTGGCTGATTTTAATTCGTGCTTTGATTAGCTGGGTAAGCCCGGATCCTTTTAATCCAATAGTACAGTTTTTGCTAAAGTGCACAGAGCCTGTTCTGGAGCCCATAAGAAAAATATTGCCGCTTAACTTTAAGTTTGGAATTGATATATCTCCGGTAATCGCTTTCCTGGCGATCATGTTTCTTAGGTCATTTTTGTTTAATACCCTGATAGATTTAGCCGCCAAGTTAAGGTAAATCCCCGCAATGAAAAAAACGGCTGTTATTTTAATACTGGTTTTTATTCTGGTTACTCCATCTTATGCGGTTAATATCTTTGATCACTTAATATATAAGAAGGTTGTTTTAAAGGCTAACCACATGGCTGTTTTAGTAAACCGCATAACAGGGGAAGTTAAATTCATACAGCTCAATAATGGAAGATGGATGCCTCTTACCGGCGGCTTAAAGAATAAGTGTCAGCTAATGTATAAAAATCAGGTTTCAACCAGCCAACCTTAGCTCATGTTTACCGTTAGGTCTTATAAAATAATTCCCTTGATTTAGTTTTTTATCCACGATATACTTTTTACACTACTGCCCTGTCGTCTAATGGTAGGACACAAGATTCTGGATCTTGTTATCATGGTTCGAGTCCATGCGGGGCAACCAATTAAATCTCTCAAAATTTAGAATGAGAGATAACTTAAGCCCTGATTGTTAGCACTAGTCAGGGTATTTTTTATGTATTGATGTGTCAAAGAGTTAGGGCGTTATTTTTACCACTGTTTCTTTACCAATTGTTTTAGATTTTAATTCTTTCCCAAGTTCGCTAAAAACAGCCGAATAAATCTCGCCGGCCTATCTCTTTATCTCAGTATTGGCTATTAGTTTCTCATGGTTAGTGTCGCGGTTATATAGCAATATAACGGTAATTACTGGCTTAAGAATTGGCGAGAAATTGGGAAATTCAGTAATGGATATCTGTTGAAGCGGTAGATACTTAGGAGTATAATTATACATAATATTTTCACGGACAGTGTTTATCTACTCGTTTATCTTAAAGATATGCGGCAAGTCAAAACAAGATAACTAGAGTTATAAAAAGAATGAAAAGACTTTTTATAATTATTATCGGTTTTTTGTTCATCGGCATTATTGTTTTTGAAGCTTACTTAAGAATAACTAGCTTTTCATTTAATTCACCACTATTTGAAGAAGACATTCCTTTTATTAACAGAAAAAATGTTCAAGCAGAGAAATTATATCAATTTGATTTTTATTTATTTTGGAAATATCGTCTAAGTGTAGATAAACAAACAAATAATCGGGGATTTCGTGATCGGGAGTTTTTAGAAGTAAAAAAATCGCAATTTCGAATTATTGCTTTAGGCGATTCTTGTACAGCAGGACACCAATTACCCCCAGAAAAAACATATAGTAAATATTTGGAGAGTTTTCTTAATGATGGCTATAAAATTAAAAACTATGAAGTAATAAATGCGGGTGTACCGGGCTATACTTCGTTTCAGGGTTTAAGATATTTTAGAATTATTACGAACAAGTACCATCCTGATTTATTAATTGTGTTTTACGGAACCAGCGATCGTTCAAGGGCACGTTATGCTGATAAAGAATTATCTTATACAAGACTCATTAAATTATCTTTTTTTAGATTCCTAGGCGCACACGTAAGGACTGCTCAATTTATAATGAAAAGACTGGTTAATGTAGATTCTATTCAGTGGAAAACGAGGGTTATTCCCGAGGATTACATAAAGAATCTTGTGAAAATTGCACATGAAGCTAGTAAGAATAATATAAAAGTCATTTTTATTAAACCTTGTCTAAGAATAGAACTTGAAACCTCGAAAGAAGATAATAGCTATATTCCGCCACAGCCGTATATTAATTTATATAAGGTGTTTTCAGGGTATGCAGGAGGTGGCTCAGAAAGAGTTTTTTTTGACTTTAAACATTTTACTGAATTGGGTCAAAAATTATTAGCGGAGGAGATTTATAGGGAGCTCGTTAATTCTCAAGTCATAAAATTGGATAAGAAATAAACTAAGTTGTAAATTTTTGTTAATTGATGACAAATAAGATAGAAATTTATCTTTTATACGCTTAATCTTTTAATATTCGCCCCATTTCCTATATAATTAGCTTGTTGGTATTAAGAGATATAGTTATTATCTATGCCAATGCGCGCAATCAGTTAAATCTCTCCAGTATATCTCAGTATCGGCTATTAGTTTATCAGGTCTTGGGAATAGTTATCTCTTGTTATCCGACCCAAGGTTTGCCACTAAAAAGTGACATTACTCAAAAGCGGCTAATAATACCCTTGTTTCAATAAATATTGAATAGTATAATTATTAATAACACATCATAAATTAAGAATTAATTTATATGAATATCGAGAAAGCAAGAAAAATTGATTATTGGATTGGGATTCCTTTATGTTTTTTTCTAAGCATCCTGAGCTATATCCGCAAGGCAGTGTGTTTTAAAAGAAACAAAATTAAACCAGCCAGGAAAATAGTTTTTATAAAACTCTCAGAGCTGGGGGCGATTATTTTAGCTTACCCGCTTATAAATTGCATCAAAAATGATCACCCCTCGGCAGAGATTTTCTTTGTGACATTCGAAAAGAATAAGGGGGTTTTTAAATTATTAGGAGGAATAATCCGTCAAGAGAATATTTTGGAAATCCGTGAATCGCCAGCCTTCTTTGTTTTGGATACATTAAAGGCTGTCAGGAGGTTATCTAAAGAAAAAATAGACATTGTTTTTGATTTAGAATTCTTTTCTCGCTTTTCCACAATTTTTTCATATCTAAGCGGAGGCGTAAAAAGAATAGGTTTTTATGGATATGCTTTCGAAGGCTTATACAGGGGCGACCTTTTGACCCATAAAATACAATTTAATCCTTTAGCCCACATATCTAGAAATTATTTATTCTTCCGGCAGGCAGTTAGACAAGAAGAAAAAAATACGCCACAGCTAGAGGAGAATATTAATGATATTGAATTAACTTTTCCTAAACATATCCCAGACGAGAGAATACAAAAACGGATGCTTGACAAATTAGGAGATTTAGGGGTTGATTTAGAAAAGAATAAATTATTTCTCATTAACCCCGGAGAAGGTATTTTACCTTTGAGAGAATGGCCGGTGGGTAATTTTATCGGCCTATCAAAGCTTATCCTGGAAGATAAGGATAACTATATAGTTATAATAGGCACGGAAGGCGCAGCCAAGAAAGCCAACTCAATCTTAGAGGGTGTAAAAAATCCGAGGTGCGCTTCTTTGGTTAATCAGACAGAACTAGATGAACTTCTAGGTCTTTTTAACATTGCAGATATTTTAGTTTCCAATGATTGCGGGTTAGCTCATTTAGCAATGCTTACTCCGATAAATGAATTTGTAATTTTTGGGCCAGAGAGTCCACAGGTTTTTGGCCCTCTTAGAGAAAATCATCATACTATTTATGCGCACTGGCCTTGTTCGCCTTGTTTGTCAGTATTAAACCATAGGAACTCGGCATGTAATGACAACCAATGTTTAAAATTTATTAAACCAAAAGATGTGTATAATTTAATTTTAGATAAAGCCTGGAAGATGGATTAATCTGAGGTTGAAAACATTTTGAGTTGTTTTTGAGGGGATAGTGTTGGCGCGAGGGGTATCGGGAGTATATATGCGGGTTATTTAATTATGGTAATCGCCGGTTATCAGACAGATAAAAAAGAGTTATTATTGATTTTATCCATTTTTGCCATTTCTCTTTTTTTCCGGGTTGCCTATTTTATCGATTATAAAAATACGGCAGTTTTCCCTGTATTGGCCGCTTCAGACGGGGATTTTTATTACCAAAGGGCCGTGGAGATTTCCGGTGGGGACATCTTTACAGCCCAGGCTTTTGCGAAATGGCCTTTTTATGCATATTTTCTTGCCTTTTTATTTAAGATATCTGCGGCCAACATTACCCTGGTATATATGCTGCAGTTTTTACTGGGGGCATTTAATTCCGTGCTTCTTTATTTTGTCACCAGGAGGCTATTTAATAAATCCGCCGGCTTTATCGCCGGTTTATTATATGCAACATACGGGCTGTTTATTTTCTATGAAGGCTTGTTGATATATACCTCGCTTTCTTTATTTTTAAACTTATTGTTTTTCCTGTTGATTTTACGCTTAAACGATGGCCCGCCGCTAAAAGGATTATTTTGGCTCGGCATGCTCCTGGGTGTATGTATTTTAGCTCAGGGGAATATAGTTATTTTCGGATTACCGGTTGCATGCTGGATTATCTGGCGTAAAAGTGCTAAGTTTGCCAAATTTATTTTAAATTTTTTAACTTTTAGTATGGGCCTGGTGTTGATCTTGGGGATGCTGGCTTTGCGAAGTTATATATTAGATAAAGACCTGGTTTTGCTTACAGGCAATACCGGTTTAAATTTCTACATAGGAAACAATTCTGGTTCTAATGGGACACTGAGTTGGCCGGGGAATCTTAATTTTACTGCCGATGGCATGTTGCGCGATGCCAGGGCTATCGCCCAGTTGGAGACAGGCAAAGATCTTTCGTCTGCGCAGGTATCAGGAGTATGGTTTAATAAATCGATGGATTTTATTAGAAACAAACCCGCCGATTATTTCAGGCTTATGGTGAAGAAAACAGTTTATTTATTTAGTCCAGGAGAACTCATCTTTGAGCCGGAGTACGCCATTGTTTCCGGAAAAATCCGGATTTTTAAAATGATGTTTACAGATTTATACTTTATTATGCCATTTGCGCTTTTAGGAATGTTTCTGAATTTAAGAAACCTTCGGAAGCTTGCCCTCCCGTACTTGGCGGTTGTAATCTTGGCAGCGAGCATTATTTTATTTTTTGTGCAGACCAAATTCCGGATTATGTTGGTTCCTTTTTTTATCATTTTTGCCGCCAGCGCAATCTATGCTATCGGGGACGCCCTCAGAAATAAGAAAATCTTGGCATTTATAATTTTGTTGTTGAGTTTAATTGTATTGTTAATTTTGTTAAATCTGCAGCCTAAGCGGGCAATGCCTCGGAACCAGCAACAGAGTCAAGTTGAATTCCAGGAACATTTTTCCAAAGCCATAGATTACGAAAAGGCTGCGGATTATCCGGCGGCTTTAAACGAATTGAATGCAGCCAGCCGGATCAAGCCCTCTAACCATAATATCGTTTATGCGCTCGGCGTTATTTATTATAATCTTGGACACCTGGATGAAGCAGAGAAGAAATTCAAACAGGCAGTATCCCTTTACCCTTTTTTTGCAGAGGCTTATTATAATCTGGGATTTCTTTATAATCAAACTCAGCGTTTTGATGAAGCCATCGGGGTATTAAAGAAAACCGTGTATCTGGAACGGGATGATTTACCTGCGCATTTTGAATTAAGCAGGGCTTATAAGGCCAAGGGTATGTTTATTGAAGCAGAGCAGGAATTGAATTATATCCTGGAAAAAATAAAAAACCGTCCCGCCGATAGAAAGGTGATAGAGAAGGCGTTAGTTGACCTGAGTCATTAGAAAAGCGAGAGAGGTAATTGGGTGCCATGAGTAATAATTTAAAAGTATCGGTCAGCGTCGTTATTGTAACCAGCGGCTCAAAGGATTATTTATGGCACTGCATCGATTCTATAAAGGCGCAAAACTATCCTGAGATAGAGGTTATTGTCATTGATAATTCCCTCGACCCGAATTTTCCCGCCAAGATCCGCCAGTCCTTTCCTTTCATAAGCTTGTACTCAAATCCGCAGAATCTATACTATGGTGTGTCGTTAAACAAGGGGATAGAGATAAGCCATAGCGAATTCATTCTTTGTCTTAATGACGATGTTGTTTTAGATCCGGATTTTATCCGGCAGGCGCTTAAAGGTTTTTTACTAAACGACAACATCGGCATGGTAAGCGGAAAAATTCTGCGCATGGATGGCCTGACTTTGGATAGCACCGGTTTATTCTTAAGTATTTGGTATTCAGCCGAGGAAAGAGGATATGGCCAGATAGACACAGGGAAATTTGAGAAATCCGGTTTTATCTTTGGGGTAAGCGGGGCAGCGGCTTTTTACCGCAGAAAAATGCTGGAAGATATAAAAGAGGGGCGGTATTATTTTGACCCCGCTTTTCGCATGTTTTATGAAGACCTGGATCTTTCTTGGAGGGCCGATAACCGGGGATGGAAGGCTTATTACATTCCCGGAGCAAAGGCTTTCCATGTGCGCGGAGGCTCATTCCGGCCTGACAGCGGCTTAGGAAAGCCTGTTGCGCGTAAATACCTTAACGATGAATTGCATAGTGATTTGATTAAAAACCGCTATCTTACAATATTAAAAAATGCGACCTTTGCCGGATTTTTCATGCACCTTGGCGCAATAATACCCTATGATTTATGTGCCTGGAGTTATGTATTCTTTTTCAGGCCTAAAGTTGTGAAGGTATTCTTGCGTAATTTAAGGAGTTTTCCTAAAATCCGGTTTTTAGGAAGGTTTTCACGGTGAAAACATAAAATTATAAATTCATTATAAATATTATTTTATCGTCGGGAAACAGATGCAAAAAATGCTTGACAATAACAGGATATTATGGTAAAAAAATAATGTAAATATAATTTTTGGCAAGTTAATTTGGGAGGTTGGATAAACTAAGTTGGGAAAAATTGGATGGATGTTTAAAGGGCTCATTATTGGCGGTAAAACTGGGCCCTTATTTTTTTAAGCGGGAACAAATACAATGAAAACTGTAGGTTTAACTTACGATTTAAAAACAGATTATAAATTTAAAGAAGGCGATCCGTTGGATGCTAACGCGGAATTCGATCATCCTACGACTATAGATGTGATCGGCAAGGCTATTGCCGCAAACGGCTTTAAGGTAAAAAAAATAGGCAATGCCGCTAACCTTCTGGAGAAAATCGACAACCTCGGCGTGGATATTGTTTTTAATATTTCCGAGGGCCTTACAGGCAGGAACCGCGAGTCCCAGGTGCCTATTTTACTTGAAATGGCCGGAGTTCCTTTTGTGGGAGCAGATGCTTTAACTTTAGGGCTTACCTTGGACAAGGTTATGGCCAAGAAGATTTTTATCGCCGAAGGCATACCCACTCCGAGGTTTTTTGAAGTTAATTCCGCGGAAGCTTTGGTTGATCATGATCATTGCAAATTCCCTTTTATTGTCAAGCCGCGTTTTGAGGGTTCGTCAAAAGGCCTAAGCGAGAGTTCGCGGGTAGAAAACATCGACGAACTTAAGAAGCAAGTCGATTTTATCACTAAAACGTACAAACAGCCGGCTTTAGTTGAAGAGTTTATCTCAGGGCAGGAATTTACTGTAGCAATTGTAGGCAATGCGAAGCCCGAAATCATGCCTATCGTGCAGATAAAAATAGACGGAAAACTAAAATTAAATGATAAGTTTTACACCTTCGCGCGGATTACCTCCGATAGGTTAGAGTATATCTGCCCGGCTAAGATAACCCAGGAGTTAAAAAAGAAACTGGATGATCTGGCTTTAAGGGTTTATCGCAGCGTGGAATGCCGGGATTTCGGAAGGGTGGATTTTAGGGTTGACAACGAAGGCAGCCCGTATGTTTTAGAGATAAACCCGCTGCCTTCTTTATCTACAGAAGATGTTTTTATGCTTGTTGCCCAGAATATCGGCATTACCTATGAGCAAATGGTGGGTAAGATTTTAAATAGCGCCCTTATCAGGAACGGCTTAAATTAAATGAAGGTCGCCTTGACTTATAATTTAAAGAAAAAAGACCCCTTAAAGCCGGCGGATTATTTTTCTGAACATGACTCAGAGGAGACGATTAATTCTGTGATCAATGCGCTTAAGAATAAAGGGCATTCCGTCGAGGCGATTGATGTGGAATATCCGGCGCTGTTTTCTTATTTTAAGAAAAATCGCGTGGACATGGTCTTTAATATCGCAGAAGGCAAGCATGGGCGTTTCCGCGAATCCGAGGTCCCGGCGGTCCTGGATTATTTAAATATACCTTACACAGGCTCGGAGACTTTTTCTCTGGCTCTGGCGTTAAATAAGGCCTTAACCAAGAAAATATTGAAAGCAGAAAATATTCCTACGCCTAATTTTCAACTCTTTGTAAAGGGGGATGAAGAGTTGTCCGCTGATTTAGTTTTTCCATTGATCGTTAAGCCTAATTGCGAAGGATCGGCTAAAGGGATAAACAAGACCAATGTTGTTAATAACAAGGATGAGCTTTTTAAAAAGATCAGGGAGTGTATAGACATATACCGGCAGGAGGCATTAGTTGAAGAGTTTATCGAAGGCAAAGAGTTGACAGTGGGGATTCTGGAAAACGGGAAAACCCGCGTGCTGCCTATTTTAGAGAT
>Ga0265297_10012076_pt1 | contig 10440 bp, 9 predicted proteins | sample Munlanlwell13791_FD_192502 | JGI IMG/M metagenome (GOLD analysis project Ga0265297, IMG submission 192502) | Leachate microbial communities from a municipal landfill in Southern Ontario, Canada - Leachate well 137-91 | ecosystem: Engineered > Solid waste > Landfill > Unclassified | place...
AAAATCCCTGCCGGAGAGGCCTGAAGACAGAGCGGAAGGTCCCCCGCGGGAGTAATTGTAATGGAACGGTTTGTCGAGAAATTCATCCGCTACCTTGAGATAGAAAAGAATTATTCGGCTCACACGATCCTGAATTATAAGCTGGATCTGGAAGAGTTCCAGAAGTTTCTGGGAGAGCATCCGGTAGAGAAAGTCGATTATCTGGGTGTGCGCAAATATCTGGCGATCATGAAGGAAAAAGGCCTTCAATCCCGTAGCGTTGCCCGCAAACTTTCGTCCTTGCGCACATTTTTCAGATTCCTGACGCGGGAAGGTTTTATCAAAGCCAATCCGATCGCCAGCATTCTCAGTCCCAAGCTCGATAAACACCTGCCGCAGTTCCTGACCGAGGAAGAAGCTGCCCGGCTTATCGAATCAAGTATCCCTGAGACTCTTTCGGGTATGAGGGACAGGGCGATACTGGAAACATTTTATTCCACCGGGATCCGCATCAGCGAACTGGTAGGCTTGAATCTGGACGATGTCGATGTTATCAGCGGGATCGTCAAGGTCCGGGGTAAAGGCAAGAAAGAGCGGATCGTTCCGATCGGGGACCGTGCGATAGGCGCTATCCGGGGATATCTTGAAAAAAGGGACATGCAGACCGCGGCTCTTTTTTTGAACCCTGGCAGGCGCCGGATCAGCGACCGGGGAGTTCGCTACATGTTCAAGAAATATATCCTTCTCGCAGGCATCAAGCAGGGAGTATCCCCCCATACGCTGCGCCATTCATTCGCCACTCATTTATTGAACCGGGGGGCTGATCTGCGCACGGTGCAGGAACTCCTGGGCCATGCGAATCTGGGCACGACACAGATCTATACGCATTTGACCACCGAACGACTGAAGAATGTATACGACAAAGCGCACCCGCGCGCATAGATTGGAATAGCGCATGTTCATGCTTTACGATCTGATCAACCTTGTGTTTATCGCCGCGTATCTGCCGGTATTCTTATTAAAGAAGAAAATGCATCCGGGTTTTGAGCGGCGCCTGGGGCGATATCCGAAGGATATTGTTTTTTCTGATCCGGTCTGGATACATGCCGTTTCTGTAGGAGAGATGATCAATATGCGCCGGCTTTTTGCCGGGTTGACCGCGTTGTCGCCTGATACGCAATTTGTGCTTTCTACCGTGACCCCTACCGGCAATACGATAGCATCCGGTATAGCCCGCAAAAATGATGTCGTGACGTACCTGCCTCTTGATATCAGCGGTGTTGTCCGCAGAGTCCTTGACCGCATCAACCCCAGGCTTTTTATAATTGCGGAAACGGAGTTCTGGCCGAATCTGCTTTCCTGCCTTTATCGCCGGAGGGTGCCGGTTATTATCGTTAACGGCCGGATATCGGACCGGTCGATCGCCGGTTATGTGCGCTTCCGCCGGCTGCTGGCGCCTTTATTGCGCACGGTTTCGCTTTGGTGCATGCAGACGCAGGCAGATGCGGACCGGGTGATCCGTTTGGGAGCCCGCCCCGAATCCGTAAAAGTGACCGGCAATATGAAGTTCGATCAGCGTGCCGGTATTTCCCGGTCGCATCATGAGCAGGGCGCTTCGTTGTTAGGCCTGCAACCTCACGAGAAGTTATTGGTTGCTGGCAGTACGCATCCCGGGGAAGAAGACCAGGTGATGGCTGCATTTGCGAAAATAAATTTGCTGTATCCGTTTGTCCGCCTTTTGATCGCGCCCCGCCATCCCCAGCGCGCCGGCGAGCTGGAATCATGTATCCGTCGGTACGGCTTTGAGCCGGTCCGTGTGTCTAAGATCAAAACGTCCTCTGCTCCGAAACGATGTGTTTTCATATTAGATACAATAGGAGAGCTTCTTGCGTATTACGCTCCGGCCGACATGGTGTTTGTCGGAGGCAGCCTGATCAAGCATGGCGGGCAGAATTTTCTTGAGCCTGCGTTCCTAGGGAAACCGGTTATGGTCGGTCCGTACCTTTTTAATTTCCGCGATATTGCCGCCCAGTTCCTTGACCGGCGCGCCGTGGTCCTGGTCCACAACTCCGATGAAATGGTCCGTGCGGTCAAGACATTGCTCACTGATGTGCAGGAAGTTCAAGGGCTTGTGCAGCGGGCGCAGGGGTTGATACAGCAGAACGTGGGAGCGACAGAGCGCAATCTTGCCTATATAAAAGAATTTATGCGAACCGGGAAAACGTGATACAATATGGCGTAAAGGGAGGCTTTCCTATGAGCTGCGGACATTGCGGCACTAAAAAAAAGGCAAAGGCTAAGTCTGTCAGGAAGGTAAAGAAGACCAAGAAGTCAAAGAGATAACGACGGTTTTCTTTCATAGCCGCTGAGCGGTCTTATTGCAAAAACAAGAGGGAAGTGTTTGTTTTCAAAAATATGCTTGATATTAAATCGAGACGTGTAAAAGTCGTCATTATTCTTGAATTGTCCGGTACCATTGATATCGATTCTGCCAATCTTGTCGAGAAGGTAGGGACGATCATTCAGGACGGGTACCGCGATATCGTTTGCGACCTCGGAGGCGTGAATCTTATAGATTATTCGGGCCTGTCCGCGCTTGCGCTTGCATACAAAAATGTGGTTAACCATAAAGGCCGGATGGCGTTCGTCAGTGTTCCTCCGCATGTCATGAAAACGTTCAGCCTGGTATGTTTAGATAAAGTGTTCGAGATATATACGGACGAGCAAGCGGCGCTGAAAAAAATGGAAGAATCTGCTTCGTTGTCTGATATTCAGAAGAAACAATTGCGGCGCCGGTTTAAGCGCCTTCCTCTCGATATCGAGGTCCAGTTTAAATCCAGCCGTGAAAATGAGTTCCATCACGGCAAAGTGCTTAACCTAAGCGCTATCGGCCTGCTTGTATTCGCCAGGGAGATCTATCATATCGGAGAGATCATCGATGTGACCGTGTCTCTTGTGCCTGTGGCGCACGCCATACACGTAAAGGCGAAAGTAGTATGGCTGGTGCAGAAAGAGATCCAGCCGCAGTTGTACCCGGCTATGGGCCTTGAATTCTACCACATCGACAGCGCAACGCAGGAAAAGGTATTGCAGTTTGTCGAAAGGAACATGCCCCTGGATAGCGAAGTTTAAAAAGGGCCCCACCGATTTATCTATCTTTATGCGCACATTGAAAGAAAAATCCAAAGCGATCATTTTCGATATGGACGGAGTTATCGTGGATTCCATGCCGTATCATTATCTTGCCTGGTACGAAGCATTGCGGCCCTACGGGGTGCGGGTGTCATGCTTCGAGGTATACAGAAGGGAAGGTGAGCGGTGGGATAGATCTCTGAAGGATTTTTTGCGCATGGGGAATTTGAAGCCGACTGCCGGGCTCATGAAGAAGGTTTTTGCGGCCAGGCAGAAAATATTCAAGAAATATTTCAAGCGGTTCATTTTTAAAGGGGTTGAAGATTTTTTGACCTGTCTTAAAGGTAAAGGATACCGGTTGGGGCTGGTGACCGGGACTCCGCATGCGCAGGTCGTCCGGATACTGCCGGCATCTATCAGGAATTTGTTCGAATGTGTGGTTGCCGGCGATCAGGTCCGAAACGGGAAACCCCATCCTGAGCCATATCTGAAGGCCGTCGGGTTGCTGAATCTGGCGGTTCATGAATGCGTGGTTGTGGAAAATGCGCCGTATGGCATCGAGTCGGCGAAGCGTGCGGGCATGTTTTGTATTGCGGTGACGACGAGCCTGCCTGCAGTGTATCTGTCGAAAGCCGACTGTATAGTCGACAGGCTTGAGGAGATCCCGGCGTTTGTAGAAAAACTGTGCCACGGTAAAATGAAAAAATAGGGGGGGATATGAGAATATTTATCGTTTCTGCGTTCATTCTGTCAATATGCCTGATCGCGCCGCCTGCATTTTGCCATCCTCCGAAAGATATCGCTATATCGATCGCCGGAGAGAATATCGATATTACCGTAATACATACCGTATCGGATCCCGCGGAGCATTATATTAAAACCGTCAAGGTGAGCCTGAACGGCGTTCTTCTGATCGCACAGACATTTCTTCAACAGACGGGCAATGAACAGCGCGCCCGGTATACCATCCCCGGCTTGAAAAAATCGGATAGAGTGACCGTAGAAGCCGATTGTTCAAAATTCGGCTCTCTGGTCAAAGACGCCCAGGCCGGATAGGCGGATCCTTTTTCTTAAACGTGCTATAATATCCTTATGGACAAGGCAAAGGCATTGATTATAGTTAATTCCGTATTGTTTGCCGCTGCCTGTGTGCAGGCAGCATCGGGATTGGCGCTAATATGGGCCGATGTCCGGATTCTATATAGTATACACCGCTATAACGGGATAATTTTTTCTGTTATGATCGTGATTCATCTTGCGTTGAATTGGAGATGGGTGAAATCTTTTGTGTTGCCTATCAGGAGGTGACAGTGGTAGAAAAGATAAGAAAAACGATCATCGGCATCGGCGGAATGCATTGCGTAAGCTGTGCGATCAACGTGGAGAAGCAGTTGACGGCGCTTCCCGGCGTCGAAGAGGCCAGGGTTAATTTTGCCGCGGGTGAGGCGTCGGTGAGCTTTGACCCGGAAACCGTAGATATCGAAAAACTTTATCAGGCAGTCACGGCTGCCGGATATACGCCGGTCAGTGCTGCGGCTCCGGGGGCTTTCGGGGCCGGGGACACAGAGCGTCGTAGCCAGCAGCGTTCTTTAAAGATCCGCTTTCTTATTTCTTTGTCCCTCAGCGCGCCTCTGATGTATATTTCAATGGCCGGGACGCTTAACCTTCCTTTATATACAGCTATTCTTGATAATTCCCCTTTGGTCCAATGGATCCTGGCGACACTCGTTATTATCTGCGGTTTGAGTTTCTTTTCCAGCGGGATCCTGGCTTTTATCAGAACGCGCCGCGCGAACATGGATACGCTTATCTGTCTCGGTGTCGGTTCAGCCTATTTTTACAGTTTTTCTTTATCGCTGACCGTCTGGATGGCGGGCGCAAAGTTTTATCGCCAGCATTTGTATTATGAGACCGCCGCATTCATAGTGACGTTTATTCTTCTAGGCAAGTATCTTGAATCGGCTGCAAAGGCAAGGACCTCCCGCGCTTTATACAAATTAATGAACCTCGCGCCGAAAAAAGCGTATGTCGTGCGGGACGGCAGGGAGACAGAGATTTCTGCCGAGTCCGTAATGATCGGCGATATCGTTGTGGTAAAGCCGGGCGGAAGCATCGCTGCCGACGGCATCGTGATCGAAGGATATTCGAGCGTAGATGAAGCGATGGTCACAGGCGAGGCGCTTCCGGTAGAGAAATTACCCGGTAAACAGGTCGTTGCCGGTACCGTGAATAAAACGGGCAGTTTCCGATTTGAAGCGATTAAGGTCGGCAGGGAAACATTCCTTTCGCAGATCATCGCGCTTGTTCAGGAAGCGCAGGGTTCGCGGGCCCCGATCCAGCAGCTTGCGGATAAGATAGCAAATATTTTTGTACCGGTGGTTATCAGTATCGCCGCCTGCGCGTATCTTGTCTGGTTTTTCTCGGGCTACGAATTCGGCTTTGCGCTTACGATATTCATTTCCGTATTGATCATAGCGTGCCCTTGCAGCCTTGGCCTTGCAACTCCCACGGCGGTCATGGTCGCAACCGGCATTGCCGCGCGGCGGGGGATCCTCATTAAACAAGCGTCGAGTTTGCAGCGCGCGTCCGGCATTGACACGGTTATCTTCGATAAAACAGGGACGCTGACCAAAGGCGTTCCCCGGGTGACCGATGTTATTGCTTATACGAAATCCGCCGATGAAATAGTTTGTCTTGCGGCATCGGTCGAGAAAAGATCAGAACATCCGCTTGCCGGCGCGATCGTGCACGATGCGTTCGAGCGGGGATGCGCCATTAAGCCGGTTGCGGATTTTGTGTCCCATCCCGGCAAGGGGGTCAGCGCAACGGTTGACGGCGAGCATGTTACGATGGGCAACCGCAAGGCTTTGGAGTTGAGGAATATTCAGATTGTTCCTAAGATCCTTGAGGATGCGCTGCGCCTGGAAACTCAGGGCAAGACCGTCATGTTCGTTGCCGGCAACGTTAAGATATTCGGGCTGCTGGCGATCGGAGATACGCTAAAGGATTTTTCGGACGAGGCGGTCGCACTGCTGCATCGTATGGGTATGCGCGTAGTTATGATAACCGGAGACAATACCCGGACCGCGCAATCAATTTCTCAGGTTCTTGGTGTGGATGCGGTCCTGGCAGAGGTATTGCCGCAGGATAAAGAAATTGAGATCAAAAAGATGCAGGCACAGGGCAGTAAGGTCGCTATGGTCGGCGACGGCATCAACGATGCGCCGGCGCTGGCACAGGCAGATGTAGGAATTGCCATCGGCTCAGGCACGGATATCGCGATCGAATCGGCCGATATTGTTCTGGTGCGTAGTGATCCGCGCGACGCCGCGATCGTTCTCGATCTGTCACGGTACGCTATGAAGAAGATACGCCAGAACCTTTTCTGGGCATTTTTTTATAATCTGATCGGTATCCCTGTTGCCGCAGGCGTTTTATACCCGTTCACCGGGTTTTTGCTCAATCCGATGATCGCTGCGGCGGCAATGGCATTCAGCTCCGTGTCGGTCGTAAGTAACTCGTTGCTAATGGGCCGGTATCGTCCTCCGGACATGAACAGGACCTAATATTTAAGGAGAGGCTGTGATGGATATGCTTCCGCTCATTCAAAAACGCAGAAGTGTCAGGGAATATCTGAAAAAAAGTATTCCGCGCAAGGACCTGGAAAAGATCGTCGATGCCGCGCGGTTCGCTCCGACTGCCAGGAACCTTCAGCCATGGGAATTCGTTATGGTGACCCGCGCTGATGTTTTAAAGCAAATAGCGGATATTACCGATCACGGTAAATTTATTGCCGTCGCGCCTGCATGTTTGGCGGTTTTCGGCGATAATGGCAAATATTATCTTGAAGATTGCTGCGCGGCGATCGAAAACGCGATGCTCGAAGCGGCAAGTTTGAAGATAGGCTCTTGCTGGGTTGCCGGAGACAAAAAGCCGTATGCGGCGGCTCTGAACGTTCTTTTAGGGGTGCCTGATAAATTCAAGCTCGTCGGTCTTATTGCCCTGGGCTATCCGCTTGCCTCGAAAGCGTTGCGTATTATCGTTAAAAGAAAACTGGAGGATGTTCTGCATTGGGAAAGATTTTGAAAGCGCTCTCAAAAAAATATACTTGCGCGCTTGAAAAAAGACCGGCGGCAGGGTATAGTTATAGTGTAGTATCTATAATAAAATCAACAGGATAAAATAAGCGGATGGGTATGAAGATCTTCATTTTAAGGTTTCATACTCATCTGCTTCTGCTTATAAGGAGCACGCCGCATGCCTGAAATCCCGCTGTTAGCGATCATCGCGATAACCATTGTGCTTATCGTCATCTATTTTCTTTTTGCAACTCAACCGGCCGGCCCGGGAACGAAAAAGCAGGTTTCTGTGTTCAATGCGCCCCCCGATCAGGAAGCTGCGCGGGGTATCAAGATAGCCAAGCTCGAAGGCGTGATCGAAGCGCTGAAGCTTGATCTGGAAAAAGCCGGGCAGGAGAGCAGCGCCGCGCGCGCCGAGATAGAAAAAGCGCAGAAGGAAACCGCTGATGCCCTTGCCGATCTCAAACGCAGGCAGGATCGCGACAATGCGAATGAAGAAGTATTCAATAAACTGAAACGCGACGCCTCTGCCATTAAAGAACAGCTTCTCGGAAAAGAGAAAGATCTGGCAAATGAATTTTCCAAGAATGTCGATTTTGCCCGCACAATACGCGATCTGAACATCACAATAGAGGGGTTGGAGAAAGCCAATAGCGCAAAGGCTGAAGAGATCGAAAAGCTTAAACATCAGGTTGTTGGCCATGTCGCGGCCGTCAAGGCCGGGAATGCGCAAATACAGGAACTCCAAAAAACGATCGCGGATTATAAAAAACAATTGGAAGAAAGCGAATGGATCCCGAAAAAGGAATTCAAAAAGCTGAATGATGAATTTACCGAACTCGAAAAAGAGCTTGAGGAAAAGGATCATCAGCTCGAGCTTAAAGATGAAAAATTGAAAGAAGTATACCAACGGTTGCACAAGCTTGAACAGCAATTTAAGGATCTGTCGGCAGGAGAGCAGCTATCGGCTGTTCAGACAGAGCCGGCAGCTCAGGCAGAACCTGTGGCGCAGGCAGAATCCGTAGCGCCGGTCGAGCCTGTGCAGGCAGCTGAGCCGGCAGGATCCAGTGAAGCGCTAACGCCGCCGTCAGCAGCTCCGGTCGAAGCTCCACTACCTCTCGCAGAAGCTTCAACATCCAGCGCAGAAGTTTTCTCTGGTGATGTCCCCGCAACCGAGCCTCTTGTTGAACAGGCAGTTTCAGCCGTAGATACTCCGGCGGCAGCGCAGCAGGAAACTGCTGCTTCTGATTCAACTCTCCCTGTGCCGCCTGAAGCGCCGCAAGAAGCAGCGCTGTCGAATGCACAGAAAGAAGAGGCATTGAGTATTCCGGCTGATCTGCATCTTGAGCAGGTCAGGAATATAGGTATTATGGCGCATATCGACGCGGGCAAGACAACGACATCCGAACGTATCCTTTACTATACCGGTAAATCCCATAAAATAGGCGAGGTTCATGAGGGCAAAGCGCAGATGGATTGGATGAAACAGGAGCAGGAACGCGGGATTACGATCACGGCGGCGGCAACGACCTGTTTCTGGAAAGATTGCCGGATCAATCTTATCGATACGCCCGGCCATGTCGATTTTACCGCAGAGGTAGAGCGCAGCCTTCGCGTTCTGGACGGCGCGGTTGCCGTATTCTGCGCGGTCGGAGGCGTAGAACCGCAATCGGAGACCGTATGGCACCAATCCGACAAATATCATGTCGCGAAGATAGGTTTTGTGAACAAGATGGACAGGCCGGGAGCGGATTTTTTCGGCGTGCTCGCCGGAATAGAAAAAATGCTTCAGGCGAATGTAGTGCCGCTGGTCATCCCGCTGGGAGCGGAGGAGAACTTTAAGGGCGTTATCGACCTGATGAAGATGAAGGCGATCGTGTATGACGAAGAAACGCAGGGAAAGACGTATCATGAGGAAGATATCCCCGCGGAATATATAGAAGACGCAAAAAAGTACCGCCATTCGCTTATTGAAAAGGTGTCGGCACTCGACGACGATCTTATGAAGAAGTATCTTGAAGCGCCGGCGACCATTACCAACGATGAATTGGAGAAGGCTATCAGGAAAGGGACTATAGGTAATCATATCGTTCCGCTGTTGTGCGGGTCTTCTTTTAAGAACAAGGGTATCCAGCAATTGCTGGACGCGGTAACCATGTATCTGCCGTCGCCGCTGGATCTTCCGCCGGTTGAAGGCAAAGATCCTGAAGACGAGACAAAAGTGTACGAGCGCAGGCCAGATGCGCATGATCCGTTGTCCGCTCTGGCGTTTAAGGTCCAGTCCGATCCGCATATGGGCAAGCTAGTGTATGTGCGCGTTTATTCGGGCGCGCTGCGGTCGTCGAGTTATGTATTCAACGCGACAAAAAATAAAAAGGAGCGTATCGGCAGGATATTCCAGATGCACGCGAATCACCGGGAGGCCAAAGAAGCCGGATACGCGGGAGATATAGTGGCCGTCATAGGGCTTTCCGATACCACAACAGGCGACACGCTGTGCAGCCTGGACAATCCGGTTCTGCTCGAATCGATCCATTTCCCTGTGCCCGTTGTATCTTTGTCTATTACTGCCAAAAGTCGTGCCGAACAGGATAAGCTGGGCAAGGGGCTCGCGCGCCTTTCCGAAGAGGATCCTACGTTCAGCGTTCAGACCAATGACGAAACTCAGGAAGTTATCTTAAGCGGAATGGGTGAATTGCATTTGGAGATTATCGTAGACCGGCTCAAGAATGAATTTAATGTCGATGCGATTGTCGGCAAGCCGAAAGTCGCTTTCCGGGAGACTATCAGGCAGTCGTGCACCGAAGAGTATAAGCATGTCAAGCAGTCGGGCGGCCGCGGCCAGTACGGACATGTCGTGTTCGAATTGTCTCCCGCGCCGGGCAAGGGCATGGAGTTTATTGATAGCATTAAGGGGGGCGCGATCCCGAAATCGTTCATGCCTGCGGTCCAGAAAGGCGTTGCCGAGATAATGCGCCGGGGCGTATACGCCGGGTATCCGTGCGTCGATGTGCAGGTGAACGTCGTTGACGGGTCATACCACGACGTGGATTCATCCGAACTTGCCTTCAAACTCGCTGCTATAGGATGTTTTAAGTCAGGTTTTATGAAATGCGATCCGGTTCTTCTTGAACCGTGCATGTCGCTGGTGGTCACCGTTCCGGAAGAATATGTTAACGCGATCATCGGTAATATTTGCTCGCGCCGCGGCAAAGTACTGGGGATGGAGACCAAGGGGAATCAGAAGATC
>Ga0265297_10012077_pt1 | contig 10439 bp, 8 predicted proteins | sample Munlanlwell13791_FD_192502 | JGI IMG/M metagenome (GOLD analysis project Ga0265297, IMG submission 192502) | Leachate microbial communities from a municipal landfill in Southern Ontario, Canada - Leachate well 137-91 | ecosystem: Engineered > Solid waste > Landfill > Unclassified | place...
GCCTTTGTTTCGTAAAGTTTATCCTTCATCTCTTTGTATTGATACGCGGCATCCCGGTCCTTTTTTAACTGGCGGATCTGACTGGTGATTTCATTCAGGATAATATCGATGCGCTCCAGGTTCTTGTCGACGTCCCCGCGTTCTTTTTCTGCTTTCTCGATGTCCTCATCAAAGGTGCTGATGCCGGCGATGCCGTCGACGATTTTCCGCCGGTCGACGGACCCCATCTCGACGAGGCTGGTCACATCCCCTTGTTTGATGATGTTATAGCCTTCCCCGGAGATCCGGGCGTGGGTGAGCAGGTCGATAAACTCGGTGTATGACGCGGAACGGTCGTTGATGTAAAAGTAACTGTAGTAATTATCCGGGTTGTCCTTCAGCGGAGCCCGTTTGATTATCCTGGTGAGGACGACGTCGTTCGCATCGAGGGGCATCTTGCGTTGTGAGTTGTCAAAGACCAGGGAGACTTTGCAGTATTTTGACGGGTTCTTGCGGTTTTTCCCTCCGTTGAAGATTAGGTCGGTGAGTCGGCCTGCGCGCATGACCTTGGAGCTTTTTGGCCCCAGTACGAACAGGATGGCATCCACGATGTTGCTTTTCCCGGACCCATTCGGCCCGGTGATCGCAGTGAACCCTGGGTAAAACGGTACCGTCAGTTTATGCCCGAAGGATTTAAAATTTTCCATTTCAACCTGTTTAAGATACACAGTTATCCCTTTCCACTAGAGAGCACGTCCGCACCTACATTATCTTATCCGGCATCCCATTAAGGAGAAACAGAAAACTGTATATAAAATTTTGGAGATAGGCAGCGGGATTTTCTCATTTTTATAAAATGGTATCGATGGTAGTATCCTGGTAAGGATACTCTTTTATAGGAGAACTGTCTTATAAAATATCATACGGAGGGAAGCAATGAAAAGGAATTGGTTGGTGGTTGGAATCATTCTCTTGTTCATTGGGATGGCGTATGTACCAGCAATAGCACAGAACACAGAGAGACCTCAATCTTCCCAAGGGACCTGGTTGTATGTCGGGGGGAGTGGACCAGGGAACTATACAAAAATACAGGATGCGATTAATAATTCATCTGATGGTGACACAGTGTTTGTTTATGACCAGTCTTCCCCCTATTTTGAACAACTTTATATTGATGTATCCATTAGTTTAATTGGAGAGAATAAAAATACAACCATCTTAGATGGAAGTAATATTTTACCTTCAAATGGTATTATCAATTTTCAATCAAGTAATGTGAGTATTGCAGGATTCACACTAAGAAATTCAACTTGGAATGGAATCAGAATAGTTGATTTTTCAAATAATACGTTTATAAATAATATTTTTTTAAACAATAAGGCAAGTGGCATTTTTTTAGCAGGAAGTGAAAAGAATTGTATTGAGTATAATGAGTTTTCGGGCGGTGAATATGGAATTCAATTAGCAATCGGAGCAAACCATAATACCATCCGAAATAACTATTTGACGATGGCAGAGTCGGATGGAATTTGGACTCGGGAATCAAATCATAATTTTATTATCAATAATACGATTGAACATAATAAAAGAGACGGCATTCGATTACAAGGGACACACAACTATGTTATTGAATCTAACAATATCTCCTATAACAGGAGAGGTCTCAGCGGTGGTTCAACTGCTTGTCTTATCGAAAAAAATAAAATCAATAATAATAAGCAAGGGATACTGTTCGATATAGAGGGTAATAACAATATCATCCAACTAAATGATTTTAAATCTAACACTCTCGGTTTGTACTTTTCTTTCTCTTCTGGAAATATTGTACAATCAAATAATTTTTTACGTAATACCTTTGATGCAAGTTCATTTTCATCATCCACCACTTGGTCTAAAAATTTCTGGAATAGACCAAGGTTGCTACCTAAACCAATAATTAATTGGCAAATTTATTGGATTATCGAACCAGAATTTCGTCCTGGATTAGCATTAATTTATCCTAGACCCTATTTCGACAAGACCCCTGCTTTAATACCCTATGACATTGGAGAATGATGAAGAATGAAGGATATCTGGTTAAAGAAATGGTCCGCAGTTTCTCTTATCCTTCTCTTCATCGGTGTCGCCGTCGCACCCGGCATCAGCCAGAGAACGGTCAGCGCATTCCACGATGGTTATCCGGTGGAAACAACCACAGAAACGGCTCGTTCCTCTGCCGGAACAAAAGGAGAGGATATCGAGACGATGGCCATCACGTTTGAGAGTAATGATTACACGTTGTACGGAGAAATTTTCTATCCCTCTGCATCTGGATTGTACCCAGGGATTGTGTTCTGTGAAGGACTCGCTGGATATGTCGAGGCCTACAGCTGGATACCAAAAGCATTGGCAGAACAGGGATACGTTGTGTTAATCTATGATTACCCCGGTCAAGGCAGATCGGAAGGATTCCTTGGGAATAGAAATATATCGATACCTTCGCTGAATTTTTATCTCAGATTCAGCGCATTGTTCGAAGAGGGGTATTATTATGTTACGGATAAGTTGGTGAAAGCAACCATGGATGCAGTGACCTATCTGACAAACGAAAGTCCCGTAAGAACCTTGATTGATAGGGAAACAATCGGTCTCATTGGTCATTCGTTAGGGAGTTTTACGGATACGGAGACCGCTGTATTTGATGAAAGAATCGATGCCGTGGTCGCATTATCCCAGGGGAATCTGATCCATGCAGAAGAGATAGATGTACCAGTGCAATTTCAATTCGGGTGTTTCGATATCACCTGTAGTTTCCCTATCTCTTATTTTTGCTACAAGAGGGTACATTCTCCCAAGGAACTGATAGCGATACAAGGTGGGACGCATATTGGTTTTACCACGGCCTTTGGGAAATATTGTTTATGCCCACCTTGGCAAAAAGAAATCTGCCTTCACTATGCGATCGGTTGGTTTGACTATTTCTTAAAAAACAAACCAGACGCATATGAGACAATAACTACGAGTACAGATCACCTCTCAAAAATCCTTCGATCACGGTATGACTTTGGAGATGGAGAACACCTTTTACATTGAACGCCTTCCCCGAAGTGGTAAGAAAAACCTCAACGTGATTTTATAACAGAAAGATAGGTTTTTTATAGGAGAACAACGTTATAAATATCATAAAGGGGCAGGAAAGTATGGATAAGAAACCTCTGGTTGGAATGATTGTGAGTATTCTAATTGTGGTACCTGCGGTCTCTACACCATCCGCAGCAGAGTCGGATACAGAATTATCCATTGGGATCTGTGGTGGTTTCATTGCTATTGATGGATGGATTATGAATATTGGTGATAACCCTGCATCTAATGTCTCGTATACATTTTCAATCAGTGGGGGGTTTCATAATGATATCAATGTGACTACATCCGATATGGTGTCCATGATGCCCCCGAAATCTGCAATGGGGGTGTTAAGCAATACGTATGGATTTGGACCAGTAACCATTACCTTATCGGTGTCAGCATCCAACGCAGACAATATAACTAAATTAGTGAATGGATTTCAGGTAGGAAAGCGTACCTTGATTTCTTTTCCAATGCTTCGACTTTTCACATTCGCTTTGATGTTAAGAGCATATACGTACTGGGGGAAAAATCCCGAGAAACTTCTTTAAAACTTGACTTCGCCAAATAGACCTTTTCACCACTAACATCCTCCGTTGGTCGATTTGCCAAAACGATTTTTACCATCGCAAATTCAACGATTTGTCCTCGTACCTGCGTAGAAAATCACCAAACAACCCCATAATTTCAGGTGAAACATTGCTCAAAATCGTGAATTGAAATCGATTCTTTGGATAGACAACGGTAAGTGTCAAATTCTGTAGATGTTTTTTGAGGAGCTTCACATTCTTTCTCGGAGAAATATTCCTTAAAAATTGTGTCAAATTTATCAACATGTTTGCGAGGAAACTGATGAAAAAGATGCCGATCACGCACTGGTTGTTCCAATGCCGGATGGGACGCAGTTCCAATCCTTCTTTCAGTGCTCTGATGAATTTCTCTGCGACGTCTCGTTGTTTGTACAACCGGAGGATTTTCTCCGGGTCATCGTCTACGCTGCTTTCCAGGATAAAGAACCCTTCAAGGCCGTTGATGTACGGGTTCTCAATATCTTGGAGGGTTCGTTGGAGACAGGGGATGAGCTGCACCCATCCCGCGTCAGAGGGCAACACCGGGTGCTTGCGTTTCTTGAGAAGTATGTTGCCTTGTCTTTTTTTCCGTTCGAACTTTTCCTCTTTGATCTGCATCTGCTCATCGTACAACTCTGGTGAGAAGAAGATGTAGGAGACACTGCGGTCTTCCTCCTGTTTTTTCACGCAGCTATACTGACGATCGTTGATCGTGAGATCAACCATATCATTGCTGTTCTGTCGGAAAAATGCAAGGTACTTTCGGTAGGATTCCACCCGCTTTGCTCGAAGCGTGAGAAAGTGGAATTCTTTCTCGCGAATCTTCTGTTTGTTTTCCTCGGTGTTCGCGCCCGTGTCAAAGATCAACAGCGAACCCTTCTGGAGAATCGCTGCGGTTAATCGGAATATCTCCCGCATATGTTTCTTATCCTGCATGTTGCCCTTCTGGATTGTCAGCGCGGTAGGGATCCCGTTGATCCCGGTGCTGATGCCGAAGTTGATCTGCAGTTTATCCGGTCGTTTATCCCTGGAATATCCATAGCTTGCCAGATCTGACTTCCTGCCTTCTAAATAACTGGATGAGAAATCGGTGACTTGCTGTTGGTCGACAAGATCATATCTTTTCAGGAACTGTTGATACCGTTGGAAAATAATGGGAAACCGTTTTCCAATACGTTCCAAGGTCCTATTCAATGTTCGTTCTGCAAGTGGCTCGTCCATCCCGAGCTGTCGAGCAAATTCAGGGGGATACGTCTCTGGTATTTGAAGGACGGACACTGAATGGGTGAGTTTGTTTCCTACAAGGACTTTGACATTCGGGATGAAATGTTTGGCGTTGATACCGATGTCGCTAAAGAGGCTCTGGAAGAGACCGTAACGGTTTTCTATCTGGTGTATCATTACTACAGCGCCTAATGAAATTGTTGTATTTTGCATAAAGAGATATCTGGATGAAGATCCTCATATCTCTTTTCATTAGGCACTACGTGGCAAAGTCAAGTTTAAAAATTAAGGTAAAACCAAATGAAAAGAATATGGTTCGCGATGGGAATCATTCTTTTGTTCCTTGGCACATGCATCATTCCAGCGATAGCACAGAATATTGAGAAATCATATCCAAAATCAAGAGGGAGTTGGTTGTATGTCGGTGGGAGCGGACCTGGAAACTACAGTCGGATTCAGGATGCGATTGATAATGCAAGTGAGGGAGATACCGTGTTTGTTTATCGTGGAGTATATTTGGAGAACTTAAATATAGAAAAGGATGCTATTAGTCTTGTTGGTGAAGATAAAAATACAACATTTCTTGATGGAAAAAAGGAAAATGATGTGCTACGAATATCAGGAAATTACACAAATATTGAAGGATTTTCGATACAAAATTCAAGAAATATGAACATGGGAATTTCAGTTCAAAACCTTAAGAATCCTTCATGCAATGTCAATAACATTCATATTTCGAACTGTATCATAAAAAATGATGACCATGGGGTTGTTTTTAGTAATGTTTCTCACTGTTCGATATCTCATTGCCAATTCTACAATCTGACGGCGCCAAGTGTCACCGTTCGGCTTTTGTCAGAAAACATTTCAATAACGAATTGTTCTATCCATGATAGTGGGGAAGACATGGGAGGCGGATGGATAAGCCCAGGGGGAATAATCATTGATGGGTGGGCTCTTGATTATGAGAATCGCTATAACTGTTCAGATATTACGATGCGCAATAACGTGATGTATAACCTTCTGGGGGATGCAATTGCCGTAATAAACTCAAGTAATATTTCTATTTCGTATAACACTATTTACGAAAACTCAATTAAAGGGATACGAACCCAATTTTCAAGGAATTGTCATATACATCATAACACCATTTTCAATAATAAGAATATTGGAATAGTCATATACGCTGGAAATGGCACAATTTATAAGAATCATATTTATCAAAATGGTATCGGTAAGTATTTCGATGGAGGAATACTTCTCCAAGATTGCAACAACAACAGCACGGTTGCTGATAACACCATCGAATCTAATAATAAATACGGTGTACTTCTTATCAGGTCTTCAAAGAACACTTTAGTAAAAAATAATTTCATCAATAATACAATTAATGCATATTTTTTACAACGCGCCTTTTTTAATCAGTGGAGTGAAAATTATTGGGACAGACCAAGAATTTTACCGTATCCAATTTTTGGTATCATATGGGGGCATGTAAAGAAACTGAGAATTCCGTGGGTTACTTTCGATTGGTGTCCAGCACAAGAACCCTATGATCTTCCCTAGATCAGAAGACGTATTTTGAAGATCATTTTTTCCTCCTCGTCTGTGTATGAAGCGGAGAATAAGGGACCTGGAAGAGAGGAATGAGAATGATTCTCAGCTGCTAGATTTATTAAGAATTAGGAAATATGGGATGGTCATGATTGGGACGGTCAGGAATGATATAATATGATTGTCTGCGAAGGATTAACAAAACTCTTTGGATCAGTCACTGCGATACAGGATTTTAGCTTAGAAATCCCGGATGGATGCATCTTTGGTCTGCTCGGGCCGAACGGTGCAGGGAAAACCACGACGATGCGGATGCTGTCCTGTCTCATCGCACCCAGCTCAGGGATGGCGCATATCGATTCCTATGACATCAGAAAAAAGGAGGATGCACAGAAGATCCGTGGGATGATCGGACTGCTTCCGGAGGTCCCCGGCTTGTACGAGACCCTGGGGGCGTACAAGAACCTGGATTATTACGGGCAGCTCTATGGTGTCCCAAAACAACAGCGGCAGGAGGCGATTCAGAAAACGCTTTCGAATCTTGAGCTGTGGGATCGACGCAGCGAGCCGGTTGGTGGGTTTTCCAAAGGCATGAAGCAGAAGATCGCGATCGCACGTGCATTAATCCATGACCCGAAGTACATCTTCCTTGATGAGCCCACCGCAAGTCTAGACCCGGTTGCTGCAAAAATCGTCAGAGAATACATCCTAGAGCTGAAAAGAAAGGGAAACACCATCCTGATCAACACCCATAATCTTTCTGAGGCTGAACGGATCTGCGACACGGTCGCGGTGGTGAAAAATCGGATGGTGAAAATCGGCAATCCGAAACAGCTTGCGAAAGGCCTGTTCACCCGGACGGTCACTATCACGCTGCAGAGCATCCCCCCAAAGGTGCTCCAGGAGATCGAGTCCTTCGCGCTTGTCTCAGATGTGCAGGTGAAGGAAAATCAGCTCATCGTCCATGTGAGAAACCCTAAGGAGGACAACCCGCAGATACTCTCCTGGTTGCTCCAACAGGGGGCCAAGGTGCAATTCATCCAGGAAGAGGAACATTCGTTGGAGGATGTGTACCTCAAACTCATCGAGGAGGCTGGTCAGTGATGCGCTGGAGAAACGCCTGGATCGTGATGCGGAAGGACCTTGACGAATTCAAAAAGCAGAAATTCGTGATCGGCTCCATCATCGCCATGCCCATCCTCCTCGGGGTAGTGCTGCCGCTTGCGACATTCGTTCCCTTGGTGACTATGGCTCCGTTGGATCAACAATGGGACATCGACGGGTTGCTTGAAATCGGCAGTCTGCCTGATGACACAGCAGCGCCCTGGACAAATCAAACACGGACTGACACCTCATATGAGGCCATGGTGTTTCGACATACGTTCTTCAAGAACGCTTCGCTGACCAATTGCATCATCGAATCCTGTATCCTTGAGAACACCACCATTCTGGATTCAACCGTGCAGAACAGTTCCCTGGTAGATTCCGTCCTTCTGAATGTGACCGTGATCCGCTCAGAGGGAACAGGGTTGGACGGAAAATTCATTCTCGCGGTCTCATCAGACCTGGCTTTTACACGGACAAAACCATCAGAAATCGACCAGGTGCTACCGATGATGTTCAACATGATCCTGATGATTTTCATCATCATCCCAGCGACGCTACCGACCATTATCGCCACGTATAGCATCGTAGGGGAGAAGAACAACCGAAGCTTAGAGCCGCTGCTCGCAACGCCCACCACCGATGGCGAGCTGCTCGCCGGGAAGATCTTCTCCGCGTTCCTCCCCTCGATGGGGGCGACCCTGCTTGCGTTCACCCTAGGGGTGGTTCTCTTAGATATCGTGTTAATTCCAAAAATCGGCTACCCTCCCCTGCCGAACCTCACCTGGATCCTCTCGATGGTGCTGCTTGCGCCTACCGCTTGTTTAATGAGCGTGCTAGCCTGCGTCCTGGTCTCCTCGAAAGTCAGTGATGTGCGGGCGGCACAACAGCTCGGGGGCTTTGTCGTCATGCCGGTCGTCATCCTCATGATTGGGGTGCTCGCCGGGTTCATCTTTCTCTCCCCGATCATGATTTTCGTGTTCGCAGGATTGTACGGAGGGTTGGATCTCGGGTTGTTCTTGTTTGTGAAAGCAATCTTCAACCGGGAAGCGATTCTGACGAAATGGAGTTGAAAAAAATCGGTTTAGAATCAATACCCGAATTCCTTGATCGCAAACCCCCATCTTGTTTCGATTTTTTGCTTCAGTTCATCGGTCAGGATGTACTGATCTTTCTGGATACTCAGCTGTGTCTGGATATATGTCTCAAACGCAGGCGCAGCATCACGAAACCCTCGGAGTCGTAATAGGTTATAGATGTTTTTTATCTTCTGAAACGGGGCTGCGATGAAGTCTTCATACCGCACTTGGACTAGGTTTCCCTTGGGGATCTCCTCTCGTTCTTTGAGGTATTTGCGTATGATGCGTGCATATAAATTTAGCATATTTTCTTCAACGTCCTCGATTCGTGGTGGTTTCTGAATACAAAACCGAGGGAGGGCGAGGGTGATGAACTTCATCATGGAGAAATACAGATCATAGGGATTTCGATATAGAAAAATGAACTTTGCATCAGGGAACATCTCGAGAAGTATCTTGATTTTCCCTGTGTTATCCTGATTTTTCAGGATCAATTGTTTTCCGTTTCGAGAGAGCGTGATTTTCTTCAAGATATACAGATAATATCGTTTCCATTCCTCAATGGTTTCTTTCGAAGCGTTTTCCATGCAGACTGAAGTATTGTAAAATTCCATGTTTTTTGGGAAACACCACCCATGATAATAGGAGTACGGACAAAACGCTCCTAGCGCATATTGGTCTTCTTGCGGATAGTCCGCATCCATGGCAACATCATCCATCGGCCGTTTCTTTGGGATACTGGCGCTCACGAGTGGTTTGAAGATTTTTTCGCTGGCGAGGAAGACCCCAGGCAGATACGCTTGGAATGTCGTGAGGTACCCGAAATTGGTATCTTGGGAAAGGATATTATGGAGATAGGTCGTCCCGCTCCTCCAATGACCAATGATAAACACCGGTGGATGAATGATTTTTGTCTGGTGGATGTGTGCATCGAATCGGAAGCGTTCTCTGAGGTGGAACGGTAGCATGATGGAGCTGAGGGCAAGGGAGTACACCGTTCGAGGGAGGTAGGGTGCACTGATCTTGAATTTGTTTTGGGCAAGAAGAAAAAGAAAATTCGGCAAGATATAGCCGGGTAATGGCGTGTTTTTTACGGTGAGTGCTTGTTGCTTTAACGAGTTAAAATCCATAAGCACAGGGTATGCCTCGGGTGTTTATTTAAAGGTTCTGACCCGCTCCAGGAGCGTCTGGTGCTCAGGATTTTAAGGAAAAATACAAAGACAGGAGGAATGAATTTGGGAATAAACTATTTATAATGAGTCTCTGTTAAATATCATGGGGAACTTTCCTATGAACATCGGAAGGACATCGAGTGTTTCAAAGATGACAGGGTCTCGGGGATTACGAATATTGGCTTGTTGTGTCGTATGTTTCTTGCTTGCTGCGTCGTTTCCTCTGTCCTCGTCTGAGCAGGTGATACCATCGTCTCTGCCATTGAATTTTGCCGAAGGTCAAATATTATATTCACCAATGTATAGTGGTTCAACGTATCTGCGAGAAAGCGACATGTCAGTGAATCATACCTGGTCGAGTAGCTTCATGCCAGGGTGCATGGTACGATGGATGGGTGAAGGGAAGATCCTTCGTACCATCCGTGTCGGGGTCGGTCCCGGTGGTGGTGGCGCTGGTGGTGGAGCACAAATCATTAATTGGGATGGAACCGTAGAATGGGATTACCGATACAACACCAATGGGGTGCTCAGCCATCATGACGCGTGTGTCTTACCGAATGGGAATGTGTTGTTGATCGCCTGGGAAACAAAAACACGAGATCAAGCGATCGCTGTAGGAAGAAACCCTAGTTATGTGACATCACAGGGCTTTA
>Ga0265297_10012078_pt1 | contig 10438 bp, 10 predicted proteins | sample Munlanlwell13791_FD_192502 | JGI IMG/M metagenome (GOLD analysis project Ga0265297, IMG submission 192502) | Leachate microbial communities from a municipal landfill in Southern Ontario, Canada - Leachate well 137-91 | ecosystem: Engineered > Solid waste > Landfill > Unclassified | place...
CTTTTATAAAACCTGTAGTAGATTGGAATTATGAACAAAAAAGAGCTAAGATTGAAAGCAGAAGAAAACTAATAAATGATTCAAGATTAATTATTTCTAAAAGTTGGAAAGATATTTATGTTTTTAGGCAAACAGGTGAATACTTAAGATTACAAGAGTATTTTAGTGAAGAGTTACAAGATATTTTTAATATGGATATCTTTGATTATTATTATAAAGTGCAAAATTCTCATGACGATTTAAATGACGAATATAGATATTTAACACTAAAAGAAATCAATTCTCTATCTAAAAAATGGGGATTAGAATATTAATTATATAATAATACTATTATGGAAATCAAATTTAATGACAAACCGATTACAATTAAAACATTGGAAATTGACGGAAAGAAATTAACAAAGAATTTTATTCAACAAATAGAAATAGAATATTTTGATTTTCTAAAGAAAGATGTTAAAAACAAAAGTTTTACTTTTAGTCTAGCTTATTTAGATAAATTGGTTCAAAACACTTCAGATTATAAATTAAATGGGCAATTGATAGGTTATATAAATACAATCTTTAAAGACAATATTCCAAAAAGTATGCCTTTTGAAGAAATAATACCAATTGAAGAATTATATACTATTATCTTTATTAATAATTACAATCAATTAAGAAGAGGATATATTAGAAAGTTAACTTATAATAAAGTGTTCGGTTTTAATTCAACACAATTATTTATATAAATAAATATGTATGGTTTAGGTGATAGAATAGTAAATATATTAAATTCTCAAGATAGTGATTTAAATGACGAAAAATTGGAAGAACTAAGACAATCTTTGAATGTATCAGACCAACAATATACTGAAAAGATGATTAAAAGGAAAACCAATAAAGTAATTAAATTGAAGAGGGAAATTAGAAAACAAGAAAAGGAAATAGAATCATTAATTAAATTGAGACAGTAAATAGTATTTATAATACTTATCATAGCAATAAAAAAGGTCATACATTAATTTGTATGGCCTTTCTTTTGTCTAGTTTAAAATCATTTAATCGTTAAATATACAATACTTTGTATATAACATAGATTTTTTTTTTCAACACGTTCTTTTAAATACCTGTAAACTGCAAACAAAAAACCTGCAATGCCACAAATGGCATCCAGATCATGCTCGTTAATTAATACCATCTTGATATGTTTTAGTTAATACTAATAATTATATTACAATGTTAGGCATTTATTTTTGTTTATAAAAGAAAATATTTCTGAAGTTATCCACAAATATAAAACTTTTCCAAAATAAATTTTAAAGCGCACATATTCAACATAATACAAATTTAAAAATCTGGAAATATTTTCCAAAATATAAATCATTTTTCAATAATATATCATTAATATACAGATACTTGTATAATATATCACATATTTACTGATCATAACATGTTAATAACCTTACGTTATTTCATTTTAAGCATAAAAAAAGGCTATACTTTAATTGGTATAACCTTTCTTTTGTCGTTGAAGAACCTTAGATTAATCTGAAAACAACATACCTTTTAAATGACTTTTGTTTCCTATTTACAACAAGTTCTTTTAAGAACAAATAAACTGTCAGCATTAAACTTAAAATGTTACAGATAGCAGCAAAGTAACTAACATCAATCTCATTCATTCATACCTCCTATTTTAAAATTTGTTTCTATTTATTGATGCAAAGTTATAGTGGAAAATATGAAAATGCAATACTTTTTATTAGTTTTTGTTACTAAAAATAAAAGTTTTCCAAAATAAATTTTAAAGGTCACATATTCAATAAAATACAAAATTGAATTTCAGGAAATATTTCCCAAAAATAAAACATATAATTAAAATCTATTATAATAATATTCTATTTATAATATAAAAATTACATAGGTAAATTGATCTTTAATTGTGTAACTAGCTTATTAACAGTGGGGCGAATTCGATTATTTTGACATGCCCCTCTCATACCTCATCCCCTCATAACTTTTCTTGCAAGGCAAAAACCGAAAGTTTAAGATTCCAAAAGTGCTAAATAATGCAAAATAAAAAATAATCTGTAAATAAATATTGAAAGCTAAGTGTTTATAAACAACTATATTACAGTGCTTTACAATTATATTTTATACAGTGTGTATATATAAACGTAACTATCGTGGCATTGATGCCTTGCACCGCTGCTCCAAAGGTTTTTACTAACATGATGATAATTTTTAAAAAATCCGATTAGTAATTTCAATTCAGGAGAAATATATTGATTACAAAAATAGCCGTTTTAATAATTAGAAATAATCATGTTGAAAGATGGAAAAAAAATCAGAATAAAACAAGGTTGCCGAAGCAAATTATTTAAATAGTTGTATCTTCTTTGGTTTTGAAAAATTATTAAGCGAGGCACGCAATGTAAATACCTGCTCAAACATTAGTTTGCCTTCAGAAAAATGAAAGTTGCTTGCCAGTCTCGCCTGAACTTCTTTGGTATGAATAACTTTTAGATACAATTTACTTTCAACATAAGAACCTGACCGTAAAAATGGATTACTCCAGTAAAGATCGCCCCCATATTTATTGTACATCACCATACGCGGATCGCCCATGTAAACAGTATTATTTAAGCCAAAAAGACGATATTCGACATTCAATCTGAGAACCGCTCCCAAAGGTGCATTCGTGTTATCGGGCAAGCCCCTCTCCCGTTCATATCCGGCTAAAACTCCTACAGCAAAAAGTAAGGTATCCAGACCTTCCTTATTCGAATAATCCACACCCAGCGAAAGATGGGCCAATGCGTTATCGCAGACATGATAAGTAGGATTACTTGGACGGACATTGGCATAATGGTACATATACGATTGAAAATCGGTAAAGAAAAATCCGAATCGCTTATGTCCGGAAGCACCAACATAAAAAGTTTCCCGGTTCACAACGGTCTGATGACCATTCCAATCGAGCCAAAGGTTGAAATAGGCATTATTCTGTCCAACCTGCCAAAAAACGCCCTGCATGATGGGACGAAAATAATTGATCGAATCCTGAAAAAAGAAATCGGAATAGTTGGAAAGTATTTCGGTCCGCGGAAATGCACCGGCACGGAACAATACTTTTGGGGTATTGTATTGATAATAGGCAAATAAATCGACTTTGTCGATCACGTTTTGAGAACCCGATATTTTAAGAAGATCGGATCCAACGAAAACGGAATGTGCAGAATTCCATTTTAATCCAATTTCGGGTGAAAAGTGTACTCCTGTCATCGTCTGGTCTTTTGTCAGGCTTGATCTGGCAAATTCGGTATTATCGAAGAAGTAATTTAATCCGGCATTCCATTGCAATTCCTGTGCAAATGAGCCTAATTGCAAACCTAAAAACAGTATTATGAATTTGTTGCGAACCGACATAATTGTATTTTAATTATTAAGACAACAAAAATACGGATTATATAAACACGAACCTGAATTTTAATAAAATTATTTTCACAGCCATGCTAATAAATTTAGTAGATATCGTGTCCAAATAATCCGTTGAGTATCTGACTTCGGAAACAAAACGACATGTTAATCGTTATATCTTCAATTTTTAGTACCTTTGTGCGAGCAATTTTTAGAGAATAATAATGATTGATGATTCCATATTCCTAAATAAAAAGGTAGCCTACCACACATTAGGCTGTAAATTAAATTTTGCCGAAACTTCGGCAATCGGCAAGCAACTAAGTGATGAAGGTTTTGCTAAAGTCCGTCCGGGAGAACAAGCCGATGTATGTATCATTAATACCTGTTCGGTAACCGATACAGCCGATCACAAATGCCGTCAGGCTATCAACCGGTTGAATCGTCAGCACCCGAACGCAAAAATGATAGTGACCGGATGTTACGCGCAGTTAAAACCGGCAGAAATTGCTTCGATTCCCGGTGTTGATTTAGTACTTGGTGCAAATGAAAAGTTTAATATATTAGATTATCTGGATCAACCGGTTGGTATTGATAATCCTAAAATCCACCGCTCGGAAATATTAAAAGTAACCGACTTCAAACCATCCTGTTCACACGATGACCGTACACGCTATTTTCTGAAAGTACAAGATGGTTGTAATTACTTTTGTACCTATTGTACCATTCCTTTAGCCCGTGGGAAAAGCAGGAATGCAAGTATCGAAGAAACCGTACAAATGGCGAAAGACGCTATTGCTGAAGGGGCAAAGGAAATTGTTCTTACAGGAATTAATACCGGTGATTTTGGCAAATCAACCGATGAAACATTCTTTGATTTGGTGAAAGCGCTGGATACTTTACCCGACGAAATTCGCTTCCGGATTTCATCCATTGAACCGAATCTTCTGACCGATGAATTAATCAATTTTATATCGAACAGCCGGCATTTTATGCCGCATTTTCATATTCCGTTGCAATCGGGCTCAAACGAAGTGTTAAACCTTATGAAACGCCGGTATACGACTGAATTTTTCGCTCATAAGATAGCCACTATTAAAAAAATCATGCCGGATGCATTTATTGGTGTCGATGTAATAGTAGGTGTAAAAGGTGAAACAAACGAACTGTTCGAAAAAGCTAAAGCATTTATTGAATCATTGGATTTTTCCCAGTTGCATGTTTTTAGTTATTCTGAAAGAGCCGGAACAAAAATGCTGGAGATAGAACATGCTGTTTCCAATACCGAACGTAAACGGCGTAGCGATGTGTTGCATGAACTTTCGGATAAAAAAACGAGACTGTTTTACGAAAAACAAAATGGTAAGACGGCACAAGTTCTTTGGGAAAGCAGACATAACGGAGATAAAATGGTGGGTTTCACCAACAATTACATTCGTGTGGAAACAGCTTATGATAAAACATTGGTTAATACAGTTAAATCGGTAACAATGGGAGATTGGAACGATGACAAATCGGCACTTAAATCCATTTGAAAATGTGTTGATTTATCCCGATAGCTTTCGGGCTTGAAAATGATGATACAGAAAACCTGTTCGTGTCTTCAAATTATATAAAAGTAAATTGCAAATAAATAGCATGTTAGCAAAAAGAATCATACCTTGTCTCGATATAAAAAACGGACAAACCGTAAAAGGAATTAATTTTGAAAATATTACCGATGTCGGCGATCCGGTAGAATTGGGTGCTTTGTATGCCAGGATGGGTGCAGACGAATTGGTGTTTTTAGACATAACGGCAACCAACGAAAACCGTAAAACCATGTCGGAACTCGTTACACGTATTGCCAAACATATTAATATCCCATTTACAGTAGGCGGTGGTATTTCGAGTGTAGAAGATGTTTCGGTTTTGCTGGCCTGTGGTGCCGATAAAATTTCAGTGAATACTTCTGCTGTTCGGAATCCGAAACTGATCAGCGACTTGGCAAGTCAGTTCGGAAGCCAGTGCGTCGTGTTGGCCATTGACACCAAGTTTATTGATGGTGAATGGTTTGTATTTTTAAATGGTGGACGTATCCCAACCGAGATTCGTACTGTTGAATGGGCCAAACAGGCCGTAGCACTCGGAGTCGGTGAAATACTGCTGACTTCAATGAATAACGATGGAACCAAAGATGGTTTTGCTCTGGATATAACCCGTGCCGTTTCCGAAGCGGTGAATGTACCTGTAATTGCAAGCGGTGGAGCCGGAACCATGGAGCATTTCGTGGATGTTTTCAGCGAAGGAAAAGCCGATGCAGCTCTCGCAGCCAGTATTTTTCATTATAAAGAAATCGGCATCCCGGAACTTAAAAGTTATTTAAAAGAAAAAGGTGTTGAAGTGAGAATATAAAAATATGATATTTCAATGAAATTTATAAAACCTACTTTCTATTTCTTGCTTGTACTTCTGCTGAGCAGCTGTAACAATGCCGCCAATTCTCCCTATTCCACTATTACATTCAATAAAATGACTCCCATGCCCGGAAACGGACGTGCGTCAGCGGTTGCTTTTGTTATAGACAATAAAGCTTATGTGGCTCTTGGCAGAACTGCTGTCAGAAGCGGATCTCTAAACGATTGCTGGCAATATGACCCAACGGATAGCAGTTGGACACAAAAAGCGGATTTTCCGGGTGTCGCCAGGGTAAAAGCGACTGCGGCAGTGGTAAATGGAAAAGCTTATGTCGGTTTAGGATTTAATATTGCACTGGGTGTATATAATACCGATGCTTGTTTGAAAGATTTTTGGATGTATGATCCAATAGCAAATTCCTGGACAAAGAAAGCGGATTTTCCCAGCAATTATACCGATGCTTGTACCGGATTTGTTTTTGAAAATAAAATTTATGTAACTTCAGGATTTAACGGATCTGATTTTAATACAGAAACATGGAAATACGATCCGGCCGAAGGGGAATCCGGAACATGGACTAAATTAAAAAATTTCCCCGGACCGGCTCGTATGGGAGGAATTGCAGGTGCAAACAAGGACCATTACTATTTTGGAACCGGTTACTGGACGTTTAATGCAAATGACTGGTGGGAATATTTCCCAATGAATGATACCTGGACCCAACGAAAATCGATGCCAGGTAATGGTCGTGAAAACGCAGTTTCGCTGACTATTAACGACCGGATCTTTATATTCTCCGGACGTCATTTTGGTGGTAACCTAACCGGCGGAGAAGTAAAGTCGGATATATTAGAATATGACGTAGCCAGAAACATCTGGTACGAGAGAGGAAATCTACCGGCCAGCGGGCGTGAAAATGCGTTGGCATTCACCCTGAATGGAAAAGGTTACATTGGTTTTGGAGAAAATGATACCGAAGTATTGAATGATTTATGGAGTTTTGAACCCTGATTTAAATTTACAATTTATGCATTTACAATATACAATTGGGAGAATCAACCTCAAATCAGTTGAAAGAATCATTATTATTTCTTTGATTATATACCTGTTACCCTTTGGCGTTTCTGCTCAGAATGATACGATTAAGTATGACATAAACATGTTGGGAGTAGCATCATCGGGTACTTATTCACCATTTTGGTTACAAAACAAATCATACGGAAAAATTGCTTCATCTCCGTATAGTGCCAATCTTCTTCTGGGAGTATCGAAAGATTTCAACAAAGGTTCAAAAAATTTTGATTATGGTTTCAAAGCTGACTTTTTAATTCAGACTAATCAAAGTAAAACAAATACCTATTTTCATGAGTATTATGCCAAAGCACGTTTCCTGGTCTTTGATTTTATTGCCGGGGCCAGGGAAGAACACATAGGAAACCAGGATTCCAGTTTATCCTGTGGTGGGTTACTTTTTTCAGAAAATGCACGTCCTATGCCTAAAATAACTCTTGGCATTGAACATTTCACTCCGGTACCTTTTACAAACGGATTTGTTGAAATTAAAGGAGCTTTGGTACATGGTTGGTTTACCGATAATCTTTATGATCAAAACGTTTTGCTTCATCATAAATATGTTTATCTGAAACTGGGAGGAAAACTTCCGGTTCATATCCAGTATGGTCTGGATCATGTAGCACAATGGGGTGGCAATCTACCCGGATTGGGAGCGCAACCGGCAGGATTAAAAGATTATATTGATATATTTTTCGGTCGTTCCGGCGGATCCGATGCACTCCGAACCGACCAGATTAATGCCCTGGGCAACCACATTATATCGCAAAGCATGAAACTGGATGCTGATATTTCGGACTTTAAAATCAGTGGATACTGGCAAAACATTTCGGAAGACGGACCCATCAGGGAGATTTGGAATACCATCAATTTACCCGATGGGCTTTGGGGAGTTTCTATACGGAACAAGAATTTCCCCTATGTAAAGGGAATCTTATATGAATACCTCAATACAACAGATCAATCGGGTCCCTATCACGATAAAGACGGTCTGATTTATGGAGGAGCTGATAATTATTTCAATAATGGAGTATATCAAACCGGTTGGACTTATTATACCAGAACCATTGGCACACCATTTATCACATCACCTCTTTACAATAAAAATGGAGAAAAATATATTTTAAACAACAGAGTTCAGGTTCATCATTTTGGAATAGAAGGAGATATTGACGGATTTCAATACAGGGTGTTAACTTCGTTTTCGAATAATTATGGAACTTATAATGAACCATATCCTAATGTTTTGAAAAATACATCTGTATTGATTCAACTCAACAAAAAATTTCCGAAAATTGTCAATGTAGAATTTGGTTGTTCGTTTGCCGCTGATTTTGGACCTATGTATGGAAATTCAGTGGGTTTACAATTTTCTATTCGCAAAACCGGAATTCTATTCAATTATTAAACCTGATGTCAAAAGACAAACAAGCTATAAATAATTATGCCTAAAAAACTAAGCCCCAAAACCAATATAGGGATAAAAGTATTGGTCGGTTCAGCCTGCGAGATATTATTCTGAAGTTTAAGAATGGAAGGACGCAACTTTTTAATTGCAAAAAAACAAATCAGAGCTGCCAGGACGCCTACAATCATACCACCAAGAATATCACCCGGATAATGAACACCTAAATATACACGGGAATAAGACAAAAGTGCTGCCCAACCAAAAATGACAAAAGTATATTTCCTGTTTTTGAAAAGGATTGAAGACAGCAAGGCAAAACCAAAGGAATTGGCAGCGTGAGATGATACAAAGCCGAACATTCCTCCTCCATAACCTTTCACTAAATGAACCATCCCTTTTAAGTCCTCAGCATGAGAAGGACGCAGGCGTTGAACGGCATGTTTAATAAAGCCAGATGACACCTGATCAGCAATAACAATACAGAGTACCAGAGCCAGTATCACCCATACGGATTCACGTTTCCATTTTTTAATTACAACATATAAGGCCGCAATATAAAGCGGGACCCAGGTAAGTTTTGCACTAATGGCAAACATGATTCCATCGAAAAAAGAAGCATGAATTCCATTTATGAACAGGAATAAATTTGTATCCCAGAGATTCAGAGTATTTATTATATTCATTTCACGAAATGTTTAAATGATTGAAAATTGAAATTCCGGGATTGGGTACATTCGAAACAAGAAGTCCGGTTCAGCTTTTATATTCAGTATGATTATATCTTTTCAATACTCTTTTGTTCGACCCAACCTATACTTCCATTTCCCAGAGTAATTTCTGTCCAGTTACCTAAAGTGCTTTTTATAATGACTTTAGTCCCTTCATGCAATTGGAACAAATCTGTTCCACTTTTATCCGGTGAACTTTTGGCTGTAATAACGCCCGACATTACTATAGCTTCACGGTGATTAAGCATCTGATCCTTGCGAACTCCTGAAAAAACAACAGTAACGAGACTTAAACCCAAAAATGTCAATCCTATATAAAATGAAGATTTACGCAATTGACGGGACGATCCAAAAACGAATAAAAAGGCCGAAAGCAGGAAAAGGATAAAAATCGAAACACTTACAATAAGCCATTGATTGGAAGTCATGAATTTAATAAGGTTTTCAATCCAACGACCAAGAAAAAAAGAAGGCGTTGGGACAATATTATCAATTACTTTCAATTGAGCCAATTCCAGATTGTAACGGGCATCATCAAACCGGGGAGACAGACGCAAAGCACGTTCGTAATTTAGAATTGATAATCCTACTTCATTCACTTTGAAATATGCATTTCCCAGATTATAATATAGCTCGGGGGCAACTCCTTCAGTAGACAAAACTTTTTCATATTGTTTTGCGGCATCTGTATAATTGCTTTTTGCATACATATCATTAGCCAGTTTCACTGCATTCGACTGAGCAAAAGAAGCTAAACAAAAACACAAAATTAAAGATAAAAACAGAGCTATGCGTTTCATATATTGGTTGAATTATATGTTTACGATTTTTTAATAAAGTTTTCTAATTCACTTATGGTATCGATGGTCTCATCGTATAAATTACCCATTTCCTGTTGACCTGAATTTGGAGCGTAACGGGCAAATTCACAGGTATTCAGAATTTGAGTGAACTGTTGAACAACAGCAGGATCAACTCCACGACTTGCTAATTCCAGTTCAACGCGTTCCTTCGTAAGTGATGCTACCGGTATCGATAACTTATCACTCAGATAAGTCCAGGTTGCTTTAAGAACTTCTTCGTAGAACTTGTCTTTATCACCTGCATTCAATAACTTCTGTGCTATTTTTAATCGTTTCCTTGCAACACTATTAGCTTTTTTATTTCTCACAAAAGCTAAATTGGAGTTCTCCTTAATTTGCTTACGGAAGAAAACGAATAAAAATAACGAAAAAAGCAAAGGGATCAGATACAGCAACCAGCACAAGAGTGTTCCGAAAAGCGGTTCCTCATCATGTGATAAGGTGAAATTTCCAGTCTGTATATACCGGATGTCTTTACCTAACAGTTTTACATCCTCTTTATCGACAAATGATGTTCCAACAACAGTTGTATTATCACCCCAATCACCTTTTAAAACCTGTAACTTATA
>Ga0265297_10012079_pt1 | contig 10437 bp, 7 predicted proteins | sample Munlanlwell13791_FD_192502 | JGI IMG/M metagenome (GOLD analysis project Ga0265297, IMG submission 192502) | Leachate microbial communities from a municipal landfill in Southern Ontario, Canada - Leachate well 137-91 | ecosystem: Engineered > Solid waste > Landfill > Unclassified | place...
CTTCGAGCAACTGACCATCCGTGGTGTCGAAAAACAGAATCGAGCCCCATTCAAGTCCGGGAATATAATAATTGCCCGAAGGATGATTGCGCCCCCGATTTGAAACAGCTAAGACCCGACCATCCGGCGACAAGGCAATTGTATTAGGATTAATATCGGTTTGTGCAAATTCAATCACCTGATCTGTATCTAAATCAACTTTATATATCCGAGCCCGGCCCATATCTGAGACATAAAGAACCCCCTTCTCGGGGTCCCCGACAATATGTCTCATCGCCCCTCCGGTTTGATAAATGACTTCGCCCTGGCCATTGATTAAGTTTATCTTTTCAATTTCACCATTATCAAAACCAGCGACATAGAGAAAGTTATTGAATAAATAAATCCCACGCGGCGTTTTAACTGTCGGTTGACGTCTTTGCAACTGCCCTGTTTGAAGATTAATAATTGAAACATCGTTCCCAACCCAATTAGAAGCATAAAGCCAATTCTGATCGGCTGATAAAGCCAGTTCCTTGGTCCAGGTACTACCGGTCGGCAGAATTCTGAGGATTTCTTTAGTTTGAGCATCAAGTTCAAAAACTCGCGCTGTCTCCATTTGGCTAGCATAGACTCGGCTACCATCTTGATTGAAAATTAATTCCACCGCTCCACCATCCGGCAAGACAATATTTTTCAGATGAGCTCCGGTTATCGCATCAAAGACAATTAATCCTCGATAAGAATTCATTAGCGAGGTTACCCAAATCTCCTGTCCATCTGGCCGAAAAGCGGCTGCTTTTGGCGAAGGCACATTAGTCAAACTAAAGAGGCATTGAATAAGTTGATCCGACGGATTTTCAACCACTGGTTGAATGTTGCTCATAGCCGATGATTCGTCTGCCGGAATTTCATCTACCGGGGTCTCTTCAACGGGTTGGTCAATAACAATTGGTGAAATGGCCTCATTTTCAATTGAAGACGATTCTGAAAGAATTCCTTCCGACAGAGGAAATGGATGAGCCGAACTTTTCCAAAGAAGAGAGGGAAGGAAATCACCAGTAGCCATCGGCCAGCTAATCAACAACAAGATGCTGGCCGTAAACATTTTAATAATAAATTCTCGCGCTAAATCCATATTAGTGAATTAATCTGTTTTCTGATTAAGCTCAGCCAAAATCTCGGCTAAAGGTAAACCATATTGTTCGGCTACTTCTCCTAAAGATAATTGACCCATTTCATAGGCCGCAAAAGGACAACTTAGGCAAGGAAGCTGATAACGGGATAAAACATCGATCGCCCCCGGCTGTTCTAAAATCTGAGCCAGGTTCGTTTGAGCTGTAATCTTTTTATTCTGCTTAGTCATTCTATACTAAGATATCATAAAAGAGCTTTAGCGACTATTTGCTCCGGTTAAAAAATAAGATACAATCAAGGCGCAATGAATAAATTATTAACCTTAATCTTGATTGGGCTAGTCTGGGCACTCTTTCTAGGGGTGGGATCTGTCTCGGCTGAAGCTAATACTGATCTGCCCTCCTTAATTAGTTTTGATCCAGAATCAACCTCGCTCTTGGTGGCAACGGTATTTATTGGATTTCTGGATGGGTTAAACCCCTATTGCCTCTGGGGGCTAGTCTTTCTTCTGGGAATTGTTATGGCTGCTGGTTCTCGGTCAAACGCCGTCATTGTCGGCCTGACCTATTTGGTCGTTGTGGCTTTAACCTATGGCTTGATGATGGTTGGTTTTTTAAGCACCTTCGCCCACTTTTCTTACCAGTACTTGATTCAAGTATTGGTTGGCTTAGCTGCTTTGATATTCGCCGCTATTAATATTTATGATTATTTTCGCCATCGCCGAGCAGCAGTTTTAATAACTCCCAAAAATCAATCTCGTCTGAGTCATAGAATTCAGAAGATGCTGGACCCAAGCAAAGGTTTTGGAACTATAATTTTCGGGACAATTGTAATTGCCCTGGGCTTAACAATTTTAGAATTTCCACTAACCTTTTCGTTGCCTTTGATTTGGACCAATATTGTGGCTCGACATCAGATTAATCTAACAATTTTTTTACTACTGCTAGCCGTTTATTTATTGGTCTATCTTTTTGATGAGTTTATCGCTCTCTTCTCTATTATTTTCGCTTTGGCTAAAACTAAATCCAACCAAAAAAGAGAACAGGCCTTAAAGCTAGTCAGTGGAATAGTAATTCTCTTCTTGGCCGTAGCTTTAATTCTGGATTTAGAGATTCTTAATACTTTGACCGGCTCATTAATACTGATTGGTTTGGCTTTAGTTGTTTCGCTAGCCATTATGTATTTCCCTCGACTAGCCAAACTAATTAAGCCCAACGCCTCTCCCTAATCTTTTTCATTTGCGCCGCTATAAACTTTCTCATCTCTTCTCCAATCAGAACCGTCGCCGCTAAACTAATGGCCAACAGCCATTCATTTACTGTTAGGGCTGTCGTTCGAAAGACTAACTGCATCCCCGGGTGGTAAATTACCAGAACCTGGAGCAGAACAACTAAGGTTAAAGCTCCTATTAAGAATCGATTACTGAATGGATTCATTCGAAAAACTGATTGGGTTTGACTTCGACAATTCCAAGCATTAAACCACTGAAAAGCAGCCATCGTGATTAAGGCCATTGTCCGAGCTTTGACTAAATCAAATTCGTGGTATTGATTAAAGACCCAAACTGTTCCAATCACCATTGGGATTGACATTAATATAATCCTTAAGCCCATTAAAGAGTCGAATAGTTTTTGCTTCTTTCTTTGAGGACGGTGTTTTAAAAGATTAGACTCTTGAGGCTCAAAAGCTAAAGCCACATCTAAAAATCCATCGGTTACTAAATTCAACCAAATAATCTGAGCGGCAATCAAAGGTAAGGGCAGGCGCATCATAAAAGCCGTGGCAATAAGTAAGAGTTCACCGACTGAGGTTCCAAAAAGATACAGAATAACTCGTTTAATGGCTCGATAAATAGATCGTCCCTCTTTGACAGCAGTAACGATACTTTCTAGATTGTCATCGAGCAAAATGATATCAGCCGCCTCCTTGGCAACTTCAGTCCCCAGTTGCCCCATTGCTACCCCTAAATCAGCAGCAATCAAAGAGGGAGCATCGTTTACCCCATCACCGGTCATGGCGATGATTTCTTTCCGACGACGATAGGCCCGAACGATTCGTAGTTTATGCTCCGGAGTAACGCGAGCAAAAACGCTAACTCGATTTAACTTCATCTCCAATTCTTCGTTGGATATTTGATCCAGTTCAGAGCCGCTTAAAATTTGATCCCCCTCTAAAAAAATATTGGCTTCTCGCGCCACTGCTCGAGCTGCCGCCTCATAGTCTCCAGTAATCATGGCGACCTTAATACCAGCAGCCTGCAGTTTGCGAACGGCTCGAGCTGCTTCTGGTCGCATGGCATCTCTCATCCCACAAAATCCTAAAAAGTCGAGACGGGGCATTTTACTCGGGACCAATGATCCAGTTACTTCTTTTTCCGCAAAAGCCAAAACGCGCAATCCATCTTCAGCCATTAATTGGAAAGCTTGAATTAATTCCTGGCGTCTTTCAGCTGTAAGAGAAAGTCTTTGTTGTCCTTGACGCCAGCCCGAGCAGAAGCTTAAAACAACTTCCGGGGCACCGACTACAACTAAATTATTTACCTGATTTTCTTCGAAGATTACGGCTTGATATTTAGCCTGGTAGTCAAAAGGAATTCTTTGAATAATTGATTTTTCTTTTAGAATTTTCTCTCTTGGAAATCCTAATTTCCGAGCGACAACCTGCAAAGCCGCCTCGGTCGGATCTCCCGCTACCCGCCATCGATCTTCTTCTTCCAGGTAAGCTAGTCGAGCTGAACCAGTAAAGGCAGCCGCTTGAGCAATTCGATCCAACTCCGGCCACTTCTCTTGTTGAACCGGACGATCGTTAAGCAACACTCGCCCCTCCGGCTGATATCCAACTCCCGTCACCCGAAAATGCTGTCCTCTAACATAAAGCTCTCGAACAACTAATTCATTTTTGGTGATTGTTCCAGTTTTATCGATAGCCATCACCTCAGCTCCCCCCAAAGCTTCAACTGCTTGTAGTCTTTTGACTAAAGCATTCCGTTTGCCCATTCGCCATACACCAGCCGCAAGAACCAAAGTAATGACGATTGGTAATCCTTCGGGAATTACAGAAACTGAGATAGCGATAATTGCCTCGAAGGCTTCCAACATATTCCGATCACTCAACCAGGCTAAACAGAAAAGGTAAACTGCCACCACTGAAAAAACTAGAATAATTAGTCGAGATAGTTTTTCGATCTTACCCTTAAGAGGCGAACTAGAGTCAATACCTATAATCTCTTTTGAAATCTGGCCAATCTCTGTTTTAATTCCGGTGGCGACTACTACAGCCAAGCCTGTTCCAGCTAGCACATGAGTTCCCTTGAAAACCATATTAACTTGATCGGCTAAGGCTGACTTTTGATCAATTCTATCGGTTTTTTTATAAATCGGATTCGACTTTCCGGTCAAAGCAGCCTCATCTATTCTGAGCTGATGCGCTTCTATAACGCGGGCGTCAGCCGGGACTCTTTCTCCTTCCTGTAAAACAATAATGTCTCCCGGGACAACTTCTGTATCAGAAATAATCAACTCTCGTCCTTCTCTAATGACAGTCGTATTAGTTTCAATAAATTTCTTTAGAGCGGCCAGAGTATTTTGGGCTCGCCCTTCTTGAACAGTGCCGATAATGGCGTTGAAGATCAAAACAGCTAGAACGATTAGTCCATCAACCTGTTCGCCGAGCAGAAAGAAGATCAGGCTAGCTGCTAGCAAAACATAGATCAAAGGATTTTTAAATTGACGTCCAAAAACTACCCATAAGCTATCGGCTTTTGTTTCCGGTAATTTATTTAAGCCATGTTCGAGCAATCGATTTTGGACTTCTTTCCGACTTAATCCAGAAGAATGACTTTTCAGCTGTTTGAGAACTTCTTCCGATTCAAAATTAAACCAGTTCATTGGCTAAATATATTTATTTTTAGCCTTAGAGTCGGGGCACCGAGATTCGAACTCGGACTAGAGCCACCCGAAGGCCCCGTGCTGCCATTACACAATGCCCCGTCACTTAACATAAAACTTCTCTCTAATCGAAAGATCTTCTTCTTGTCTAATCTTTTCAATTTCTTGCTTAGCTTGTTTAGCTCTCTTGGCCAGCTGGATCTCTGAAAGTTGACCGAGTTTCTGAACTTCTTCCATTAAAATCTTCTTCTTGTTTTTCTTTGGATCTTCGAGTACTTGGTTTAAAAGGATATTCATAATTTGACCAATTTTCGGTCCCGGACCAATCTTCAGAAACTGCATCAGGTCATGACCGTCCAGCGCAAGCATCTCGGTAGAGATCGGATCTTGGGCCAGGCGCTCAATCATATATTCCAAGTGCCGTAGCTTGTAGGGCTTAGCTTTGGGAACGCCAGAACCAATCCGATCAGCCATCCGCACTTGAATTAAGTCTGACATATTTTCTAGGCCAACTTGGCGAATTAACTTTCGGACCGAAGATTCACCAACTTCATCCACATTATAATAGAAAAGATGATAACGAACTAGCCTTACCACTCGCTTAATTTCTTGACTCGGAAACCGCAATCGTTTCATGATTTCTTCGGTCATTTTCGCTCCGACCACCTCGTGGTTATAAAAGGTAGCCTCTTCTCCCTGGCCGCTCTTGGTTCGAGGTTTACCAATGTCGTGAAGTAACGCAGCTAAACGCACCTGAAGACTGAAATTCTGCTCAGCTGCATAACGCAGGGATCGAATTGAATGTTCATAAACTCCATAAATATGATGTTTATTCTGCTCAACTCCGCAACTCTCTTCTAGCTCCGGAATAATATAAGTTAGTAAACCCACTCTTCGCAGCAAATCAATTCCTTCGGCTGCTCGCGAACTCATGATAATTTTCACCAGTTCTTCTCGGATTCTTTCCGCAGAAATGTTTTTTAATTGATGAGCCTGTTCCTGAATTGCTTTAAGCGTTTCTATTTCAATCTCAAAGTCTAAAGTAGTAGCTAAGCGAACTGCTCGCATCATTCTCAAAGCATCTTCGGCAAAACGCTCATTTGGCTGCCCGACAGCTCGCAGAATATGATTTGCCAGATCTTCTTGACCATGAAAAGGATCAATCAAAACATTCTTTCCATTCTCCACTTTGAGGGCAATGGCGTTGATCGTAAAGTCCCGGCGAGCCAAATCTTCTTGAAGATTGTCAATGAAATCAATTTTCCCCGGATGCCGCTGATCTTGATAATCTCTTTCAATTCGATAAGGCATTACTTGAATTTCTCTGAGGCCCGGATTGGAACTATCGGTTAAAACCGTTACCATACCAAAATCATTATCAATAAAATGCCTTTTAAAAAGTTTCGCAATTTCTGGCGGGCGAGCGTTAGTTGTAATATCCCAATCATTGGGTGCTTCATTGCGAATAGAGTCGCGGACACATCCCCCAACTAAATAGGCTTCAAAACCAGCCTTTTCTAAAACTGTAATTATTTCTTTGATCTCTTTCGGAATAATCATCGTTTCATTCTAACGGAATCAACCTCTTCTTTCAATTGACCAGCGGTTTTTTTTATGATTAAATGACTTTAGCTCGGCGCCCGTAGCTCAATCGGATAGAGTGAATGCCTTCGAAGCATTAGGTTGCAGGTTCGAGTCCTGCCGGGCGCACTTATCGTTCACGGCCCCCATAACTCAACGGTAGAGTAGCTGCCTCTTAAGCAGTAGGTTCTAGGTTCGAATCCTAGTGGGGGCACTAATTAACAATCAGTTGTATGAGTGAAAAATCTGAAAACAAAAATCCGGATACTGGATCAGCTGAAGCCCAGATCGAGGCTATTAATCGGCGCCTAGACAAGTTGTCCGAACACTTCGAAAAACACCCTAAGGACAAACATTCTCGGCGAGGTATGCTGGCTTTGATTAACCGGCGGCGGCGGAACTTGAGGTATCTTGAAAAAAACAAATGAAAAAATTGAAAGAGCAGCGGGTTGGAGTATTTATTGACGTCCAAAATCTCTATCACACTGCTAAAAACATCTATAAGACCCGAGTCGATTTTGGCCAGATCTTAAAAGAAGCGGTTGATGGACGAAAGTTGATTCGGGCTTTCGCTTATGTTATTCGAACGAAGAGTGGTGAAGAAAAAGCTTTTTTCGATGCCTTAACCCAGTTAGGCATTGAAACACGAGCGAAAGATTTAAAAGAATTTTTCAGCGGAGTAAAAAAAGCCGACTGGGATGTCGGATTAGCGATTGACGCAGTTCGCGTATCACCTAGTTTAGATGTGGTAGTCGTTGTTTCGGGAGATGGAGACTTTGCTCCTTTGGTTGAATATTTAAAAAACCGAGGCAAGCGCGTTGAAATTGTCGCTTTCGGAAAAACTACGGCTCAAGAATTAATTGAAGTTGCTGACGAATTTATAAATTTAGATCAGAATTCAGGACGTTATCTGATGAAAGAAAAATTCTACAGCCGCCTGATAAAAAATTAATATATTATGATTGGAGAAAAACAATTCAAAAAAGAAATTGCCGGACAAGAATTTGAAGTTCGGATTGGCCAGGTTGCCAACCAGGCCGACAGTAGTGTTATTGTCCGTCAGGGCGAAACAACGGTTATGGTTACCGTCTGTTCCGGCAGTGATCAACATGGTAAGGATTTCTTCCCACTGACTGTTGATTACGAAGAGCGTTATTATGCCGCTGGTAAGATCTTGGGTTCTCGCTTTATGCGACGTGAAGGACGTCCCTCTGACGAGGCAACCCTAACTGGTCGATTAATTGATCGGGCTATTCGTCCGCTTTTTCCAGAGGGATTTAAAAATGAAGTACAGGTTGTTGTCACCATTCTTTCCTTCGACGGAGTTAATGATCCTGACGTCCCGGGGCTATTGGGCACATCAATCGCGCTATCTCTTTCCCGTCTCCCCTGGCAAGGACCGTTGGCTCTTTGCCGAATGGCTTTTCTAAACGATCAGTGGCAGATTAATCCCTCTTATGAGCAGCAAGATCAAGCTGAAATTGCCTTAACTTTTTCAGCCGTTGAGGGAAACCAAGAGATCTTAATCAACATGATTGAAGCTGCCGGAAAAGAATCTGAAGAGTCTCAAATTATTGAAGGATTAAATAAAGCTGAGCCGGTTTTAAAAACTTTAATTCAGTTTCAGCAAGAAATTATTAAACAATTCAATCCAGAAAAACTCCCGATACCAGAAGTAAAAATATCTTTAGAGGCATCGGCTGATCAAGAGATTCGGAAATTTGTTCAAAAAGAATTAACGGATCTCTTCCCGGTTCAAGTTGAACAAGAAGTTAAAGAAATTCTCTCTCGACTCTATCGTTCAGTAGAAGACTTTTTAAACGAAAAGCACCCTGAATCTGTAGTCGAAGGTTTGGCTATCCTTGAAGAAGAGCTTTATCATTTTATTCGCCAGCAAGTTCTAGAACACGATCAGCGCCTTGATGGTCGTGGATTAAAGGATATTCGTCCACTGCAGGCCGAGGTTTCAGTCGTCCCTCGTGTTCATGGGTCAGGATTATTCCAAAGAGGTTTGACCAAGGTTCTTTCAATCGTTACTCTTGGTCCAACCGGAGATGGACGTAAGCTTGAAGGAATGGAGGTGATGGGTGAACGACGTTTTATGCATCATTACAATTTTCCGCCCTATTCAACTGGTGAGGTTAAGCCAATTGGTAGCACCAAAAGAAGAGAAATTGGACATGGATATTTAGCCGAAAAAGCTTTGCGTCCTCTCGTCCCCGATGTTGAAGAATTTCCTTATACTATTCGCATTGTCTCCGAGTGTCTTTCTTCAAATGGTTCTACTTCAATGGCCTCAGTCTGCGCCTCTTCTCTCTCATTGATGGATGCTGGCATTCCGATCAAGGCCCCTGCAGCTGGAATCTCTATTGGTTTAGTAACCGGAAACAATCAGTACAAAATTGTAACTGATGTACAAGGAACTGAAGATCATTATGGTGACATGGATTTTAAGGTTGCCGGAACTCGCCAAGGCGTCACGGCTATTCAAGTCGATGTTAAAATTCGGGGGCTAACCAAGAAAATGATCGTTGAGGCTTTGGCTCAGGCTAAAGAAGCCCGTTTATTTATTCTTGATCAAATGGCTCAAGCAATTGATCAACCTCGAACGGAGTTATCTCCCTGGGCTCCCAAGATAGTCAGTGGACAGATATCTCCCAGTAAGATTGGTATGATTATTGGCCCGGGTGGTAGAACGATTAATGCTCTAGTTGATAAACATGGAGTAACTATTGACCTCGAAGATGATGGCCATGTCTATGTTGCTGGCCCGGATCGCCCTCAAGCACAAAAAGCTCTTGATGAAATTTTGGCCATGACTCATGAAGCCGAAGTCGGTGAAACTTTTGAAGGAAAAGTTACTCGCATCTTTAACTTTGGAGCAATGGTTGAATTTTTGCCTGGCCAAGAAGGATTAGTGCACATTTCAGAATTTGCCAACCATCGAATCGGTCAGGTAGAAGACGTGGTGAAGACCGGAGATGTTATTCCGGTCAAAGTAGTAGAGATAGACGAAAAAGGAAGAATTAATCTTTCGGCGAAAGCAGCTGGGTTTAAGGCTCCTCAAAAGTCAACCGAATCCCGCTCTCGTCAAAGAAGTAAAGACTAACTTTAATATGGCTTCTTCCAAGTTGCAAAATATCGTTGTGCGGACTATGCAGCGAGACTTGGAGATGCTTGAACAGGGAAAGATTCCTGGTCGTACAAAACAGGTCGTAGATAGCAAGGCTGAAGAGATGCTCAAACAAGCTCAGTCTGTTATTCGTCAAGCCGAAGCCGAAAGAGGAATAATTCGACCTCGGAGCAAGACGGCTCCAGCTCAAGCCGAGCCTTCTCCGAAAGAGAAGGCCCAGGCGATGGCCGCCGAAGAAAAACAGAAGGCTGAAGCAGAAAGAAAGAAGATAAGAAGAAAAACAGAAAGCTGAAGAAGCTCGCCAAAAAGTAGCCGCTGAAGCTTTAGAAGAACAGAAAAAAGTAGCTGAACGTAAAAAAGCCGAAGCATTAGAACGATCTAAAGCAGAGTCCTTAAAGAAAGAAGAAGAGCGTGCTCATAAAGCCGAAGAAGAAGCTCAGCAAAAAGCTAAAGAAGAAGCACTGAAGAAAGCTGAAGAAGAAGCTCAGCAAAAAGCTAAAGAAGAAGCACTGAAGAAAGCTGAAGAAGAAGCTCAGCGAAAAGCTAAAGAAGAGGCGCTGAAGAAAGCTGAAGAAGAAGCTCAGCAAAAAGCTAAAGAAGAGGCACTAAAGAAAGCTGAAGAAGAAGCTCAGCAAAAAGCTAAAGAAGAGGCGCTGAAGAAAGCTGAAGAAGAAGCTCAGCAAAAAGCTAAAGAAGAGGCGCTGAAGAAAGCTGAAGAAG
>Ga0265297_10012080_pt1 | contig 10434 bp, 6 predicted proteins | sample Munlanlwell13791_FD_192502 | JGI IMG/M metagenome (GOLD analysis project Ga0265297, IMG submission 192502) | Leachate microbial communities from a municipal landfill in Southern Ontario, Canada - Leachate well 137-91 | ecosystem: Engineered > Solid waste > Landfill > Unclassified | place...
TGCCCGCCGGGGATAGCCAGCGGTTGCACGGCTTTCGATGTCAAGGACCCTGGGTATAGCCAGAATGCGGTCCCTTCTTATTGGAATTTGTCCTTTACCGGCTCCACCGGCGGCGCAAACAACATACACGAAATTGATTCGCTGAAAGTTTGTACCGTTCAGGGGCTTGCCAGCCCGGTCCTTCACCATATTCAAATCGAACATGGGGGAACGGCCTGTACGGCCAATGCTGCGACTGTGGTAATCAAGGCTTGCGCCAATGCGAATTGCGATGCGCTTTATATGGGCAGCGTGACGACCACGCTGACCACGACGGGGGGGGCATGGTCACCCACATCGCCAATTACTTTCAGCGGCGGTCAAACGACGGTCACTTTGACAGACGGCACTTCGCGCTCGGATACTCTGGGCGCAACCGGAACTTCGCCGACTGCGAGTAACGCGACGCAGTGTTTCAACGGCGCGACAGAAACCTGCGCTTTGACCTTCGCCACTTGCAGATTTGATGCAATCGAGGTCGGAGCCGCCGCGACTACGCCGATTTATACCAAGATGGCGAATACGGCTTTCAGTCTGGACGTATTGTCCAGGAGTTCTTCCAGCCAGACATTGACCGCTATAGAACTGGTGGATCTTAGCAGCGGCACATGTTCCAGTCCGGCCTCCGTATTATCGCCGGTGACAGTGACCGGCGGCAGTTTCAGCTTCAGTGGTAATCAGCGCAAGACATTCAGTTTTACCTACAACAATGCCGCGCCTAATGTTAAGGTGCGCTTAACGACTTCCGGCCCCGTATATTCATGCTCGTCGGACAACTTTGCGATCCGGCCCCAGGGTTTTTCATTGGCGAGTAACGCCACGCAGACAGGCAGCAGCGGCGCTCCTGTGTTTCGGGCGGGATCGGATACCTTCTGGTTGGACGCGACAGCGCTATACGGTTCAACCACGACCACCCATTATACCGGTATACCCAAGCTGAACCTTAACACGGGAATGACCACGACAACATTAGCTCATGCCGGTGTTCTTGGTTCTACTGCATTTGAAGCCGCCGAGAATGGCGTTGCCAGGGCAGGCAGCCTGACCTATTCCGAGGTGGGGAATTTCAGTCTTGCTCAGTACGCAGTTTATGACGATACCTTTGCCGAGGTGGACTCAGTAAAAGGGGAATGCACGTCATCTTTTAGCAATACGTTGTCTAACAGCCGATATTCCTGCCAGTTCGGATCATCCGCAGCGGGAGCGTTTGGCCGTTTCGTGCCCGATCATTTTAGGGTCTCTGCTGCGGTAGATAATGCTTGTACGGATGAGGAACATACCTACATGGGGCAGCCTATTCCGCTGTCCACAGCCATTGTGGCTCAAGCCGAAAACGCGGCGAATGGCGTGACGCAGAATTACGCCGGAGCTTACGCGCCCGGTACGATCGCTTTCGGCGCCGAGAATGGCGACGATGGGACGAATTTGTCTTCGCGCCTTACTTTTTCCACTAATGGCGGCTGGGCTTCCGGCGTCTACACGCTGACGAGCGTAAACGGTACGTTCATGCGGCCAGGGGCTAACGTTGCCGATGCTACATGGGGTTCTTTCGAGTCCTTGAATGTTGGCCTGACGGTCAATGATAACGATGTGTCGACAGTACCCAAGGTCAAGGACGCCGATATGAACCCTGAAGCTGCCGGCGGCAGTGTTTTTACTTACAAAGAATTTACCGGGAGTCCGTTAAATATCCGTTTCGGCCGTCTCAGTCTGCAAAATGCCGCCGGCTCCGAATTGCTGGCCCTGCCTATGCCGTTGACGGCTGAATATTGGAATGGCGGTGCTTGGGTTGTGAATACAGCGGACAGCTGCACCGCGCTAACCGCTCCTACGGTAGGAAACGGCTTGACGCTTAACCTCGCCAATAGCGGGACGACGGCGGCTACGTTGAACAACCCCTTGGTATCCGGTGATGCGGGTTTTACTCTAAGCGCTCCCGGCGTGACGCACGGCGGTTTCGCCGATGTGGTCATTACCTCTACTCCGGCTTGGCTGAAATTTAATTGGGATGGTTTGGATCAGGGCGATGATGGCGACCTGTTCGACGATAACCCAAGCGCCCGCGGCACTTTTGGTATTTTCAGAGGCAACAATAATTTTATTTATACCCGCGAACTTTATTAACTGATGTTACGCAGTCTTTATTGGTTGAGGAAAAGCGTCGCTAACGCGACGGTTATTTGAATCGGGTTCTCTCAGCCGAAGGCGAGTTACTTTCCGCTACGAAACCGTCCCTGGTTTTCGCTCTCCGGGCCGGCCTTATCGGCTCCTACAAAGCTTAATTTAGGAACGTGCATGAAATAACTTGAGCAAGTTTTATTTTTCATTTTTTAACCATGAAGGACATGAAGCGGCATGAAAGGTTTAAGTCTTCATGCTCTTCATGGTAATTGCCTAAATTAATTTATGTACGATCCTTAGTGGCGTGTGCCAATCGGGTAATCGTCTAACCCGATAACAGGCCAGGAATGTTTTTTGTAGAAAAACTGCGGTGCAGCTTAAAATAAGCCGATGCGTAAGCAAAACCTTAAACAATCAACACGCGAAGAATACTAAGTTGCAAACCTTACATATCATTTTAATTATCATCCTATCCGTCATTTCGGGGCGTTCTGTGAGCGCACAAGAAACAAGCAAAGCAATAGAAAATAAAGTCAAAAATCTGCTGTCCCAAATGACGCTGGAAGAAAAAGTAGGCCAGATGACGCAGGTTGACATCAAGGTCATCGGCAACATCGAGAAACAGCATGGCCGCGCCGAGGAACTGATTGATCCGGTCAAGCTGAAAGAGGCGGTAGTAAAACGCCATGTCGGCTCCATTCTTAATACGCCTTTTACGCCCAATAACGAAGCGCTATCCATTGAAACCTGGCGGCTAATGATGCGCACGGTGCAGGAGGCTGCGGAAAAAACACGCCTCAAAATCCCAGTCATTTACGGGATCGACGCGATTCATGGCGCAACTTACACGCAAAACGCGGTATTGTTTCCGCAAGCCATCAACATGGCGGCGACGTTCAATGCGGAACTGGCTTTCAAGGAAGGCGAAATCACCGCACGGGAAGTGCGCGCCTCCGGCCAGCAATGGAATTTTTCCACGGTGATGGATATTGGCCGTCAACCGCTTTGGCCGCGCTTGTGGGAAACCTTTGGCGAAGATGTGCATCTGGCGACGGTGATGGGCGCGTCTTATATTAAAGGCCATCAGGGTGATGATTTTTCCGCAGCCGATAAAGCGCCTACTTGCCTGAAGCATTATGTGGGCTATAGCTATCCCCTGAACGGCAAAGACCGGACGCCCGCCTGGATCGGCGAAAGAGTGCTGCGCGAATATTTCCTGCCGACGTTTGAAGCGGGCATTAAAGCCGGATCGCCGACGGTCATGGTGAATTCGGCCGAAGTCGACGGCATTCCGGGACACGCCAACTATCAATACCTGACCACGATTCTGCGCGGAGAGCTTGGCTTTAAGGGCATTGCCGTGTCCGACTGGGCGGACATCGAGCGCCTTTATACCCGTGACAAGATGGCCGCATCCCCCAAAGAGGCGGTAAAAATCGCGGTGATGGCCGGTGTCGACATGAGCATGGTGCCGTTCGATTTTTCTTTTTATGATTTGCTGATCGATTTGGTCAAATCCGGCGAAGTGCCAATGTCCCGTATCGATGAAGCGGTGTCCAGGATACTGACGGTCAAGTATCAGGCCGGGTTGTTTGATCCGAAGCCGCTGTTGCCGGTAGAAGGTAATTTCGCCACGGCTGAGGCGATAGCAGCCAACCGGCAGGCGGCCAGGGAGTCGATAGTCCTGGCCAAAAACGACAACCACATCCTGCCGCTGAAAAAAGACGCCAATATTCTGGTGGCGGGACCCACCGCGAATTTGTTGAGTACGCTAAATGGCGGCTGGACGATTACTTGGCAAGGCGCCGCCGAGGAGTTATACCCCCAGGAAAAATTGACGGTCCTGGAAGCGATACAAGAAAAATCCGACGGCAAAGTGACTTATGTCGGCGGCGGTTCGTTTGATGCGCCTATCGATGTTCAAAAGGTGGTCGATGAGGCCCGGAATCACGACGTTATCCTGCTCAGCCTGGGCGAACATCCTTATACGGAAACGCCGGGCAATATTGAGACCTTAAATCTCGATCCGGCTCAAGTCGATCTTGCCAATGCCGCGATGGCAACCGGAAAGCCGGTGGTTTTGCTGACCCTGGGCGGCCGTCCGCGTATTATCACGTCGATTGCGGAACGGGCTTCCGGCGTTATTTTGGGCTTTTTGCCGGGCATGGAAGGCGGCGAGGCGATTGCCGATATTTTGTACGGCGACTATAACCCGAACGGTAAACTGCCGATTTCCTATCCGAGAAATACCAATGGCATTACGCCTTATGACTACAAACCTATCGAGTCGTTTGAATCGAATGTTTATGATCCGTTGTATCCGTTCGGTCATGGCTTGAGTTATACCACCTTTGAAACCAGCGGCTTGAAGGTGGACAAAGAAAAAATCAACATCGGCGAAAATATCAATGTCAGCGTTAACGCCAAAAACACCGGCGCGTTAACAGGCAAGGAAGCGGTGCTGGTTTATATCAATGACGTGGCGGCTTCGGTAACCAGGCCCAACAAGCAACTCAAGGCTTTTAAAAAAGTCGAGCTGAATCCGGGGCAATCCGAAACGTTAAGCTTTACCTTAACGCCGCATGATTTGTCGTTTATTGACGTTGATCTTAAGCGGATTGTGGAGCCGGGGGATTTCAAGGTGATGGTCGGCAATGAGACGGTCGGTTTTACGGTGACGAAATGATGCTTAAACCAGGCGATTGAAAGTCTTTTTCACCACGAAGGACACGAAGAAAAGCTAAGGAACATGCATAAATTAATTTAAGCAATTACCATGAAGATCATGAAGATTAAGCTTATAAATACAAAACTTGCTCAAGTTATTTCGTGCGCGTTCCTAAGTTAAAAAGCTTCGTGTCCTTCGTGGCTCCGTGGTGATAAGCTTTTAAACTTTTTAATCTGACATATCGATAATTTATGATCAATGCTGCCGATTCGACGAATGGTTCTGATAAAAAATCCTATTTAGGCTCGTTAATAATATTAACCTCGCTGTTTTTTATCTGGGGTTTTATCACTTGTTTGAACGATATTTTGATCCCGCATTTAAAGTCGGTGTTCACGCTGAATTACACCCAGGCAATGCTGATCCAGTTTTGCTTTTTTACCGCCTATTTTGTCGTTTCCGTTCCCAGCGGGTATCTGGTTGAGAAAATCGATTACAAAGGCGGCATCATTGCCGGATTAAGCATAGCGGGCATTGGCTGCCTGCTGTTTTATCCGGCTGCAAGTTCGCATTCCTATCCGTTATTTCTGGCGGCGTTTTTTGTATTGGCCTCAGGCATCACCTTGTTGCAGGTTGCCGCAAATCCGTATGTGACTATTTTGGGGAACCCGGAAACCGCCTCCAGCCGGTTAACCCTGACTCAGGCGTTTAATTCGCTGGGTACGACGATTGCCCCTTATTTCGGCGCGCTGTTTATTCTTACGACTGCGGTTAAAACGGCGGATGAAGTTAAGCTGCTTAACGCGGATGAATTATCGGCTTATCAAGCGGCGCAGGCTGCCGCCGTACAAACCCCTTATTTGTTACTGGCTGCGGTTCTGTTTTTTATTGCGGTGATTTTTGCGCTGATCAAGTTGCCCAAAATTGAAGCCGCCGAAGCGCAGGTTTCAGGCCTTGAAGAGGATGTTCATGACAGCGCCTGGGGCTACAGGCACCTGGTGTTGGGTGCAATCGGGATTTTTGTTTACGTCGGCGGCGAAGTGTCCATCGGCAGTTTTTTGATCAATTTTCTGGGCGAGCCTTCCATTGCCGGATTGGCCGAACAAGAGGCCGGAAAGTATGTGTCGTTTTATTGGGGCGGCGCTATGGTCGGGCGGTTTATCGGGGCGGTAGCCATGCAAAAAGTCCAGCCCGGCAAAGCGCTGGCATTTAACGCGGTAACCGCGGCGGTCCTGGTTTTAATGACGATGCTCGGCAGTGGCTACGTTGCGATGTGGGCGATTCTGGCTGTCGGCTTGTTTAACTCGATCATGTTTCCGACCATCTTTTCGCTCGCGGTTAGCGGTTTGGGTAGGCATACGGGGCAGGGCTCGGGCATCTTATGCGCCGCGATAGTCGGCGGCGCTGTGCTTCCGGTTGTGCAGGGGCTGTTCGCCGATTGGATCGGCATTCAACAGGCGTTTTTTATCCCGGTGCTTTGTTATTGCTACATCGCTTATTACGGGTGGCGGGGTTGCAGGTTTATACGGTAAGGCGCAATCGTAGGGTGCAATAGCGTAGCGTATTGCACCGCATGGATGTCCAAAATATCAAATTGTCAGCATCGTTATGGTCGGCGAACTCAACTGGCCATCCTGATGAAAACCGCGCACGACAATGACATTATCGCCCTCATTTGCCAGTTTTGTTTCAATGGCATGGCGTCGGGCCAGTTTATTGGGATGGGCATGACCGGCATCATCGGCGTGTATCGGTATAACGCCCCAGTATAGATTCATCCGTTGGCAAACCCATTTATTGGCGCTGATGGCTATCAGCGGCGCGGCAGGCCTTGCAGAGCTCAACGTAACAACCGACATTCCGCCGCTGGTAATGCCGACGATGGCTTTTGCATGCAGGTCAAAGCAAAGTTGGGCGGTCGCGTCGGCGAACGCGTCCCCGAACGGCAGCGGTTTTTGTTCATTATCCCGGTGCGCCAGTTTGCCGAAAACATCCTGTTCTCTCATGAACGCCTCGGTTTGATAGATGACCCTGGACATCATTTCAACCGCTTCAACCGGGAAGTGTCCCGCCGCTGTTTCCCCGGACAACATCACCGCATCGGTGGAAGAATAAACCGCATTGGAGACGTCGGTCACTTCGGCGCGCGTGGGCCTGGAGTTTTCAATCATCGATTCCAGCATTTGGGTGGCGACGATGACCGGCTTGTTCAATGCCCTGGCGCTTTTAATGAGCTGGTGCTGGGCTATCGGCACATCTTCCGGGTTTAATTCCACGCCCAAGTCGCCTCGGGCAATCATGATCGCATCGGCGGCGTTAATGATGTCCTGGCCGTTGGTTAGGGCTTCCGGTTTTTCAATTTTGGCGATGATATGGGTGTCGTAGCCGCTTGAGGTAATCAATTGACGCAGGTCGGTAATATCTTCGGCTTTCCTGACGAATGACAGGGCCAGGTAATCAACGCCCAGATCCAATGCAAACAACGCATCCGCCCGGTCTTTGTCGGTTAATGACGGGCAGGATACACTGACGCCGGGCAGGTTGATGCCTTTGTTGTTTTTTAACTCGCCGCCGTGAATGACTTCGCAGCTTATGTCTTGAGCGTCTTTTTTAATAACCTTGAGCTCGAATTTGCCGTCGTCCAGCAGGATACGATCCCCTGCATTTACATCGTCAGCCAAGGCATGATACTGGCAGGGGATAAGATTTGCCTCGCCTAGTATATCCCGTGTTGTTACCACAACCTGATCGCCATTGTTGATGATAATGCTGCCGTTTTTAAATTTTCCGGTTCTGATTTTGGGGCCGCAAAGATCGGCAAAAATGGTAATGTGTTGATGCAGTGCTTCGGCCGATTCCCGGATTATCCGGTACAGCTTGCGGTGGCTTTCATGTTCGCCATGGGACATGTTCAACCTGAAAACATTGACCCCGGCCTTAATAAGGTCGTAAATAACTTCGGGTGTATCCGAAGCCGGACCCAGTGTGGCAATGATTTTTGTCTTGCGGCTGGATAGATGGGGCATGTTGACATGGATCGACATTTTGAGTCCTTGTTGATTGTTTTTATTAATTCCCGGTTTGCATTAAGGCGGGCCTGTTTTCGGCTTTGGCCCCGCCTGCTTCAAGCTGCTTATTTTATTCTTGCAATAGTCCTAATATCCGCGCCTCCAACTCGGGATACGCGCCAAATGCGCACTCCCTGAGTATGCCTTGCTTATCCACCAGGATATGCGAGGGCGTGCCTTTTAAATCGAAACGTTCAAACGTTTCCGCATGGTAATCGAGCGACTGAAAATAATGCTGTACCTGCTGCCTGATCTTTTGCCGATCGGCTTCCGGCCGCTGCTCGAAATTAGGGATGCGGGTTTTGATGAAGGTTTCGAGGTCATGCTCGGTTGTTTCGGCTTGGCGTTTGTTCAAGCGGTCCATCGCCAGCGGAAACGGGATGCGATAGGGCAGTCGGCCTTCTGCACTAAGCTCGTTATGTTGGCTTAACAGACGCAATGTTTCGCCGATCACCTCGCCGTTTTCAGCCAGACGGGTCAGGTTTTCGAGGGTGTTTTTGTCAAAATCCTCAAACGCGGTGGCGACGCCCAATACCGATAAACCGTGCTGCGCATATTTTTGGTGCAGGTCTATTGCCTGGGGCAAGGAGTATAAAAAGCAGCCCGGACAATTGACCTGAAATATTTCAACCAGTACGACCCGGCCTGATAGCCGGTCAAAATTGGTCTCGGTTCCCTGAACCCAGCAGGAAACGGATAGTGGCGGGGTTTTTCGGCCTATTTGCGCTTTCACCGTCGGCTCGCTTAAATAGCCAGGGCGCGGATTAATTCAAGTTGCGCCTCGGTAGACTCGGTTTTTCCTCGTATGCACTCCGATAACGGCACCATTTCAATTTCACCTTTATTAAAAGCCGTGACATGGCAGCGCAGTCCCTGGTGAAGCGCCTGCACCGCGGCATACCCCATTTGCGAGGCAATCAGGCGATCCAGTGCGGTAGGTCTTCCGCCACGCTGGATATGCCCCAAAACGCAGGCGTGGACGCTAAGATCGTACTGCGTCATCAGTGTGTCTTTTATTTCGTAGGATAAGCCGGATTTTTCGCCTTCGGCCACGATGATAATCGATGATGTTTTGCCCCGAGCCGTGCCTTTATTAATGTCGTTGACAATCTTCTCGTAATCGATCGCCTGGTTTGACAGCACCACATGCTCGGCGCCGGTACAGATGCCGACTTGCAGCGCAATGAAGGATGACCTGCGGCCCATGACTTCGACCAGGAAGGTTCGCGCATGCGCCGAAGCGGTGTCCCTGATGTTGTCTACGGCGTTGACCGCGGTCTGTACGGCGGTGTTGAAGCCGATCGTGTATTCGGTGCCGGAAATGTCATTGTCAATGGTGCCGGGTATGCCGATTATCGGGATGTCATGTTCCTGGTGCAAGGTCATCGCGCCGGCAAACGAACCGTTGCCGCCGATCACAACCAAGCCGTCAATATGTTTTCTGGATAGAATGTGCGCGGCTTCCTGCCTGATTCCAGGGGTGTGGAACTCCTCGCAGCGCGAAGTGTCGAGAATGGTGCCGCCGCGCTGGATGATATTGCCGACGGAGGACAGGCTGAGTTTGTGGATATTGCCCTCCAGCAGACCGGAATAGCCTTTATAAATCCCGTAAACTTCAATGCCAAGGCCGATAGCCGTTCTGACTACCGAGCGTACTGCCGAATTCATGCCCGGACTGTCGCCGCCGCTGCACAGCACGCCCAAAGATTTTATTGTTTTTGTATTAGCTTCCATAGGTTCCGGTTACGGTGTGAGGGTTTATGTTGCGCCTATTGTAGTTTATTTTGAATAATCTACAGATGCGGCGCGGTTTCAATGAGGATACTTTTAATATACCGTTTATTTCCAGTTAAAAATAATTCTTGCGTGGCCGCTGCCGTCATTGTCTTTGCCGGTTTTTTGATGTTGATGCGGTATACGGGACGGATAAGCCGGGAGTGATTGATAAGACGGATAATAATAGGGGTAAAATTGGGGAGGCTGCATATTTTGCCGCTCCAGCGCATCGGCCTGCCGTTTTGCCTCATAGGCCTGCTGCTGTTGATATTCGGCGCTTTTTTTCAACGCTTCAACAGAGGCTTTTCTGTCCAGTTCGGCTTGAAGCTCTTTTTCGGCCTTGATTCTTGCCGCTTCGCGCGCCGCAAAATCCTCCTTCCAGGCTTTGAGTTTGGCTTCTTCCTCGGCAATCTTGCGCGGGTCGGGTTTTGGGATCTCGATAGCTTGCTGTTTTATCGCAGATTGGCAGGGCGTGGACTGGTAAACCGTTTTGCCCGATTTCAACTGGCATTTAAAAACCTCGGCGTAGGCGGATGAAATGCCCAGGATCAATAAAATAAAAAATATCTTTTTCATAGTTGCATGTCCCTATCGATCGGCTTTAGTGGGATGATATAAATAATCCTGATTGGCGTCATTTAAATTACGGATTAGGCTAGAAAGGGCGAAAGGCGAAAGGCGAAAGGCGAAAGGCGAAAGGCGAAAAGCGAAAAGCGAAAAGCGAAAAGCGAAAAGCGAAAAGCGAAAAGCGAAAAGCGAAAG
>Ga0265297_10012081_pt1 | contig 10434 bp, 10 predicted proteins | sample Munlanlwell13791_FD_192502 | JGI IMG/M metagenome (GOLD analysis project Ga0265297, IMG submission 192502) | Leachate microbial communities from a municipal landfill in Southern Ontario, Canada - Leachate well 137-91 | ecosystem: Engineered > Solid waste > Landfill > Unclassified | place...
CATCGCTGCCAAAGTTGTGGCCGACATGATTTCCAACAGCTTCGTTAGTAGAGTATTTTTACTAGATTTACACAATCCTAGTATTCCTGGCTTTTTCTCTGTCCCTACTTATCACTTATCTGCTGGTAATCTTTTCGTCGATTATTTGAAAACTAATGATTTTTTAAATAACGCAGTGGTCGTCAGTCCAGATTTTGGGGGCTTAAAAAAATCTCGTGTCTTCGCTAAACAATTAGATTTACCTTTACTTAATATCGACAAAAGTCGTGATTTTAAAACTGGCATCGTTACTGCTCACTCACTGCGTGGGGGAGAAATTGCTGGTAAAAATGCCTTACTTTTCGACGACGTTATTGTCTCTGGTAGCACCGCGGCTGAAACAGCCGCTTTGCTTAAAAAAGAGGGAGCTCTCAAAGTAATTTTTACTGCCACTCATGGTATTTTTTGTAATAATGGCATCAATGTCATTGCTCAAAGCGAAATTGACCACGTGGTAATTAGTAATTCTATTGCACAAACAGAAAAAGTCAGCAAAATAAAACAAATTGACTTGTCAAACTTATTTGTTAACGCTTTAATCGATTGGATTTAAAAATATGAAATTATCTAAATTAGCTTTCAAAGTCAATAAAGTCGCTCCGGCCAATGCCGACACCATTAACCATAAATTATTAGTCCAAGCAGGTTACGTGCGTCAATTAATGGCGGGTGTTTATACTTACACTCCACTTGGTTTAAAAGTTTTACGCAACATCGAAAACATCGTACGCCAAGAAATGGATGTTATTGGCGGCCAAGAAGTTTTGATGCCAGCCCTACATCCCAAAGCTAACTGGCTCGCCACTGGCGGCTGGGATAAAATAGACGTACTCTTCAAGCTAAAAAGCCGCACTGGCAAAGATTATGCCCTCGGTCAAAGTCATGAAGAAATCGTCACCCCTTTGGCTAAAGAATTAATCAATTCCTATAAAGATTTACCGTTAGCCCTTTACCAAATTCAGTGGAAATATCGCGATGAATTGCGTTCAAAATCTGGCATTATGCGCGGTCGAGAATTCTTCATGAAAGACATGTATAGTTTTCATGAAAACCAAGAAGATTTTGAAAAATTTTATGGCGAAGTCAAAAAAGCTTATTTAAAAATTTTCAAGCGCCTAGGTTTAGACGCTAAAGTGACTGAAGCCTCTGGTGGTAACTTTACCGAGAAAATTTCTTATGAATTTATGGTTCTCACCGACGCTGGTGAAGACGATATTTTTTATTGCGATGAGTGCGACTACTGCATTAATCAGGAAATTGCCAAAGTCAAAGAGGGCGACGTCTGTCCTAAGTGTGGCGCTAAATTGAAATTAGCCCGCGCCGCTGAAGTGGGTAATGTGTTTGATCTCGGTCAAAAGTTTAGCCAAGATTTTGATCTAAGTTTTGTCAATCAAGCTGGTGAGAAAAAACTACCAATCATGGGTTGTTATGGCATCGGTATTAGCCGCTCCATGGGTGTTATTGTCGAAAAATATCATGATGAACAAGGCATAATTTGGCCTGCATCAGTTGCACCTTTTGATGTCCAATTAATTGGTCTCAATGAAGCAGAAGATTATGCTAATAGTGTCTATCAAACTCTACAAGAAAATGACATCAAAGTATTATTTGACGATCGCGCGCAATCAGCCGGTAGTAAATTTGCTGCCGCCGATTTAATTGGTTTCCCAGTTAGACTAGTCATTTCTCCAAGAAATGGTGAAAAAATTGAATGGAAAGCACGCAATCAAGAAAACACTGAACTCCTTGATTTAGAAACTGTTTTAGAGCGTTTAAAAAAATAATGGCAAAAATCATTTTGAGTAAACATGCTCTCGAAAGAGCTAGGCTTCGCAATATTGAGCTATCCGCGATTGAACAAATTATTCTAAATCCAGAACAAAAAATTAATTTAAGGGACGGAAAATTCAAGTTCATTAAAAATCTCAATAATCGTCACTATCAGGTAGTTGCAGCAGACATCAAAAAAGAAAATAAATGGCTAGTGATTTCTGTCTGGGTGAGAGGAGAAGATGACAAAGCTCCATTTGTATGGATTCTAATCACTGCTCCATTTCGATTTTTGTGGTGGCTGATGAAAAATTTCTTCAAAGCTGTTTTGGTCATTACTGCAAAAATTGCAAGAAAAAAATATACCTATATTATAATATAAGATTAGCCATACATAAATATTATATGGCTAAGAATCAATCCTTTTTGCTTCTGTATTTTTCTATAAAGAAATATATATTACTGTATATATCCCGGTGAGGGGTTCCACTAAAACCAAGCAAATATAGCTGGTTTTGGTGGACGTTCTGAAGGCTTTTTCCCCATTTTTTGTTAGCAATTAATTTAGAAACCAGTTCACTCTGACTAATGTTAGAATAGAGCTATGAATTCATTTTCACGTAAACTTATTGTCACTCATCATGCTCCAGATCTTGACGCCATCGCCTCAGTTTGGTTGTTGAAGCGTTTCGATAGCCAAAAATATGCCAATGCTAAAATTGCCTTTGTCAATCCTGGCGATACTATCTCGTTAGAAGAAGCGGAGAAAGAGTTTAATTGCCAATTACATGAAGTTACCCACGTAGACACTGGACTGGGAGAATTTGATCATCACCAAATAGAACGAGCAAGTCGAGAAATTTGTGCCGCAACTCTGGTTTTTGATTACTTGAAACAAGTCAGACCAGAAATTAAAAATGATTTGGCCCTGGTAGAAATGATTAAAGTAATTGTTGATGTGGACCATTTCGGTGAGATTTACTGGCCAGAGGCTAAGGAAAATCGCTTTGTTTTTACTCTCCATGAATTGATTCATGGCCACGAATCGATCGAGCCTCATGATGATGACTCTCAGTTACATTTTGGCATGAAAGCTCTCGATTGTGCTTATGCAGAGATGACCAATCGTCTCAAAGCTGATGAAATTATTAGTGACAAAAGCATTGAGTTTTCCATTAAGGAAGGCAAGTGTCTCGGTCTTGAAACACAAAATGATGAAAGTATTAAACTGGCGCAAATCAAAGGTTATATCTTGGCTGTACGCAAAGATTCTGAATTCGGCCATCTAAGAATTAAAGTACGTCCAGATGCACAATTAAATTTGGAAAAACTTTATCAAGCCCTCAAAGAAATCGACCCAAAAGCCACTTGGTTTTATCACGCCAGTGGTAAAATGTTACTCAATGGCTCTATTAAACATCGTAACCAAATTGCTAGCTCACTTAGTTTACAAAGCGTCATTCGTTTAATCGAAAAATTATATAATTAGAATATGGCAGAAACAATTTTTAGCAAAATTATTAGAAGAGAAATCCCTTCGACTATTCGTTTCGAAGATGATGATTTTATCGTCATCAACGATATTCATCCAAAAGCTCCCGTGCATGTTCTGATTATTCCAAAAAAGGCTTATGAGAGTTTGGAAGCAGTTGATCTAAGTGATGACGTTTTTTACGCTAAATTACTTAAAAAAACCCGCCAAGTCGCCAAAGAATTAGACATTGCCAATAATTATAAGATTTTCATGAACGTTGGCAAAGAAGTTCAAGATATTCAACACCTTCATCTACATTTAATGGGTGGATGGAAACAAACAAAACCAGTTTTGTTTAGTGAATAAGATTTCATTATCCGGCTACATACCCTACACCTTTGATCGTTTTGATAAAACTTTTACCGATTTTTTTACGCAAGTTTGCTATTGTGGTTTCAATTGTGTTACCCATCAAAACCTTATCTTCCTGCCAAATTTTTTCAGCTAAAATTGCTTTACTCATCACTTGTTTAGAATGACATAAAAATACTTCCAAAAGTGAGAATTCTTTACGATTTAATTTAATTTCTTTACCACTAACGTAAGCCTGGCGGGAAGCTAAATTCAATTCTAAATCAATATTTTTAAGTTTTTGTAATTTTTTATAACTTTTTTTAAGCAAGATCTTGGCTTTTGCCACTAATTCCAAAATATGAAAAGGTTTAATTAAATAGTCTGCTCCACGTTGTAAACAATTAATTCTTTGTTTAACTGTTGATGTTGTTGTTAAAAGCAAAACTGGCAAGCTAATGTATTTATCTCTTAAATAATGACAAAGAGCGTGCCCATTATCAATGGTAGAATCTAAATCTGCAATTAATAAATCATAATTTTTAATGTCAAAAAAATAGCAAGCTTTTTTAAAATTATTAGCTTGGTCAATCACATAAAATTTAATTAAATGGATTTTGATTAAATCAGCCAAAGCAGAATTATCTTCAATTAATAAAATTCGCACTCGAGCACTATAACAAAAAGAGAGCTTCCAAACAAGACTTTTGTGGGATATAATCGCTTATCTTAATAGTTAATCAATAGGAGGGGAGGTGATTCTTTTTGCCAATCGTTATTAGAGCTAAGAAAAATCAATCAACAGGAGACTTAATCAGACAGTTTAAGAAAGCTGTGGCAGCTACTGGCATTGTGCAGATAGTTAAAGATCGCAGATATTTCCAAAAACCTTCTAAGATTAAATCCTTGAAAACTGCTGAGCATAGTCGTTTACAAAAGAGAGCTCATTCTCTTAAGAAAACTAAAAACATTTCCCCAATTGCTATTGCTAAAATCAGAGCAAGACTTGGTTCGTAGTTTTTTAAATTTGTACATTAAAAACCCGCTTGAAAAAGCGGGTTTTTTGATTTAATTTTAATCAACTGGTTTAAAGTTTTTTTGCCTTAATTCTCGCCTTAATACTAAAGTCCCATTGATCACCGTCACTGGTGTCAAAACTAGTGGAATTAGTTAAAGCGTGATAGTTAACCAGATGGTTACTAAGGGTTTCTTCTAGTTCTTTTTTCTGTTGATTAAGTTCGGCCACGTCAATTTTGAGAGAAGTGGATTGAGGATCGTTTTGCAGTTGTACCTTGCGTTCTTTCATGGCTTGATTATGTTTTTCAACTTCCTCAATGGCCTCTGCTAACTGTACATCGTTGTCAAAAACACTCTTCAAGCTCTGTCTTTTTTCTTTGAGCTCACCTTCAATGCGAGTCAGCTCGCGAGCGTGTTTTTCAATTAAATTATTTAGAGAATTTAGAGTCTCTGCTAATTCATTGGATTGTTTTATTTCGTCATCAGCGTCAGCACTCTCACTAGACTTACTGGCTTGGCTAAGGGCATCTAAAGCCAATTCATCACTGGCACTAATTTGTTTTTGATCATCTGACATAAAATCTACCTTTCAGTGGACTCACTGTGAAATAAAATAATTGATTAATTAAGTATAGATTTTAGCATGTTTTAGTCTTTTTCTGATGACGATAGTAGCTGTGACTACTTGAGGAAGAAGAAAAGACCAAAACATCTAAAAGATAACTTAAGGAACCTTTATTTTATTTCACAGTGAGTCTATCGACAGGTTAGCAAAGTTTCGCGGTATAATAAAGAGGAAGAATGTGGCAAGGACAATGGATCTTGGTTCGCCAAGATAGGAAAGTCCGGACAACAGCAGTAGAGGGTGCCTGGTGAAAGCCAGGGATTGTTAAGTAAGAGTAGCAATACTAACTGCTTAATAAGCCAGTTAGAGCAACAGAGACGAGCCGAGTAGCGTCGGGTGCAACGACCAAGCTTTTGGGTATGTCGCGCAAGCGAAGTGGCAATCCTCCCCGTTGCGAGTCACGATCTTGACCTTAATGGTACTACTCCCTCATGGTCATAATGTTGACGCATTAGATAAATCTTTGTCGAGAAACAGAATCCGGCTTACTAAGCCACATTCTTCATTTTTAAATTAGCCTTCACCAAATCACTGGCAGATCAAATAAAAAAATCGCGAAAACTAAAAGCTTCCAAAATATCTTCTTTTGAAATTGTTCTTTGTTGTTTTAAATCGGCAATGGTTCTGGCAACCTTAATAAGTTTGAAATACCCACGAGTAGAGAGTTTCTTATAGCTAGCCATCAAATCAAGGGTTTTCTTGGCCTCAGCTTCAATCTGACAGAGAGCCAAAACCGCTTGTGAATCTAAATCCGCATTACTGTTATATGGCGTATCGACATAGCGCTTTTGCGCTAAATTAACCGCCTCCATGACTCTTTTCTTAACTAAACTAGAACTTTCTACTTGTTTGGTCGCCAGAGTAGAAATTTCCACCGTTTCAATGCGAAGCGTCAAGTCAATTCTATCCAAAATTGGCCCAGAGAATCTAGCCTGATAGCGTTTCAAATCATATGGAGTGCAACGACAGGGCTGTTGGCTGCCAGCGAAACCGCAAGGGCAAGGGTTGCTGGCAGCCACTAAACTAAAATTAGCAGGATAGACACATCTTTGTTTGCCACCGCTAATTTCAATGACGCCGGTTTCGAGCGGCTGGCGTAACATTTCAATTAATTGATGTTTGAATTCGGCAAATTCATCTAAAAATAAAATACCTCGATGAGCCAAGCTAATTTCTCCTGGAGTTTGATAAAATCCACCACCAATCAGAGCCACTTTAGAAATACTCTGATGAGGTGCACGAAAAGGACGACGCGTCAGTAAAGAATTTTTGAGTAAACCACACAGAGAATAAATACGATTAATTTCTAAAAATTCTTTTTCACTTAAATCTGGCAAAATTGATAACAAAGCCTGTGCCAACAAGCTTTTGCCAGAACCCGGCGAACCAAACATTAATAAATTGTGCTTACCAGCGGCTACAATTTCCAAAGCCTTTTTCGCCTGAGTTTGTCCAAAAATATGGGCAAAATCGATCTGCTGATTGGATTCGGATACTTGTGAGTGATGAACCGCTTTTTTGAGTTGCAGTTTTCCACGCGCAAAAGCCAAAAACTCCTGCAGCGACACTAAAGGATAAAAATCTAACTCTTTGATCTCTGGTAGTTCACCTAAATTTGCTCTAGGAAAATAAATTTGCTTAAAACCTAATTCTTTGGCAGCTAAAGCAATAGAAACAAAACCTTTAATCCTGCGTAAACGTCCATCAAGAGCTAGCTCACCTAAAAACAAAGCTTGATCTGTTTTAAATTTTACTTCGCCATAGAGTTGTAACATTGCCACCGCAATTGCTAATTCCACGCTACTGCTTTTCTTATCCAAATCAGCCGGTGCTAAATTGACCAAAGTTTTTTTGGGTTTAATTCTAATCCCACACTGCGAAAGAGCAGCAGTAATTCTTTCTCTGGATTCATCAATCACTCGATTAGCCAAACCAATGATGATAAAAGCGGGTTTACCAAAAATAGTTTTAATTTCCACCTCGATCTTGATTGTTTCAAGACCTTTGTTGACTGCGCTAAAAATTCGATCTGACATATTTATTGATGCTTATAAAAAATTGTAATTCACCCAAGTTACAAGAAGTGTATAAAAAATCAAACATCTGTTATCATAATGAGGTAATGCCAAGTGAATTAATCTATCGCCTCAAGAGACCTTATCATTTTTTCAAAACTGGTCTCGCCAAGGGCTTACCAGCTTTGATCAAATTTGGTTTTCCTCAGACTAAACTCAAGATCATCGCCATCACTGGTACTGATGGTAAAACCACTTCATCCACTTTGCTTTATCATGTTCTTAGAGAAAGTGGCAAAAAAATCGCTTTAATTTCCACAGTGGGTGCCTATATTGATGGCGAGAAATTTGAGACTGGCTTCCATGTCACTAGCCCTAGTCCAGATCAGCTTTTCGCTTTTATGCGCAAAATGCTACGCCAAAAAACTGAGTATTTAGTCTTAGAATTTACCTCACAAGGTGCTTATCAACATCGCCTTTTTGGCATTCGCCCTCTGATCGCAGGTATAACTAATATTGATCAAGACCATTTCGACTATCATCTCAATTATCAAAATTACTTGGAAGCTAAAGCAACAGTCATGAAAAAAGCCAAGACTGTGGTGCTTAATGCCGACGATCAATCATATTATCGCCTCAAGAAATTTTTCCCGAGCCAAAAATATCATGTTCTAGAATATAGCCAAGAAAACAAATTAACTAGCAAAATTGAAAAAGCGATCAAAGAGCGCTTCCCAGAAGCTTTTAACCAAAATAATGCTCGTTTAGTGAGCACTATCGCACTGGAATTGGGACTGGATAAAGACCAAATCAGTCAAGCATTAATTAGTTTCGAAGGAGTACCAGGCAGAATGCAATTTATTGAAAATAATAAAGGTATTAAGATCGTTGTCGATTTTGCTCACACTCCGCAAGGTTTGCGTAGTGCTCTAACTGCCTTGCGCTTCATCATGAAAAAAGAACAAATGACTGGTAAATTAATCGCAGTTTATGGTTGTGCAGGTCTACGTGACACCATTAAAAGACCAATGATGGGTCAAATTGGTGTCGAACTCGCTGACCTGTTGGTTTTTACTGCTGAAGATCCAAGAACAGAAGACATCTGGTCAATTATTCGCCAAATGAAAGAGGCTCTCAGCGAAGGTCACAACAAAATTGTGTCTATCCCTGATCGCCAAGAAGCGATTACTTTTGCCATTCAAAAATTAGCTAAAAAAGGCGATCTAGTCGCTATTTTTGGCAAAGGACCAGAATGTAGTATGTGCTACGGCACCACCGAAATTCTCTGGAGTGATGAAGAAGCAGTTAAAAAGGCTTTGCAATAATATGGCATTACTCGATGCACAAAATTTCTACTTAGTCGGTATCAAAGGAGTCGCCATGACTTCTATTGCCCAGTGTCTGTTGGACGCAGGCAAAACGGTTCGTGGTTCCGACATTGAAGAAGATTTTGTAACCGAACCAATTCTTAGTCGCTTGGCGATAAAAATTGACGAAATCAGTGACATTCCAAATTTTGCCCAAAAAAAAATTGACGCAGTCGTTTATACCGCCGCTCATCAAGGTATTGATAATCCTCAAGTCCAAGCTGCCTTGCAAGCTGGCATTCCTGTTTACACCCAAGCGCAAGCTTTGGCTGAATTTTTTAATCAAAAAGATGGTATCGCTGTTTGTGGAGTAGGGGGTAAAAGTAGCGTTTCGGCGATGATTACTTTTGTTTTGAACCAACTAGCTCCACAAGAACTTTCTTTTTCCGTGGGCGTGGGTGAGATCATCGGCATGCCAAGAACTGGCCAGTGGAAAAGCGAGGCTAAATACTTCGTCGCTGAAGCAGATGAATATGTCATCGATCCTCACGCCAGAGAAAAAGGTCAAGCATTCACTCCCAGATTTGCTTTTCTTGAACCTTTCGCCACCGTTTGCACCAATCTCAAATACGATCACCCCGATGTTTACGCAAATTTTGAAAATACCAAAACAACTTTTGCTAAATTTTTCAGACAAATTAAAAGCAATGGTCATTTAATTATCAATGGTGACAATCAAGACTTAGTTCAACTTGCTAGAGAACTCGATCGCCCTGATCTAAAAATCACTACTTTTGGCGAAAACGAAACCTGCGATTTCAGACTACAAGACTTTAATTTTGCCCTGCAAGTGCCTGGCAAATTTAACTTAATGAACGCCCTCGCAGCTTTGGCTTGTTTAGTGCAACTGGGTTTTAACCCTGAGCAAATAGTCAGTTCTCTAAATCAATTTCAATCCACCAAACGCCGTTTCGAATTGGTCAAAAAAGATGAACAACACTGGCATTATGACGACTACGCCCATCACCCTTCAGAAATTTTGGCGGTGATTGATACCCTTAACGAAAACTTTGGCGAGCAAAAAAAACTAATTAGCTTCCAACCCCACACCTTCTCTCGTACCAGACAACTCTTCGACGACTTCGTCGACGCCTTAGCCACTCACACCAAAGCAAACGACGAAATCTTACTAATAGATATTTTCCCGTCCGCTCGCGAAGCCTTCGATCCCGATATGAACTGCGACAAATTAGCCGCCGCCATCAAAGCCAAATACCCCAATTGCCAAATTCAAAATCTTAAAACCAGAGAAGCCTTGGCCAATTACGTCAAGCAAAGCAACTACAATGTCTTCATCACCATCGGCGCTGGCGACATTTACCACGTCCACGAATTACTCTAAAATTACTCTAGGAACTCTCTTAAAAGTAATGATATAATTTGAAGGTTAAAAAGTGCCGCCGCGATGGCGGAATTGGTAGACGCGCGAGACTTAAAATCTCGTACTAGCAATAGTGTGTGGGTTCGATTCCCTCTCGCGGCACTTTTTCTCTTACGGAGAGTAGTTCAGATGGCTAGAACGTACGCTTTGGGAGCGTAAGGTCGCAGGTTCGAGTCCTGTCTCTCCGACTTAAACAAAAAAGGACGCATTTATGCGTCTTTTTTTGTTTAATTTAAGATGAAGTGAAAACAGGACTTGAAAGCTAAGACCTTAGGAGCAGGCGCCGTCAAGCGAATATGCTTTATTGGTTTTTTTGAGAGTCGAAGCGCGTGACTAGTCCCCGGAGGGGATGAGAGCAAAGCCGAAGGCTAAGCCTAGTGCTGTGCATGAAGAGT
>Ga0265297_10012082_pt1 | contig 10434 bp, 8 predicted proteins | sample Munlanlwell13791_FD_192502 | JGI IMG/M metagenome (GOLD analysis project Ga0265297, IMG submission 192502) | Leachate microbial communities from a municipal landfill in Southern Ontario, Canada - Leachate well 137-91 | ecosystem: Engineered > Solid waste > Landfill > Unclassified | place...
GGCTTCTTCGGTAGCGTCTTCTTTTTCTTTTGCGGAATTTGTTTTATCGGACAAAGACTCGGGGGTGGGATCCGGATCTTCTTTATTTTCGGTAAGGTCGGTGGTCTTTGCGACCGTAGGCACTTCCTCTATCACATCCCACAATTCCTTTTTGTTCTCATTATCTGTGACAGACCAACGCTCTGCTATCTTCTTTAGAATTATTTTTTCGGCATCATCAAGATTAGGTTCAGCGATAATAAATCTCGCGATCCTATCGTTACCCTCTCCTCCAAAGAGTTGACTCAATCCAAGAGCCTCTCCCGCGTTGGACCCCAGTACAAAGCCTTTGGTGTTTCCGGCGCCCTTATCGTTAAGCAGGACCATCGCCAGCTCATAATCGGCATTATTCTTTAAAAGGTCCTCTGCCGCCTCTGCAATTTCGTCTTCGTTTACGTTTTGGTTATTGACTCCGGAGATTTTGGTCCACATAATTTTACGGCTTAGGTCTGTATTAAGATTTTGCAACATTTTTCCCCATATTTTTAAGAGATCATCGGGATTGCTGCCATAATAACTTTTAATAATTTCCTGTTGTCTGCCACCGGCCGCCAAAAGCTGAGCAGCTACTGTTAAAGATTTTGGAGTCGTGTTTTGTCCTCTAAATGATTGAGTATCAAAAAGTATTCCGGCCAAAAGACAGGTTGCAATATCTGGGGTGTCAATCTTAATTCCCAGGGCTTCAAACAAGGAAACCAGTATCTCAGCGGTCGAGGTGGCGGTAAGGTCTACTAAATTTATTGTTCCGAAATATTCGTTCCCGGGATGATGGTCGATATTTAGTATAGGAGATTCGAAGAAGATCGAAGCATTACTATCATATACATGATCTATCTTTTTTATATCAGGCGTATCAACAACGATAATCAGGTCTGGCTTCGGCATACCGTTTATAATTTCAATGAACTCAAACTTTAGGTTTTTGTCTGTATCGAGATAAATGTTCAAAAAGTCATCCTCTTTTTGCCATTTCATCCCATTAATTGGAATCCTTTTAGTATCAATCTTGAGGACCTTGCCCTCGGTGTGTCGATAGTCTGCTTTTACGGTGGAGATGCCGGGCAGAAATTTATATTTATTGTCTATTTTGTCCGAAACAATAATATCAACATTTTTCTCTAGTTTCTCGAGGGCAGACTTAAGAGCTAATAGTGAGCCCATTTGGTCACCATCAGGGATTTTATGCCCCAATACCAAAATCCGCTTGGCATTCTTTATTTCGTTAACGGCCTGTTGTTTCGGAGAGAGTTCCATAAAGCCCTTTTGGTTATAAATCCCCCCGTTTGATTTGAATTGCATTTTAGCACAATCGAGCCAAATAATCAAGCAACCCGTAACATCAATAAAGATATTTACACGGTCCCTAAATTTTGATATACTCTACCACGCTATGCCAATAACATCTTCTGCTACCAAAAAAGCACGACAGGATACGGTCGCTAGAGAGCGAAACCGCATAGTTCGTGATGATTACAAAAAGGCCAGCAAAGATGTGCGAAAGCTCATGCTCTTAGGTGATACTAAGAAAGCCACGGAAGCCCTCAAGGTCGCTTACTCAAAAATAGACATTGCCGCAAAGAAAAAGGTCCTTCATAAAAACAATGCTTCTCGCCGAAAGGCCAGACTAGCTGCTCTACTTAAAACCAAGCCTGAAGCCAAGAAGCCTGTAGCAACAAAGAAGACCACTACTAAGAAAACAGCAAGCAAATAAAAAAGACCGGACAACGGTCTTTTTTATTTTAAGATGATAGATTGCAGAGCCTGTTTCGGGTTCTGATTGCTCTTTAGCCCCAGGTCCGCCTTGGCAATGCGGGCATAAATCTCTGAGATTTCTTCTAGGGTGAAGTTCCGAGCTTGCTGGATAGACTTTTTGGCCACAAAGGGGTGCACTCCTGCTTTTTTTGCCAAAATGGTATCGGTGATGTTTTTTTCTGCTTTTGCCATGGCAATATTTCTGAATTGTCTGGCAATCATGGTGAGAATATAAATTTCGTTTTCTCCGGCTTCTAAAAAAGAGTCCAGGAGGGCGATGGCACGGTTCGTGTTTCGTTGTGAAATGGCATCCATCAATTCGAAAATATTTGCCTCAAAGCTAGAATGCACCAGTTCATCTATATCGGCCACGTCTATCGTCTGGTCCAGCTCATTATCCTTAACATACAATGAAAGCTTTTTCAGCTCCTCTTCTATCTGCCAGTAATCAGTGCCGACATAAGTGGCGAATCTTTCAGCTGCTAAAGGAGAAATATTTGCGCCAAGTTCCTGGGCCCGGTTTTTAATATAATCCACTAGGTCACGACCGGGTAATTTACCAAAACTCTTCACGGCTGCCTTTTCGGCCAGGTACTTTTTAAGGGGTCCCTTTGGCTCATTCTTCTCAATAAAAATCACAGTCGTGTCCGGGGATATTTTGTCTAAAATTTTACGGAGTGTGACTTCGTTTTTATCTTTTATTGTCTTCTCTAAAAAATAATAGGCTACAACGGTCTTCTTATCCTCAAAAAAAGAATCAGTCAGTAGCTCATTAGAAAGAGTGCTGATATCCGGTTCTTGGAGAATTATCGGGCTAGTTTCTGGGCTCTCCTTCAAGACTTTTTGTAAAGCGACCTGAATACTAAACTCCTCCGGTCCCCAAAAAAGATAAATCATGATTTCTCCGATCTTTGACAGTTAGGACAAAAGTGGGTTCCTCTACCCCCAAGAGAAATTCTTTTGATGGGGGTTTTGCATCTGGGACAGGGGAGTCCGGTGCGTCGGTAGGCCTTAAGCTCGGATTCATAACTCCCTTTTTGCCCCTTAGTGTCACGATAATCAGAGGTAGACGTACCCCGTAATTTCACGGCCTTAGCCAGAACATCAACAATTATTCCATGCAGCAGATCGGCGTCATCCTTGGTTAGAAGATTGGCGGGGGTGCCTGGGTGTACCTTTGCTTCCCAAAGAATCTCATCTGCATAAATGTTTCCGATACCAGCAATATTTGTTTGGTCCATTAGAACCTTCTTGATTGGTTGTTTTTTAGAGGCGAATAGGGTTTGCAAGAAATTAATACTGAAATCTTTGGAAAATGGTTCCGGACCATAGGTACCGAATGATTTTTCTAGCTGATCTTTGGTGACAAGTTTAATATATCCAAATTTACGTAAATCGGAAAAAGCCATTATTTTACCGTTATCAAGCCAAAAAATTACTCGCACAAACTGATTTATGGGATCCTTTAGATTTCCGCTGGCATCCTTCCATTTACCGGATGGGTCTACCTCTAGATCGCTAGATTCTATTAGCAAATGGCCGGTCATTTTCATGTGCATTAAAATAAAATATTTATTAGAAAGTTCAATTGCTAAATTCTTTGCTCGACGGTGAACGGCTACAATTTTGGGTCCTATTATTATGCTCTCAAAGTCTTTGATAGCAATGTCCTTTAAGGAGCCTGGCCACAGTAATTTTACCCTAGTAAATTTGAGCCCGATAAGCTCGGACTCCAGATCGCGTCTTATAGTTTCTACTTCCGGTAATTCTGGCATTATCTTAGTCCTCTCCGTGGGTCAAGATGATCTAGGGCTTTCACTAGTGCCTCAGCGAATTCTAAACGGGTACGGCTATCTGTGCCGGTAAGGATATCTCCGTCTAACTCCACTGGCCTACCGGTATAATACGCCCCCGCTCCCTGGACGTTATTTATTAAAGAGGGGATACAGGTTACTTTTCTGCCGGTGATTATACCGGCGTAAACGAATATTTCGACTGCCAAACCAATAGCGGCAACCAATTTTTTGTCTGAAAATAGGTATCGAATTAAATTTATAACATCGCTGTCCATGAAGTATTCCTCAACTCCATGCCCCCCAACGAAGACAATTGCATCATAATCTCCTGGCTCTACAAAGCCGATGTTTACATCCGGTTTAACGATTAATCCAAAATAACCCTTAGCCTCGGTGTGGTGGGTAGAACCAATCTGGAATTGATGATTACTGCTCTCCAGGGCCTTAGTGAGGGCTTCCAGCTCTTCATCCTGAAAGCGGTCATGAGAAATAACAATTAATACTTTTGCCATATAAATACATTATATAGAAAGAAGTCTAGGTGCGGTAGCTTGTTTAATGGCTAGAGCGATTGCGAAAATAAGCAATTGGGAGGGTGATGAAGATAAAATAAAGGCCGGTCCAAAGCAAAAAACCCCACCAAAATGATGCGGAGCTATATATGGCTACAATATTTTCGGGTGCGGAAACGTAAGGATCGTATCCAAAAAGGGTATACCAGCCAGTGCCCCCTACAAAGGAGATTAGCGCAGCAAACACAATTGCGTAAAGATAGGACTTCATATATAAATAATTTAACTTTTTGCTTGATAATAGTCAAATTTAATTACTATTATTCTTGAAGAGGGGACTAATTTGAGCTATAATCGCTTCGACGAGCGCCCGTAGCTCAGCGGATAGAGCGTCTGGTTGCGGTCCAGAAGGTCGTGGGTTCAATTCCCGCCGGGCGTACCAGCTCCAAGTGGGCTATCAGGTTACGCATCGAATCTAACGATTCAATGCTCCACCTTTTTGCCACTTGTCGCTTTCAGACAAAATCAACAGATTTTGTCTGTGTGGGTAGCGATTCGCGGTTGACGCGAACCTCGCCAACTTAGTTGGCTTTTTCTAAATACGAACAAAATCTGTCGATTTTGTTCGAAAAGGAGGAATCGCGAAAGGATGAAGACTTGACTACGGTCATGTCGTAATCCGATAGCGGATTCCGACATGGAGAGGTGCTAGAGTGGTTGAATAGGACGGTCTCGAACACCGTTGTGCCGCAAGGTACCGTGGGTTCGAATCCCACCCTCTCCGCCAGAATAGGAGAACACATGGATAAGAAACACTTTAATGCGCTAGTCGAGCAAACAAGAGAAATGATTAGCCAGTTTCAAGAAATTGAACAAAAACCTTGGGGCGTTGAAGGTGCAATGATTGAACTTTCGAAACAAGTTGGAGATCTTTCGAAACATATAATGGTTCAAGAAAAGTACTATCTAAAATCACGTGAGTCCCAACCTGATTATGCCACCACAAAGGAGAATATCGCTGACGAACTATTTGATATCTGGTTTTGCCTAATACGGATAGCTGACCATTATAAAATTGATCTTGAACAAACTATTGATAATATTGTAAGAAAAGAGCTGAAAGATTTTATGGAAGGTAAAATAAAGTAAAAAGGTTCCAGGCCGCAATGTCCCGCCATCGCGTCAAACGCGATTAATTAAAACAAATGGGATTCAAAGAGGACTACTAAGTCTATTCAATGGTGTTTTAGTGGCCAGTGCACCCAAAAGGGTGTTTTTTGTAATATTTTTTACACAAAAATTGGCCTTTTTTGCCTTTATAGAGCCAAAAAATACAAATTGTTCCACGTGGAACAATTTGTAACAGGCATCATTCTCCTACCTCATTTAGGTAACCAAGTCTTTGACGATAAAATTCAGCCCTTGCGGACTCTCCGGTTAACTGGTAGTACTCTATGGCTTTAGAAACAAAGTGGATGTTGGCAGGATCACAGCTCAACCCCTCCTCTATCACCTTGATAGCCCCTTCAGTATCCGGCAGACCGTGAAGGATAGATGACTTGATGATGTAGTAGTCACTATTACAAGCCATTGGATTTTCATCTAACAGTATAAGGGCCAGGTTGTCAAAACCTAAATTGGCTAAATTCTGGGCATGAAGAAGGATGTTTTCGGTTCTACCCTTGTGGTCATTGTTGATTTCCGTAATACTTTCTCCCAATTTATTATCTAACACGTATATAGAGAAGTCTTTATTCACCACCATAAAGATTAATTTACCGGCGTTGGTCTCGGGGTCGTCTAAGGCTGAGATAACTTCATCTCCCTTTAATATATTATAAAAGATGATCAATTCTTCCTTACCTTTGTTGTCCGGTACTTCATGTAGATACTCATCGGCTATCTGATAATTTAGATTAAAAAGAGCCGCTTCTGCCACCAGAATGTTAAAATGTTCATCTTTACTAAAATTATTTAGTATTTCTGCAACTTGGTACTCTCCCCCATCCAAGAGAAATGAATTTACCTCGACTAAATTCTCTTTACTCGGGTCAAGTATTGCGGTCATCAAAACAGAAGAGAGGTCTCCTGTTTCCTCATAATTATTGTTTAGCTCAATCAGCTTATTTTCGCGGAGGGTGTTCGCTGATTTTATGAGTGACCAATATAGGACCCCGGACAATCCAATGAGTATTATTGTCGCTAGCCACGTCGCTATTTGTAAAAATCTAGTTTTCATATCCCAATCCTTTATTACAGTATAGCCCAGAAAATGTTCCACGTGGAACATTTTATATATTATCCCTTTATGAAGCCAAATAAACGCAATATTTTGGTTTATTTTTTTTCGTTTTTTACGACCGGCCAGGCAGAAATGATCAGAGGTTTTTCGGTATCCAGGTTCTCCCAGATAGCCTCTGTAATAAATGGCATAAAAGGATGAAGCATTTTCAGGCTATTTATTAGAACAAGATTTAGCGCGTATTGGGCGGCAGCTTTATCTGGGGCATCGTCTCGTATTCTGGTTTTAGCAGTCTCAATGTACTTATCACAAAAGGTGTGCCAGAAAAACTCATATAATAGTTCTTCGGCGTGCTGGAAATCATATTTGGTTAGGTACTTATCGAGCTTCGCAGCTGTTTCTTCTTGAGACTTAACGATTCTTTGATCGTCTTTTGTGGCTATCTCTGCAAATTTCTTGGCAGAAATTTGTTTGTAGTCGGAAAGATTCATCATTACAAATCTAGAAGCATTCCAGACTTTGTTAGCGAACTTCTTAGCCGCCAAAAGAGCATCTTCTGAGAATTTCATATCCTGTCCTTGTGCGGCTTGCCATAGCAACCCAAATCGAGTGGCGTCCGCGCCGTATTTATCAATTAGCCCAATGGGGTCTACCCCAGTTCCTAGGGATTTGGACATCCTTTTGCCTTCTTTATTAAAGACAGTTGCATGAATGTAAACATCCGAAAAAGGCTTAGCACCGGTAAATTCGTAACCGCTCATAATCATTCTAGCCACCCAGAGATAGATAATATCTCTAGCCGTGGAGTTTAATGATGTTGGGTAAAAATTCTTGAGATCGGTCGTTTTGGCCGGCCAACCTAAGGTTGCAAAGGGCCAAAGAGCGCTAGAAAACCAAGTATCTAGGACATCCTCATCTCTTTTAAGATTATTACTACTGCACTTTGGACATTTCTTAGGCTCTTCTTTGGCCACAATAGTCTCGCCGCACTCACAGTACCAAGCTGGTATCTGGTGTCCCCACCAAAGCTGTCGGGAGACACACCAATCTTTTATATTGTTCATCCAGTGTAGATATACCTTTTCCCATTTCTGAGGGTGCAAATTAATCTCACCTGTTTTAACGGCCTTGATGGCTGGTTTGGCTAGTTCCTTCATACTCACGAACCATTGCAGGGAAAGTAGGGGTTCTATTACGGTTTGGCAGCGGTAGCAATGGCCGACATTGTGGGTATAGGGTTCTTCTTTAGTAAGCCACTTACCTTCTTTTAAGAGTTGAATAACTTTTTCTCTAGCTTCGTAACGATCCATTCCCGCGAATAATTCACCGGCAGCTTCGCTCATCTTTCCCGATTCGTTGATAACAATAATTTTTTCTAAATTGTGGTTTGTGGCAATTTCAAAGTCGACCGGATCATGGGCCGGGGTGACTTTTACAGCCCCAGTGCCGAACTCCTTGTCTACTAGCTTGTCGGCTACAATCGGAATTTCTCGGTTAACCAGTGGCAGCACAAGCATCTCTCCAACCAGGTCTGTATAACGGGGGTCTTTTGGATTAACGGCTACGGCGGTGTCACCCAACATAGTTTCCGGTCTGGTGGTGGCAACCGTTACGAAGCCCTTTCCGGATTTGAGGGGATATTTTATATGCCAGAGGAAATCCTTATGTTCCTCATGTTCGACTTCAAGATCAGAAATTGACGTTTTGCATTTTGGGCACCAGTTTATGATTCGATAATCTCGATATAGATATCCCTTTTCATAATAATGAACGAAGGCCTCCAAAACTGCTTCGGAGTAGGCCTGATCCATAGTAAAACGAGTACGACTGAAGTCACAAGAACAACCCATTGTTTTTAATTGGCCGAGAATGCGAGCCTCATATTCATCCTTCCAGTGCCAAACCTCTTTTTCGAAAGCCTCTCGGCCCATAACAAAACGAGATTTACCTTCTTTGCGTAGTTTTTTATCAACTACATTTTGGGTAGCGATACCGGCATGATCGGTGCCCGGTATCCATAGGGTTGGGTCCCCTTTCATGCGATGCCACCGGACCATTACATCCTGAATGGTATTATTTAGGGCGTGACCCATATGGAGCGAGCCGGTGACGTTGGGAGGAGGTATGGCTACGACGTAGGGATTTTTTCCCTTAACTAAATTTGGCTTAAATAAGCCATTCTTTTCCCAATATTCGAAAATCTTGTCTTCATGTTCTTTTGGATTGTAAGCTCCGGATAATTCTTTCATTTGTTCTCCTTCTAATAAAAAATCCCGTGTTCTTAGGGTCCGGCTTTCGACGGAGGTACCACCCTAATTCCTGGCAGGATACTTGATTTGGAGCTTTACGCCGCTCAGACGCCGGATTCTACTGGTAACATGCTGAAATTTGTTCAGCACCTATTTTCCTTCCGGAGGCTCGCCGGTGACTAGTCGGCTCGAATGCCACTGTAGGATTATTATAACATCATTTTTGATTTTCACAATTGAGTTTTAGCTGTTATTGTGCTAAAATTTCCGCGGTTCCGCAAACCGCTGTCCTGCCCCGCCTGCTTTGTAAGAATCGGATGACGTAAGGAGGGTAGTAACAGATGCAGCCAATTGACAGCAACAGTCACACCAAGGGACGCGGAAAGAACCAGGCCGAGATCTATGCCGATTTGCTGGTAGAAGATCTAGCCATCCCAAACGCATTAGCCAGAAGGCTATGCCGAATGGGAATCGTCACCGTCGGGCAGCTGATCGGTGTCAGCGTGGACGATCTAGCTCGTAGCTACTGGATTGGGCGCGGATCTATCGCCTCCATCCAGAAGGCCTTAGTTGAAATCGGGCTAGAGCCATTAGGGGTTCACGCACCTCGTCGCACTATCAAGCGGATTGTCTGAATCAGACAGTGGTAACCGCCGGGCCGGGATAGCAGTGTTATCCCGGCCCCTTCTTTATATTACAAATTGGATATATAATAAGGTTATGCTTTATAAGTCTCAGATTTTTTCAGGATTGCTGGTGATATACTTACTAGCCATCGCGTATTCCTCTTTCGCCGGAGTAAGCGTCAAGCCAGTATTTCTCATACCCTTATTTATTCTTTTAATGTTTTTTTGGCAAATCAAAATTATCCGTTTTGGACTGATGGCGATGTTAGTGATTGGTGTGGCTTTTTTACAGACAAGTACCCAGCCGGGCTTAGAGGATAATAATATCGCAGCTGACTTTCGTGGCGTAATCGTTGCTGAACCAGTTTTAGGTAGCAATAGACAATACATTATTGTAGAGGGGGATAATATACGGGTACGGGCAAATACAGCTAGATACCCAGAGTATTTTATTGGTGAAGAGCTTTTACTTACCGGTAATTTTTTATTGGCAGAGCAGGATCCGTATTATCAAAAAAATAAGGGATATTTCTTAGTTAATAAAATTAGATATACTGTTTCGGGTCCCAACATCCAAAAGATATCATTGCCTAAAGATAATTACTTTAATCAACGCTGGTACATGCTTCGGCGATGGCTTGTTTCTCTTCGAAAAAAATACGAAGAGGTTTTGCTAAAATCTTTACCTCAGCCATATGCGGGCTTATCTATTGGTATATTGCTAGGTAGCAAAAATTATATGGATGAAGAGCTCTATAATATTTTTATAACAATCGGGATAGTCCATATTATGGCCCTTTCAGGATATAACATTACCGTCATCTGCAAGAGCCTAGAGAAAATTACCAAAAAGGGGTCCATTATTTTTTCCCGTTACGGAGCCTTTATTGGTATCTGGGCCTTTGTGGCAGCAACGGGCTTCTCCTCTTCCGTAGTGAGGGCCGCTCTTATGGGGTCGACTTTGCTTGTGGCAAGGATGTTAGGCCGACAGTCAGATTCGTTGGTCAGTATCTTACTGGCTGCCGCAATAATGGTAGGGCTTAACCCATATATTCTAAGATACGATATTGGTTTTCAGCTCTCCTTTGTTGCTATGGTAGGGATGATTTTTCTAGCTCCAAAACTAGAACCATTCTTTTCCTCCCTGGGTAAAAGATTTTCCGAGATATTCTCGACAACCATCGCGGCCCAAATTTTCACTTTACCTCTTTTGAGCTA
>Ga0265297_10012083_pt1 | contig 10434 bp, 9 predicted proteins | sample Munlanlwell13791_FD_192502 | JGI IMG/M metagenome (GOLD analysis project Ga0265297, IMG submission 192502) | Leachate microbial communities from a municipal landfill in Southern Ontario, Canada - Leachate well 137-91 | ecosystem: Engineered > Solid waste > Landfill > Unclassified | place...
AAATAAGAAAGTTTTAGCCAACCGAAGGATTCTTATGGGCAAGAAGGATCAACATGTGAAGGACGAAATAAAGAAGATCCTGAAGAAGAAATCCGGAAAACTGGATGGCCTTCCCAAGAAACTCAAAAACAAGATTTACAACAAAGAGATCGAGCGGCTCCAAACCGAGATGGTTAAGTTGGAGGAATGGATCAAACTCAAAGGATTGAAGGTGGTGGTGATTTTTGAGGGGCGTGACGCGGCCGGTAAAGGGGGAGTGATCAAGCGGCTGACAATGCGCACGAATCCGCGTATCGTTCGGATCGCGGCTCTTGGAACTCCTACCGAGAGGGAAAGAACGCAATGGTATTTTCAGCGTTATGCGGCGTATTTGCCAGCGGACGGAGAGATGGTGCTTTTTGACCGCAGTTGGTATAACCGTGCGGGAGTTGAACGCGTGATGGGTTTTTGTACGGATGCGGAATATCGGGATTTTTTAGATTTTTGTCCTCAATTTGAGAAAGAGCTAATTCGTTCCGGGACGATCCTCATTAAGTACTGGTTTTCGGTTAGTGATGCCGTCCAGGAAGCGCGTTTCCAGGAGAGGCTCAAAGATCCGGCCAGGCGCTGGAAGCTCAGTCCTATGGATCTCGAAGCCCGGGCGCGCTGGGTGGACTATTCCAAAGCCAAGGATGTGATGTTTGAATACACGGATACCGTCCATGCGCCCTGGCATGTGGTGGATTCGAACGACAAAAAACGTTCGCGCCTGAATTGCATGACACATCTCTTGTCCCAGATTCCCTATAAAGATGTGACTCAAAAAAAACTCGTGATCCCGAAAAGGCAGAAAGATAAAGGGTACAAACGGCCGCCTTTAAGCAAGCAGAAATTTGTGCCGGAGGTTTATTGAAGTGGCAGCAATTCATCTTATTACTCAGTTTGACCGTTTTCAAAGAATCATAACGGAAAGTTTATCCTCGGGTCATCCCCGAATGCTTTAGTCGGGGATCCAGTTTTTTTCTCATGGATTCCCGCCTTCTCCGCCGAAGGACGGATCCGTCTAGCGCTTTGTGGCGGAGCGGGAATGTGCTTTAAAGAATTATGTAACAGAGTAGTAGTGGCCGCTCCTATCCCGTCCTTGTTTTTCATCTTGTCAACATTCTCCATATATATGTATACGCCTTCGTAAGATCGGGATACCCCAAAGACCTGGCTTCCTAGCTCTAGGAGGCATCCAAGACGCAATTTGCCCCCGTTCCCCCTTAGCCGGCATACCCATTTATTTTACAATCTTTTTACATCCTCATCATGAAGACTTGACAGGGATATTCTATACTCCCGCCATGAAAACAAAACGAACGGAAGTAAATTCTGTTCCATCCCAATCCAACCGGAGGAGAAACAATTTTATGAGACACCACCCTTTCACAAAACTGGCGAGCATTCTAGTCGTTTGCCTTATGGTTTTTTCGTCCGCGGCATTCGCGGATGAGGCGCAACTTATGGATATGGTCAAGCAAATGCAGAAACAGATGACCGAACTGCAGACGACCGTCATGGCGCAGAAAACCGAGATTCAGGCGCTTAAGACAGGCAGTGGGAAGATCGCTATGGCTCCTAGCGGCGTGGAAGCGACTCCTCCGATGAGTGAAGCCGAATTCAATCAACGATTGAGCGATTCGACGGGCGGCGCTAACAAATGGCTCAAGGACCTCAAGTTCAGCGGCGATCTCCGTTTGCGGTATGAAGCGTTCCATTTGCACGGCAATACCGCGGCCAATACTTATCAACCGAACAGGAACCGTTTCCGCTTCCGCTTGCGCTATGGATTTGAGAAGACATTCAGCCCTGAAATGAAAGTCGGTTTTTCAATGGCCAGCGGTTCTGCGACGGATCCTATTTCCACGAACCAAACTCTCGGGGGCGATTTCAATTTTAAAAACATTTTTATCGAAAAAGCTTACGCCACGTATACCCCCGAATGGGCCAAGATCGGTCCTGTTTCGGGCTTTGAGGTCACTGCCGGTAAATTCAACAATCCTTTCGAAAAAGGATCGACCGATATGATCTTTGACCGAGATCTGAAGCCGGAAGGTATCTACGAAAAGATCGATACCAAGATCCTGGATACGGAGAACTTCGATTTGAAGGCCTATGCTCTCTTGGGGCAGTTCGTTCTTCAGGAATCGGGGAATACCGGAACTAAAGACGCGAACCTTTTTGCTTACCAGGCAGGGTTAAACCCTGTGTTTTATGTACCGGGGATGGAGCGTCCCGTGGATGCTCTTTCAGCTCTTTCGGTCTATAACTATCAAAAATTTGGTGAGTTAACCAATTTTGCTACTTACGCGAATGGCAATCCAACCTTTAACGCGACCACGTTATCGGCGAGAGAATTCAACGTTCTGAGCTTCTATCAGGAGATTAACTTTTATCCTTACGGGATCCCCGTGAAGCCGTTCGCTGAATTTGCGCGTAATATGAGCAACAGATCCGGTCTGGCGGCTGCAACTCCTGGTAACTCAATGCAGGGTGGTGAATACGCCTGGTCGTTAGGTCTTACGCTCGGCAAACTCCAAAAGAAGAAGGATTGGCAGGCAAGCTACCAATACAAATGGATCGGGGCAAACTCCGTTCCCGGCGCTTTTAATGACAGCGACTTTGGCGGTTATAACTATGGCGGTGCCGACAAGTCCGGTAGCGTGATCAAGCTGGGATACAACCTGACGGATTATCTGACGCTGAATGGCGCCTGCTATCTCGTGCGGCCGATCACGCAGAGGAATACCATAACCAACGGGATGCAGGCCGACCAGTCGGTTCGCCGGTTCCAGTTGGATATGACGTACAAGTTCTAAGTAATAGCTTGAAGGGGACAGTCCCTAGGGACTGTCCCCCTGAAAAGTCCTCATCAAGAATAACAAGGAGAAATAAAATGAAAACTTCAAGAATGGTTGTAAAAGGGATCCTGGCGGTCGCGCTAGTAGCGATGATCCCGTCCGCGTTTGCCGCGCAGAACGTTACGGTCAAAGGTTCGGACACGATGATCGTGCTTGCGCAGAAGTGGGCCGAAGTGTATATGCAGAAAAATCCGGATGCTGCCATTCAGGTGACGGGCGGTGGGTCGGGTGTCGGCATCGCGGCGTTGATCAACGGGACGACCGATATCGCGAACGCGAGCCGCAAGGTCAAGGCGAGTGAGCTCGATAAGGCGCAGAAAGCCGGTTATTACCCCGAAGAGTTCAAGGTCGCGATGGACAGTCTTGCGATCGTGACGAATGCCGCGAACCCGATCAAGGAGCTTTCCCTGAAACAGATCATGGGGATCTACACGGGCCGCATCAATAACTGGAACGAAGTCGGCGGGCCGAACCAGTCGATCTTGCGTTATTGCCGTGAGTCTTCGAGCGGCACCTATACGTTCTTGAAGGAAAATGTTCTGAAGAACCAGGATTATGCGGCAGATTGTCAGACCATGCCGGGAACTTCGGCGGTCGCGAATGCGGTTTCCAAGGATGTGGCCGGAATCGGTTACGGCGGTGCGGCTTACTACACGAATCAGCCCGGCGTGAAGATCCTCTCCGTCAAGAAAGATGATAAGTCCGTCGCGGTCAACCCTGTCAAGGCTGATGGATCACTTGACTATGAAGCGGCCTGGTCCGGCGCTTATCCGATCTGGCGCTATTTGTACATGTACACCGGTTTCAAGCCCAAGGGCGATATCAAGGCCTTCCTCGATTGGATCCTGAGTCCTGATGGCCAGAAGATCGTCGAAGAAGTTGGATATGTTCCTTTGAAGCAGAAATAAGTTTTAAAGTGACATTGCGGGAAAGGCCAGCTCAAATAGCGGGACCTGCCCGATCCAATGTGACGGGTCTCTCGCAATGGCATGATGAACCCTTCAGCAGCTCGCGTCAGGGGGCGCGGTTGCTGAGGGGTTTATTTTAACGCGAAAGAGTCGGGGAGCATGGAAACACATAAACTTACCACAAAGGACACGCGTCTTGGCGAATGGCTGATCGAGAGGTTTTTGCTTATTGCCGGGATCTCGTCGATGCTGATCATCGCTTTGATCTTTGTCTTTCTTTTTAAGGAAGCTATTCGTTTTTTTGCCACCGCGAATCCTTTCGACTTGATCGGTAAGTGGGTGTACGACGATTATGATGGGCATTACGTTTTCAAGATGATGTGGCAGTCAGTCTCCGAAGTCCCCAAATACTCCCTCATCCCGCTCATCTGCGGCAGTTTTCTCGTGGCCTTTCCCGCCACGATCATCTCGGGCGTTCTCGGGATCGGCTGCGCGATCTACCTTTCGGAGCTTGCCCCCTCGAAAGTTCGGGAAACTCTGAAGCCAACCTTGGAACTTTTAGCCGGCATTCCTTCGGTCGTGATCGGATTCGTGATGCTGGCTTTCATCGCAACCTTTGCCCAGGACATCTTCCATACAAAATTTCGTTTGAACGCGTTTGTCGGTTCTTTGGGCGTGGCGCTTGCTGTATTGCCGATCATGATTACGATCGCGGAAGATGCCATGCGAGCGGTACCCAAGGAACTTCGCGACGCATCGTATGCCTTGGGAGCCACCAAATGGCAGACAGTGTGGGGGACGGTCGTCCCGGCAGCGGTTTCGGGTATTTCGGCGGCGATTATTCTCGGATTTGGACGAGCACTCGGAGAAACCATGATCGTGCTTATGGCGACTGGCAATGCCGCGCTTGTGACCGGGAATATTTTTTCAAGTGTCCGCACCATGACCGCCAATATCGCGGCAGAGCTCGGTTCCGTAGCCCAGGGCGGCGAACACTACTACTCGTTATTTTTGGTGGGTGCCGTGCTTTTTACTTTCACGTTCGGCCTAAATCTTGTTTCCGAGATCGTGTTGAATAAAATGCGCCAGAAATTGAGGATGTGACATGTCTGAAATCCTTTCGCTTACTCTTCCAAGCTTGACGGCGCAAAGAGTTCGCTGGAACGAGATTCTTTCAGATGTTCTCGTTAGGTTCTTTGCTTTGATCCCGCTTTCGGCTCTTGGATTTATCATGTATATGATCATCCGGAAAGGTGCGGGCACGATCACATGGCAATTTCTGACTCAGACGCCAACCGAAGGCATGACGCACGGAGGGATATTCCCGTGTATCTTTGGGACGCTCGCGATCACTTTGCTTATGATTCTTATGGCGCTTCCGCTCGGCGTGGCGGCGGCGATCTATCTAACAGAATTTTCGGGACGAGGGCTTTTTTTTCGGGTGATCCGCGCGGCGGTCAATAATCTTGCGGGCGTTCCGTCGATCGTGTTCGGACTTTTCGGGGTCGGATTCTTTATTCTTTTCGTGGGGCGCAATCTGGATCATGTTCTCAAGACAGGAATGCTGTTCGGCCAGCCATGCATGCTCTGGGCTGCGGCGACGCTTGCTGTGCTGGTACTTCCTGTGATCATCGTCTCTACTGAAGAGGCGCTCAACGCGGTGCCGCAGAGCCAGCGTTCAGCATCTCTCGCGCTCGGGGCTACGAAATGGCAGACGATCTGGCACGTGGTGCTCCCGCAGGCGAGGGGGGGCATTTTGACGGGCGCGATCCTGTCGATCAGCCGTGGGGCGGGGGAGACCGCGCCGATCCTTTTTACGGGGTGCGCTTATTTCTTGCCAAGACTTCCGGTGGTGAATCTTTTTGGCGTGATCCCGATCGTCAATCCGTTCGACCAGTTTATGGAGCTTTCGTACCATATTTTTATTATGGCGACGCAGTCCTTGGATGCGGTGAAAACACTGCCGATCCAGTACGGTACAACGCTCGTTCTGATCTCGCTGACATTTTTTTTAAATTTAACGGCGATCATTTTCCGGATCCATTTCAGAAAAAAATTGGGGGCAGTTTCGGTTTAGTCCCAATACCAATCAATCGAAGCGAAGCTGAGATTGGGGCAATCCTTGACAACCATTCAGGAAATGAAATCAAAGACAAGGATAGGGATGGCCTGCCGGATCCTTTCTTCCTCCCTTGGTGGTCCGGCGGGCTAGTTTTTATCATAAAAAAATTCAAGGGGGACTGAAAGACATGAAAGGATCAGCATGCTGATCGCTGAAGAAAACCAAGGGACAGGGGAGAAAACGAAAATGGCAACCAGGACATTAGCTGGGGGAGTTTTATCGGAACGGGAGGATATGACGCGAAATCCGACCAAGATCTTCGTGCGTGAGCTGGATATGTACTATGGAGCCGTACGCGCGCTTCAGGGGATCACGATGGAGATCAAGGAGCGGGCGGTCACGGCACTTATCGGACCGTCGGGATGCGGGAAATCAACTTTTCTCCGGACGCTAAACCGGATGAATGACACCATTCCCGGAGCAAGGATCGCCGGCGCCGTCGAGATCGACGGCGTGGATATCTATGGCTCCAATGTGAACGTAGCGGTCCTTCGTCGCATGGTGGGGATGGTTTTCCAGAAGCAGAATCCATTCCCAAAAAGTATTTTTGATAATGTTGCTTATGGTCCGCGGCTTCACGGAATTACCGATAAGGCGGTGCTGGAAAATCTGGTTGAAGAGAGTTTGAAGAAATCCGCCATCTGGGATGAGGTGAAGGATCGTCTCCACACAGGAGCCCTGCAACTTTCCGGCGGCCAGCAACAGCGTCTTTGCATCGCCCGTGTGCTCGCGGTAAATCCGGAGATCATCTTGATGGATGAGCCGGCTTCCGCGCTCGACCCCCTTTCGACCGCGAAGGTCGAAGAGCTCATTCATGAGCTTCGCAAACAGTACACGATTGTGATTGTAACGCATAACATGCAGCAGGCTGCACGCGTTTCAGATTATACGGCCTATTTTTATATGGGGTCGCTCGTGGAGTTCGGCGAGACCAAGAAGATTTTTACTAATCCCGTCAAAAAAGAGACTGAGGACTACATCACCGGAAGGTTTGGATAAGATTTTTTATGTCCCGCTCCGCCAAAGGACGGATTCGTCCGATCGGCGAAGAAGGCGGGAATCCAGAAGTGGATTCCCGATTAAAGCGTTCGGGGATGACAAGCAAATAGAAGTCACTTAAAGAAAGGAATCATCGAATGGAACGGCATCTTCATGAAGAATTCAAGGCGTTAAAGGGGAAACTTTTTCAGATGGGGCTTATGGTGGAGGGGGCTATCGAAAAAGCCAAGGAGGCTCTTCTGAACCGTTCTGCGGATCTTGCTACGAAGGTTTTTGAGGATGAAAAAACGATCAACGTGCTCGAGCTTGAGATCGATGACAAAGGGCACGCTCTTTTCGCGCTCGCCCAGCCTGTGGCAGGCGACCTTCGGCTCCTGGCGATGATCCTCAAGATCAATACCGATCTGGAACGCATAGGTGACCATGCCGTCAATATCGCGCAGAGGGCCCAATCCCTTGTTGGGGAACCGCCTCTTGCGACAGACTTCCCGCTCGGGGCGATGGCGGATGCCACCCAAAAGATGGTGCGGGACGCGATCGATTGTTTCATGAACGAGAATGTGGACTTGGCTCGCCGCGTGCTGAGTAGTGATGACCAGATCGATGACTATAATGACGCCCTTTATTCCTCGATGATGGAATTGATGCAGAGAGATGCCTCTTCGGTCAATCGCGCGATGCACCTTGTCATGATCGGCCACAATCTCGAACGCATCGCGGATCTTGCCAATAATATCGCGGAAGATACGATTTATTTCAAACAGGGCAAGGAAGTCCGTCATCACTACGAAACAACGTAGCCGGAACCACTCTGCGGTATCCGGCAAAACTTCTGGACTCTGTTTTGTTGTGGCAAGTTGCCCTAGCAAAAACCTTATGACAAACGAAACAATTCTCCTTATTGAAGACGATAAGAACATCCTCGAGCTTGTGAAGTACAACCTCGAAGAGGAAGGTTTTCGCATCCGCACCGCCACCAAAGGCAACACGGGTCTTGAAATGGCGCTTAAAGAAAGCCCAGCGCTTGTGATCCTTGATCTCATGCTTCCTGAAATGAATGGCCTCGAGATTTGCAAGATTCTCAAACAGAACGAAAAAACGCGCCTCACCCCCATCATCATGCTTACAGCCAAGGGTACCGAATCCGATAAGGTCGTCGGTCTTGAGCTCGGCGCTGATGATTACGTTACCAAACCGTTCAGCCCCCGAGAACTCATGGCTCGAATCAAGGCGGTCCTGAGGCGCTTTCGAGAAAAACCCATAGAGGAAGTCTTAAGATCGGGAACCATCGAACTCGATACGAAGAAACACGAGCTTCGTTTGAAGGGGAAAACTGTGGAGATCACAGCAAAAGAATTTGAACTCCTGGAAGTACTCATGAATTCCAAGGGGAGGGTGCTTACCCGCGAGGCCCTTTTATCGAAGGTTTGGGATTATGAAGATTTTGTGAATATCGAGACGCGGACCGTAGATATGCACATCGTACAACTTCGAAAGAAGATCGGAAAGGAAGCCGAACGGATCGTAACGGTCAAAAGCGTCGGCTACCGTTTTGATGGAGAGTAAAATGGGGATTCCCAGGATCGGTTTTGCCAAACATATCCTCGTGTTGTATGGCATCATTTTCGTCCTCGTTCTGCTCATGACCGATTGGACGCTTTCCCATTTTCTTCAGGAACGCGATCTTTTGCAACTCCAGAACTCTCTGACTCGCGAATCCGCACTTATCCGCGAACTGGCAAGCCCACTTTTGGGGGATCAAAAACGCCTCCGGGAACAGATAGCAAAGACGGCCCTGGGAACGGATATTCGCATTACTATTATTAATCCCGAGGGAGTGGTACTCGCTGACTCAAGCGCAAACCTGGAGCAACTTCCCCAAATGGACAATCACGCGACCCGACCTGAGGTCTCGGCCGCGCTGAGGAAAGAAACGGGCATCAGCATCCGCTACAGCATGACTCTCAAGACCCGGATGCTTTATGTCGCTATCCCTATTTTAGACCATGAAAAGATCGCGGGCGTTGTGCGCACCGCGATGCCGGTTACGCGTGTCGATGAGCTTCTAGCCTCCGTTCGCCGGTCCGTCATGTTTGCAGCAATCATTGGCATCTTGATCGTGCTAATCGCCGGTATTCTTTTCAATCATCATCTCGCAAAACGTATCCGCCGCATCACTTCCGTAGCTGAACGCTACGCCCGGGAGGATTGGTCCGAGAAAATACTGATGGACGGTCGTGATGAGCTCAAAATGCTCGCGGACACCATGAACCAAATGGCTTCTTCGCTGAGCTCAAGGATCGAAGACCTTGAAAGCGAGAAAAGTAAACTCTCCGGCATTTTGCTTAACATGAACGAAGGAGTGATCGCTATTAGCCGGCGCAAAGAGTTTGTTATGGCAAACCCCGCTGCGGAAAAGATCTTCGGATTCATCTCCGCCGACGCTCAGGGAAAAAGTCTGATTGAGATAACGCGCCATCCCCAGATCGAGAGGATCGTGGATCACGCCTTTCAGGAGAAGAAAAACATCTCGGACGAAATCCAGATCTCGGGCGTGATGAAAAAAACGCTTCGCGTGAGCGTGATCGTCCCGGGGACTCACGCCCGTGACATCGGCGGTATTTTGGTCTTTCACGATATTACAGAGCTCCGCCGGCTTGAGAATGTCCGAAAGGAATTCGTTGCCAATGTTTCGCACGAACTCCGCACACCGCTGACCTCGATCAAGGGATTTATCGAAACTCTTTTGGGCGGGGCCTTGAAGGATTCGAAGACAAGCGAGAAATTCCTGAAGATTGTTTCGGAGGAGACGGATCGACTCGGTCGGCTAGTGGAAGAAATTCTGATGCTTGGTGAAATCGAACGGGGCGCAGTCCTTCTTAAGAAAGAAAAGATGGATCTGTCCTCTGAGCTGTCAACGATCCTTGAAAGGTTCAAGACTCAGATCCAGGAGCAAAAGATCGATGTCGAGAATCGCATTTCCGGGAAGCCTCTCCAACTGTTCGGGGGTAAGGACAAAATCCATCAGGTTTTCGTGAACCTCATTGATAATGCGATCAAGTTTAATAAACTCGAAGGTAAGATCGTTCTGTCAGCAAATCAAAATCCGGAAGGTGTGACGATTACGATCGAGGACGCGGGGATTGGTATTCCTGAAGAGGACCAAGGCCATATTTTTGAACGGTTCTTTCGTGTGGATAAAGCACGCTCTAAAGAGCTTGGAGGAACAGGACTGGGTCTGGCCATCGTCAAACACATCATGGAAGCCCATGGAGGCCATGTTACCTGCCAAAGCACTCTCGGCCAAGGCTCGCGTTTCTCCGTCTTTTTCCCCGCCTGATTCACCATCATTAAAAGTAGCCGTTCATTTCTAAGCTACCCTCTCGCCTCAACCCTCAAATTTTACAGAAATTTTACACGTTCCTCACGTATTCATCATTCGATGGCGCTAGACTTTTCCTAGAGATGTGAAAGATGGATTACCTATGAGGAAAAGGCTATGAAGACAATTTTTAAAATGGTC
>Ga0265297_10012084_pt1 | contig 10433 bp, 10 predicted proteins | sample Munlanlwell13791_FD_192502 | JGI IMG/M metagenome (GOLD analysis project Ga0265297, IMG submission 192502) | Leachate microbial communities from a municipal landfill in Southern Ontario, Canada - Leachate well 137-91 | ecosystem: Engineered > Solid waste > Landfill > Unclassified | place...
TTACATATTCAGTAAAATTAACTTCTGAATTTATCTATATTTCTTTTGATATCAAAGATTCAGAAATCACAATTCATAAGGGCAATAGATGTTTAGGTATTGATATGAATCCAAATTTTATTGGTGTTTCTGTTCTTGAATTTGATAAAAATAATGAATTTAAGATTTTAGAAACTAAAATGTTTGACATTCAAAAGTTGACTAAACATTCAAGAAAAGCTAGTAACCACAAAGATTCGATTTACCTGCATAATAAATTACAACACGAAACTATAGAAATTACAAAGTCTATTTTAAATTTATGCAAATCATGGAATCTTAAATTTGTTTACTTTGAAGATTTAAATTTCAAAGATAATTCAAACTTAGGTAAAGGATTTAATAGATTAACAAAGAATAAATGGCTTAAAACCTTATTTCAAGAACAACTTAAAAAAAGACTTGATTTGTTTGGATTTAAATATTTCAATATAAATCCAGCTTATACTTCAATTATAGGTAACTTGCAATATGATTATTTAGATCCAATAAATGCTTCAATTGAAATAGCACGTAGAGGTCAAGAAGTGATAATCAATAAAACCAAAAAATTCTATCCGGATGTATGGATCAAAGAATCCTTTAAGGAGCTATGGAAGCAAACGTCAAGCGAATCTCCAAAGATATGGAAAGAAATTTTTACCTGGTTAAAAAATTCTAAACTGAAATATAGAGTTTCTTTAAGTGATCTTCGAAGAACATTTAGAGTTTTTAGCTCAAATAGTATAAAATCAAAAGTTTATTTGTATTCTTTTACATAATTTTATACTGTTTCTGTATTTTAAATATTCTGTAATTATTCCAGATATTTTTGAAGCAAATATAGATATAAAAATAATAGAAAATAATTATACATTTTATAATTTAAAATATAAGTTCGAACATTGTATTAAAAATGAAGGAAATTGGATATGCAAATAATACCAAATTTTTATAGTATAAAAATTTCTGATATTAAAAAAAATCAAGAAATATATGTAAATGTTGGACAAAAAAAAGAAAAATATTTTACAATAGAAAAACCTTTTATTAGTGGTGGTATTTATTATATTAAAGTTACTGATGAAGGTGGATTTGAAAAAACATTAAAATTTAATCCGAATGTCGAGTCACAAATATTTGTTACAAAATTAGACACTGAATGGAGAACATCATAATGAAAAAAGTTTTTTTAGGCGGCACATGCAATGAATCTCAATGGAGAGATAAATTAATTAAAATATTAAAAATTGATTATTTTAATCCAGTCGTTAAAGACTGGACAGATGTTTGTCGACAAGAAGAAATAAAGCAACGAAAAATGTGTGATTATTGTTTATATACTATTACTCCATTGATTCAAGGCGTTTTTTCTATAGCTGAAGTAGTTGATGATTCTAATAAAATACCAGAAAAAACTATTTTATGCATTTTAGATCGTGATGAACAAATTATAATAGATGAAGAAAATAGTGATATAACAATTGCAGATGTTGTTTTTTCAATTAATATGAAAAAATCTTTAAATGCTGTAATTGAATTAGTAAAAAGAAATAATATAAAAGTTTTTTACTCATTAGAACAAGTAGCGAATTATTTAAATAAAATTGGAGATGAAAATGAATGAAGAAGGAAATAAGTTATCACTTATATATGGATTTACTGTTCCAGGTAAAGTATGGAATTCTATAGTAAAAGAAGAACCAAATATAGAAATCAATATTTTTAATGAAATGACAGAAATTGAAAAAATTTGGAATTGTGAATATAAGTTTAAAATTGTATCATTTAATAATGATAATTCAGATATAGTGATTGGATTGAATATAACAAATATAGATGATAAAATTTATAAGTTACCAATAAATGAAGTAAATTTATATTTAAATAATAATATTAATAATCTTCAGCAACTTTTTGGTAATGTTTTTAAACATATTATAACAGTATGGGCAAAAATAATTAAAAATTTAGCAGATGAAATCACAGAAAAGTATCAAGAAAAAGTTCCCGAAGATATTATTAAATCTATTGATATTCCCAATGATTTACGAGTAGAATGGTATATTTGTGAATCTTTTTAAGAAAACAAAGGATTAAAATTAATGAATATAAATCGTATTTGGTTTTTATCGGATTTACATTTTGGTGTCAGAAGTAATGCTTTAGAATGGTTAACAATACAAAAAGAGTATTATATTGAATGGTTTATACCACTATTAAAAAAACAAATGCAACCAAATGATGTTCTTTTTATTTTAGGTGATATTTGGGATTCTAGACAGTCAATCAATATTTTAGTTTTAAATACTGTTTTGGAAATTTTCGAAGAAATATCAAAAGTAATACCAATTTATATAATATTGGGTAATCACGATGTATATAGAAAAAATTCCAATGATGTTAATTCTACAAAAATATTTCAATATATTAATAATATAAAAGTTTATCAAGAACCAGAAATTATAAGTGTTACAAATATTAAAGAAACAAAGAAAATTTTATTAATGCCTTGGAGAAAAGATGCAGAAGAAGAAATTAAGACAATAAATGAATTAAATAATAATTGTGATTATTTATTTTGTCATACAGATGTGCGTGGTATACGGTATAATTTAATAAGAACAGTTGAGTTTGGAAATGAATTGGCTATTTTTCAAAATTTTAAAAAGGTTTTTTCTGGACATATTCATTATAGACAAGAATCAAAAAATTTAATAATGGTTGGTTGTCCTTACGAATTAACTCGAAGTGATATGAATAATAAAAAGGGAATTTATATTTTTGATCCTTTTAAAAATGAATATGTATTTATTGAAAATAATTTTAGTCCTAAATTTTTAAGATTTAATATAGATGAATTATTAGAAATGCCATTAGGTAAATTTAATAATTTAATAAAAAATAATTTTATTGATGTTGCAGTTAATATAAAATGGTCATTGGATTTTCAGTTTACATTATTAATGGATAATATTTCTAATTTTAGAAAGTTCAATATATTTTCAGAATTAGATAATGAGTTAAATACAATGTATGATGACAATACAAGTTCTGATTTATCAAATTTTAATGTTAATAAATTGACAGAAATATATGTTGAAAATTTAAATTATTCACCAAAAATTAAAACATTAGTTACAAAAAAAATAAATGAGTTATATGATAGAGTGATTTCTGGAAATATAAATGAGTAAAAAATAAACATTTAAGTAGAGAGTAATTATGCAAATTTTACGAATTAAATGGAGAAACTTTAATTCATATGGAAATAAATGGAATGATATAGATTTGACTCAATCTGATAGTGCTTTTATTCAAATAACTGGAGGGAACGGGAACGGAAAATGTTTAAATCCAAATACAAAAATTGATGTAGAAATGGATGATGAAATAAAACAAAAATTTTTAAAATATTTACAGCATTTGCCCAATCCATTAAATATATAAATAAAAACAATTTATATGTCACCAATGCAAAAACAGTTTTGGATAAATAAAGGCTTAACTGAAGAACAAGCAATTTATAAAATAAGAACATTTAGAAAATTAAATATAGAATATTGGATTTCTCGTGGTTCAAGTGAAAGTGAAGCTTTATTAAAAGTTAAAGAATTTCAGAAAGAGAATGTAAAAAAGTGTAATGAAAAACGTAAAAAAGATCCAAAAAAGTATGCTGGAATACTTCCAGTTCAATTACAATATTGGTTAAATAAAGGTTTATCAGAAGAAGAAGCCAAAAAAGCATTACAAAAAAGGCAACAAACATTTACTTTAGAAAAATGTATTAAAAAATATGGTAAAATTGATGGACAAAAAAAATGGCAAGAACGACAAGATAAGTGGAAGAGTACATTAAAAAATAAATCATTTGAAGAAATTGAAAAAATAAACAAAAAGAAAGATTCTGCATCATTTAATCATTTTTTTAATAAATTTAATAATTTTGAAACGGCATATGATAATTATATAAAATCTTGTAAATCTAAAGATTCCATGTCAATTAATTATTATATGAAAAAATTTAAAATTTCATATAATGAAGCAAAAATATTACAAAATGAACGAATAAAATTAATAGTTAATAGTTTTGGAAAAGCCGCTGTAAGTAGATCTAAAAATGGATATTCTAAGATGGCAAACAAAATTTTTGATGTAATTTTTAAATTTTTAATAGAAAAGGGATATTCATCTTCAGATGAAATTTTATATTCTAATAATATAAAAGAGTATGCAATAAAATATAATAATAATTGTAATTGTTATTTATATGATTTTACAATTTTAAATTTGAAATTAATTTTTGAATTTAATGGTATAAAATTTCATCCAGATTATAGATTAAATGAATCAGAAATACAATCATGGCGCTCATTATATAATAAAAATATAACAGGTGTTGACGTTATAAAAAAAGATAGACATAAAAAACAAATTGCAGAAGAAAACGGCTTTAAATTAATTGAATTGTGGCAATTAGATGGCAATGAAAAAAACATAAATATTGCTATTGAATCAATAAATGAACTTATTAAAAGTATAAAAATATGAAATGTACAATAAAAGAATTATATGATTTTTTAAAAAAAGAAAAAATAAATTTATTAAATAATAATATAAATATTTTTACAAGATTTGGTTATATTAAAATGGAAGCTTGCGAAATTACAAAATATAATTCAGAACAAATAGAAATAAAATTAGAAGATAATTATAATATTATTGGATCACCAGAACATTTATTATTTAAAGATAATAATTGGAAAAAAATCAATGAATTAAAAATTAATGATAAAATTTTAACTAATTTTGGTTATAAAAAAATTATTGAAAAAAATAAATTAAATAATAAATCAGATTTATATGATATTCAAGTACATGACATTAAAGAATTTTATGCTAATGATATAGTATCACATAATTCTACAATAATCGATGTCTTAAAATTTGGTTTATATGGAAGAGTCAATAATAAAAAATTAAAAGATATTCCAAATAGATTAAATAAAAATTGTGAAGTTGAAATAGAATTAAAATCTAATAATCGAAATGTTGTTATAAAAAGAGGTTTAGAACCAAATTATTTTAAGATTGATGCGGAAGGATTTGAGCAATTAGATGAACAAGCCGGAAAATTAAATGTTCAAGATAAATTGGAAAATGAAATATTTGGTATACCATTTTATGTATTTAATAATATAATTTCATTATCTGTTAATGATTTTAAATCATTTATAAAAATGACACCAAATGATAAAAGAGAAATAATAGATAAAATAATAGGTTTATCAATTATAAATAGAATGTATGAAGCTCTTAAAATAGATATAAAGCAAATTGTAGAAACAGATAATAATATGTTAATTAAAAGTGATGTTTTAAATACTCAGCTTAAAAGAACGACAAAGCAATTAGAAGAATTATCTAAAAAACTTATAGAAACTAGTAATGAAAAACAAGATGAAATAAATATAAAAATAGAAGCATTAAATAAATTAAAATTAAAATTTAAAGAAAAATTTGATGAACAAAATAAAATATTAAGTAATTTTGTGAATAGAATAGATGAAAATAAACATTTATTACAAGAAGCTAAGTACCAATCAAAAGATATTAGTAATAAAATTAAACTTTATGATAATACTAAATGTCCTGAGTGTGGCTCAGATTTACATACAGAATGGCATGAAGAAAGATTATCATCTTATATAGAAGAAAAAGAAAGATGGCAAGAAGCAATAAATAAGTTACAACAAACAATAAATAAAGAAGTTACAGATAGCAAGCAAATAGAATTTAATAAGCAAGAATTAAAAAACAAATTAAATAAAATAGATAATAATAATGCTGTATTAATTGATCAATTAAATAAAATACAAGATAAAAGTTACATTGATAATCAAACGACATCTATGAAAAATTTAATAGATGATACACAAATACAAATAGAATCATTAAAAACAGAAAAAGTAAAAATAGAAAATAAATTACAATTTTATAAAATAATTGAAGAAGCATTAAGTGATAGAGGTATAAAACAGCTTGCAATGAGAACTATATTACCAACAATAAATTCTCAAATATATCAATTATTAAAAGAGCTTAATTTAGATTTTAAATTGTCTTTTGCTGAAGATTGGTCTTCTACAATAACACATTTAGGACAAGAAATAAATTCAACTACATTATCTACTGGTGAAAATAAAAAACTAGATATGGCAGTTATATTAGCTATGATTAGATTAATGAAATTAAAATTTCCAGGATTGAATATTTTATTTTTAGATGAAGTTATTAGTTCATTGGATTCTGATTCTGTAGTGCATGTTTTAAAGTTATTGGCAAAAACAAGCGAAGATCTAAGTTTACATATATTTATTATAAATCATGCTCCAGTTGATGATTCACAATTTGATTATAAAATTGATATACAAAAAACAAGTGGTTTTTCTAATATTATAATTGATAAACAGAAATAAGTTATGCCAAGTAAAAGAATATTAAAACATACATCAAAAAATTATTACAAAATAAGTATTAATGCAAATAATTTTGCTGCTATTTTAAATGAGGCAAAGACATTTAAAGGAAATAGTCAAGAAGCATATATAGCTGTGGCCAATTTATTAGGATTAAAAATGTTTGAATTATTACCGACTAAAATAAAAAAAGGACAAAATTTTTTATTTGAAATAGAAATAGAGTAAAAATATAAATTGTAAATTTAAAGTGAATATATATAAAATATAAAATAAAATAGCTATATTATAAATGTCATATTTGCACAAATATAATTATGATGATGTTTTTTTAAGAAGTGTTTCTATAGGCCTTTTAAATTTAATGTCAGAAAATATAATTATTTGGAATAGAATTAAAGATGACCAATTAGTAGAAGTACCAATTCCCTTTAGTTATCATGCTGGTTCTGGTGATGAAAGATTTATGCAAGACATTTTTTTAGCAGAAGTTATTGATGGCTGTGTTAATAAAAGAACAGTAGAAACAAATATAGACAAAATACCAAGAGGTTGGATAAAATTAGAAAATTGTACTATAAATGTTGCAACTTTTACAAATAGATTTGTTCGTGGAGAATATACAGTCGAATCTGATAATGGTGAACTTATAACTTATGTAGCTCCAATAATTGTAATACCATTAGATTTAATTTATACATGCCAAATAGAATTTGATACACAAATAGATGTGTTAAAAGGAGTACAAAAGTTAATTGAAACATTTTATAAAGTTAATACATTTAGAGTATTATATAACGGCATGGTAATACAGGTTTCTGCATCATTTCCAGAAGATGCAGAAATAGAAAAAACTTATGAATTTTCATTTGGTGATGATACAAAACCACTTTTAAATTTTTCTGTTGCAATAGAAACATATTTTCCAGTAGTAGATCATACAAAAAGAATGATGAAGTCAAACAATATAAAATCTATATCTGTAAATTTACAGCCAGGAACCATTGCATTTCCTTCATATGAAGCTCCAAAAGGAACAGAATTATATATTAGCAAAACTTTTATGGCATTTGATGAGTCAATAAAACCAAAAGAAACTCAAATAACTGTTCCCACTAAAGAATTATATCCAGAACCAGTATCACAAGACGGAGAGTTTGATCCTGGAGAACCAGGTGATACACCATCTACTTCTTTAAAAATAGATAGAAATGAAGATGGAAGTATAGGAATTGTTGGAACACCAGGGTATAGTGACAGTTATGGTAATAGTTATTATGATTTGAATAATATACAAGAAGAAACTGTAGTACCAATAGTAAAACAATCACAAGCTAGTACTAAAAACGAAGAATTACCAAATGTAGATAATAATTTAAATAAACTTGATGATTTTGGATATTCTAATAATCAATTACCAAGTGAATAATAAATTTGAAATAAAAATTAAATTAATAAAATATGAAAGCATTCAACAAAAGAATATGTAATTTATTAGAAAAAACAACAAATGAAGTTGTTAGAAAACAAGCAAATATAATTTTGGATTTAGTTGATAAGGGCGGAGATGCTGCAACACTATCTAAAATTTTAATAGAAAATATTGAATCATTAGATACAAATATATTATGTGATGCTGACAAAAAGTTTGTTTTATCTGAAAGACATATTGAATTATTAGAAACATTAGAATTAAAAAATATATTTAATGTTTTACAAAAAGATGAGAATGTATTAAAAGCAAATCCACAAGTACCTTATATTATTTCACAATTGAGATCAGCATTTGAATCAAAACAACAATCTCCAGTAATAATAGCTGAATCATTATTGAATATATTATCTAAATTTACATATATTCCTCTCGTAGAACAAAAATATAATATTCTTTTTAAAATATTAGATGAAAATAAAGAAGATATTTTAATAATTAAAACAATAAATAATTTAAGTACTATTAATAAAGACTTTTATTGTGATTTAATAGAATCATTAGAATTATATGTATATGATAAAGATTTAATATCTAGATCTCAAGTTTTTGAAAAATTAAAACAATATGAATTTGAACCAATAATAAAAGAATTTATTAATGATTTTATAAAATTTGGAGCAACAGATAAATTATATATGACAAATGAAAATAAAGATTTTTCTGTACAACCAGTTTATTCATTTATAAGAATTGATGAATTTAATAAAAACAGAATAACATTTGGTATTGCTGGTAATTATTATGAAAAATATCATAATAAATTGACTAAATTAAATGAAGCACAAGTTCAGTTATTACCAGATAAATTTAAAGAATTAAATACTTATTTAATTAATAAAAAAATATCAATAAATGAACAAACATTAAATATTTATATTAATGATAATAAAATATCTATAAAAGATGAAGATGGAATTAATAAAATATATTTAAATGAAAATTTAATTAAAACTAAAAATCCATATGAATATTTAATGCAATCTGGCACGTTTAAATTTAATCAAGCATCTGAATTGCAAATGGTAGCAGATATTTATGAAAACTTTGATTCATTAGTCAATGTAGATTTTGCAAAAGTTATTATATCAAAATTATATGAAGGATTGGGAGCAGTATTATATAAATTAGACAATAATATTGAAGATGAAAAATTTTATATGCATTTAATTAATCCGGCAATGAATGTTAATGAGTTTGTTGAAGATGCGAATGCTTTACAAATCAGAAACAAACTTTTAGAATTTATGAAATATGATATTTCTCAATCATTATATGAATTTATGGATTCAACATATAAAGAAGTTGGAAATTTAAAAGAACAACAAAATATAATAAATGAAGAAATTCATAATTTAAATATTCAATTAACAAAAATTGAACAGGCTGAATTAGATCCAATTATTTCAGAACAATTTAAAGAATTAAATTTAAAAGATGCAATTTCAAATGAAATTAATAAATTAAAATTAGAATGGGGAGTTCTTGAATCTAAAATAAATAAGTTACAAAATTTAAATGAAACAAATACATATTCTAATATAGCAAAAGAAGATAAATTTATAGTAAATAAACAAATTCAAATCAAAAGTTCTGGTATAATAGGTAAAATAACAGCAATAAATACAACTACAAAAGAATTAACAATAGTTACTGATGAAGGTGATACTGTACAATGTACATATGATCAAATAGAATTAATAGAAGATACAATAGCGAAAAATGCAGATGAATTGCAAGCACAAGCAAAAAAAATATCAGATAAAGAAACAACAAACGATTCTTTAAAGTCAGAATTAGAAGAAGTAACTGAAAAGTCAGAATATTTTTTGGGATATCATTTAAAAAAAAACATAAATGAAAGTGTAACACCTAAAGGAGAAGATCAATTTACAGCATATGGTGTAAAAGATGATAAAAAAGCAAAGGGAAATGAAAGAAGTGAAATAAAAGGAATCGATGATCCAAATCAGAAATTTACAAAAGATGACAAAAAGGTATTAATGGATATTGATTCAAAAGTAACTAGAGCAATTGAAATATTGGGAGAATTAGAAAATCTTTTAGAGCAATATACAAAGTTAAATAAAAAACCAATTGAATCAAATTTGAATCAATTAAAAAGCTATAAAGAAGCAATTATGTCAGAACTTAATAAGTTATAAATAATAATTATAAGAAAAGATTTTCTAAAATGTAATGGAGATAAATTTATGCCAAATTATTTAAAAAATTCTGATTTGTTAAGAGAAATATTGTTATCAAAAGAACAAGATAAGCTTACTGATAATGCGGTGCGTTATTTACAAAGAATGGTAAAAGAATGTACAAAAGTTATGAGATACAAAGAAGAAGCAGATAAGGAAGATTGCATGGCTTTTGCTATGTTAGATCTAATTTCATACTGGAATAGATTTGATCCAAATAAAACCAATAATGCGTTT
>Ga0265297_10012085_pt1 | contig 10432 bp, 10 predicted proteins | sample Munlanlwell13791_FD_192502 | JGI IMG/M metagenome (GOLD analysis project Ga0265297, IMG submission 192502) | Leachate microbial communities from a municipal landfill in Southern Ontario, Canada - Leachate well 137-91 | ecosystem: Engineered > Solid waste > Landfill > Unclassified | place...
TTCCTAGGATTTTCTGGCTTTATGCTCGCAAGTCCCTAGAAGAAGTTTTCTTGCCTACCCGTTTAAGTCGGTCTTTTTGTTATTCAAATAATCTATCTTTTCCAACAATAACATTAACTTTGTCCCGCATGACTTGAATATCGACTGGTGTGTTAATTTCAACAACGCCGTCAACAATTAATTTTTCGTTTTCATTTATTAATCGAAGAGCATCGGCGGTGATAAAAGTTTGATCTCTCTTTTTTGTTTGAATTACAATATCTAGTTTTCCGTCATGCGGATTTGATTTTATATTTTTAATTTTTTCACTTAACAAATTGATAATCTTTATTTCCCCCTTCTCTTCAATTTCAATGGAGTAATCATTAATTTCTAATCTTGTCCCTGAACTTTGAATTGTCGCTTGGTTTAAAAAATAATGTTTACCAACTAAGCCCAAGTCAATTTTTTCAATTCGACGAGCGAGCAAAATATTACAAGCCTCTTCTTCATCCTTAATCCCGAATGACGTAGCAATGGAATTATCATCGCCGATGGGGATGATTCCTAATAAGGTTTTTTTCTGAAAATCGCCATATATATCGGTGTTTATGATTGCTCCGATGATTTTATTAATAGTTTGGTTATTCCCAACAGCAATGATTGTTTTAGCTCCTAATTTTATTTCATTTTGAATACTTCCCTTAATATTTTTGATTCCGCCCAGCCTAATGATTTTTCCGTTTAAACCCAAATCAGTCAGTCGAATTTCCATTCGGTTGATTGCCTTATTGTATTTGCTTTTATTTAGATAGTCGTCGTAAATATAAACATGCATAAAGATTTATTCAGGGCAAATTGTTTATTTTATATTTTCGACGTTTTCAGCCTCAGAAATATCAGATTTTTTATTTTCAGATTTTTTGTCATCAGTAATTAATATTAATTGTCCGTTAATAGTTGCTCCTCGAGAAACAGATATTTCAGAATATTGGATGTCGCCATATATTCTGGCCGTGCTACCAAGAGATAAATAATTTTTTGTTTTTACGTTTCCTCTTATTTCTCCGTTAACAATTAAATCTTTGGATTCAACATTGGCGACAACTTTTGCTTTGTCTCCGATATAAATATTTGAGTTTGTTTTAAGTGATCCCTCAAGAAACCCTTCAATAATAATATCTCCTTGTCCGTGAAAATTCCCTTTTACCTTAATTGACGCGCCGATGATTGTTTCTGCATCCTTAAGTCTTTCAAGTTTGTTGTCTTTGTTGAACATATAGTTTTAAATAGGTGAATTATATAAAGCAATTATGCTTTTATTTTAGTTTAATATCTGTAGCTTGTCAAAGAATAAATTTGATTGAAATAGATTGATTTTTAGTATATTATTATGATATTAAAGTAGTTGTTACTTTTAGTTTGATATAAGCAAAAAATCATTCACGTTTAAGGAAAATTGTCCTCATAGTTCAATGGATAGAACAAGAGCCTCCTAAGTTCTAGATCCAGGTTCGACTCCTGGTGGGGACACATAGTTAGAAGTTCTTAGATTAAATACAATGAAATCGTGTTATTGTCAAGTTGATGATAGTTTTAGATAATTCCCTTCTTGACTATTCCTAAATTATAGGTATAATAATGGTAGTTAGCTGTTTTTTTCTTTATTATTACCTATAATATACTGTATTGTAGCAGACAGCTAAAAATGTTCTTCGTAGAACAATTTAAAAAGGGCCCTTAGCTCAGTTGGCTAGAGCGCTTCCATGGCATGGAAGAGGCCAAGGGTTCAAGTCCCTTAGGGTCCACTAACAAAGAACAACCCAAATTTATTTGGGTTGTTTTTGTTTATGTTGGCTTACCTGAGGGACTTGAAAGTCCCTTAGGGCCCACAAATAAACCCCTTGTTTTGCAGGGGTTTTTGTGTAGCTTGACAAACTATGAATAGTATGATATAATGTAGCCATAATAGAATAAGGATAGGTTCTTTGACAAATAAGGTTAGATTGGATTATTAATTAAGTTTGACTCTTTTAATGGCAAGAGAAGATACTTTCAAGACAGGAGTTAACTTTAGTTAATAATCCAATTAAATAAATAATTAACATTAACCTTTAAATAAATTATCATGAAAAATTTAGTAATTGTTTCTTTTATTATTATGGCCGTTGTAATGGCTAGTTGTGGAAAAAAAGTTAATCATGCCGTCGTGCAGGATAGCGCTACAGTATTTAACCATTTCATAACCGCGACTATTCATCCGATTGGTTCGGACGAAGAAATATTCTCCGACAAGGAAAACGGCTTTAGTTATAAGGGCGGAAAGCTTTTAATTGAAGCTGAGGGATATATCCCTACAATTACAAAATCGGCGGATTCTGTGTATTGGTTATATCCCGCCTCGTTGCACGAGCTTATGGTTGGGCCTTCAGATTTTCTGCTTCCGCAGTATTCAGCTTATTACTGGAATGCAAAAGTTATTGACAGGGACGGAAATCCGGTTGATAGTGCGAGGATCGTGATAACAAATATGCGCGATTTCAGCACCGTTACAAACAGTAATGGAACTTTTTTATTTAGATTTCCGATAGTACCAGTAGAAGACATTTTGTTTCGCGCTGAAGGTAAAGAAAAAACCAAGGTCGTTGTAATAAAAAGAGGTTATAAAACGGCCTGCATTAATTTCGTTCTTCCATTGGAAGATAATCCCGCGGAAATAATGATTAAAAAGATTTAAAACGATAAAAATACTTATCGGAGCCATTCTTACAACAGAATGGCTTTTTTATTTGTTCCTCGTAGAACATTATATCGATTTTTATAAGAAATATTAAAATTTTATGATATAATATTAATATAAATAAACTATTAATATGAAAACAATCCTAGTAGATGCAATGCATACTTTTATTGAGAAAGAAACTGGAATATTTCAAGATATGTATACCTTACTTGAAAAATATCCGAATAGAAAGATTGTTTTAACTAATGCTGATGATAATCAGATGTCTGCCTCTGGATTAACCCAAGTGCCATATGAAGTATTTACCTTAAAACACAACCCAGAAAAGATAAACCCAGAATACTTTCGAATCCTATTAGAAAGATATGGTTTATCAACTAAAGATGTTATTTATTTTGATCATGAGCCAGAAGCACTAATCAGTGCTAGTTCAATTGGCATTAAAACATATCGGTTTAATTCTAAAATAAAAGACTTAATTGGCCTTAAAGACTTTTTAAACAAATTTTCTGTCTAGGTTAATAAAAATTGTGATAATATAGATAATATGAAAAAAAGAATTTTTATAGTTCATGGTTGGGGCGCTGTCTCAAATGAAGGATGGTTTTCTTGGTTGAAGAGGGAATTAGAGTTTCGTGGATTCTTAGTCTTTTCGTTACAGATGCCAAATACAAACCAACCAAGAATTAAGCCATGGGTAAATGCTATTGCCAGTGCTGTCGGCAAGGTAGACTCTGAGACGTTTTTTGTGGGGCATAGTTTGGGCTGCCAGGCTATTGCTCGTTATTTAAATACACCGTCGAAAGAAGATATCTCGGGTGGCGCTGTTTTTGTGGCAGGATTTTTTAAGAGACTTACCAATATGCCTAATGATGATTTGTCTCAAGAAATAATCAAAGAATGGTTAAATACTCCGCTTGATTTTGTCCAGGTAAAGAATCATTTATTAAAAAGTGTGGCCGTCTTTTCTGATGATGATAAATACGTTCCGTCGGATAACATTGAAGACTTCAAAAGTATCCTTAATTCAAAAATTATTATTGAGCAAAGCCAGGGACATTTCTCCAGCTCTTCTGGATTGCCAAAATATCAAGTTATTTTAGAGGCGATCTTAAATATTTCAGCTGCTTAATTAATAGCGATTTTATCATAAAATCTTTATTCACAGGCATATAGTATTAGTCCACAAAGATGTGGACTTTTATTTTTTATTTGGCTAATATTAAATAAAAAATAAATAAGAAAAAACTGGGGATAAAATGTTAGCTTCTTTAAATATTTTGCTAATGTTATCAATTTTTTTGTTTTTTCAAAAAGTAATAAAAGAATTATTTTTTTAAAAATATATTAATTTGCCAATAGTAATAAAAAACCTTATAATTAAAATATTATTAGTAAATTTTTAAATTTTTATTTTTTATGTACGATGTAATTATTGTCGGTTCTGGCCCAGCCGGGATGACTGCTGGAATTTATGCGGCAAGACGTGAAATGAAGGCTTTAGTTATTGGCAGGGAATTAGGAGGACAACTAGTTTGGGCAAGCGAAATTGAAAATTATCCTGGATTTGAGAATATTCAAAGTTTTGACTTAATTAATAAAATTAAAGAACAAACTTTGAAATCTGGTGCCGAAATGAAAGAGGATGAAATTAAGAAAATTGAAAAACGAGAAGACGGGACTTTTCTTCTTCATGGTATTCGTGATACCTTTGAAGCTAAAACAGTAATTATCTCTATGGGCTTGGCGCCGAGACGATTAGCAACTCCGGGAGAAATTGAATTTAATGGACGCGGTGTTTCCTATTGTGCTAATTGTGATGGACCATTTTATAGAAATAAAATAGTGGCAGTTATTGGCGGAGGGAACTCAGCCTTAGATGCTGCTGAGGTATTATCAAAAATTGCTAAACAAGTTTATTTAATTCATCGTGGTGAATCATACAGAGCTTTTGAGTCATTAATTGATGAAGTGGAAAAAAGAGAAAATATAGAAAATATTTTATCTTCGGATATTAAAAGTATCGAAGGAAGCTCCAAAGTAGAGAAAATAAAAATTATAAATTCTAAAACTAAGGAAGAAAGAGAAATCCCGCTTGATGGTGTTTTTATTGAAGTAGGTAGAATAGCTAGCACAGATTTAGTTGCAGAATTTGTTGAGCGTAATGAAAAAAATCAAATTATTGTAAACGATAATATGGAAACATCCACGCCGGGATTATTTGCCGCTGGCGATGTTACAAAAGTTGAGCATAAACAAATTACAATCGCGATGGGGCAGGCCACTATCGCCGCTTTAAATGCCTATCAATATCTTCAGCTCAAAGAGAGCAAGTAAATGAGTAATAAAAAAATAAATTTAATTGCCGCTGATATGGGATACGGTCACCAAAGAGCCGCTTATCCTCTTTTGTCTTTGAGCGGCGGAGAGATAATAACGATTAATGATTATCCCGGGATACCTGATTGGGAGAAAAAATATTGGATTAATAGTTTAAAGTCTTACGAAAAAATATCTCGCTTAAAGAAAATTCCAGTTCTTGGCCAAGCAGTTTTTGCGGTTATGGATTATTTTCAAAAAATAGAACCGCTTTATCCCTATCGTGATTTATCAAAGCAAACAACTCAGCAAAAATATTTTTTGAAGTTTATTAAAAAAGGATTGGGCCGGGATTTGATAGAAAAACTTAATAAAACCAATCTTCCCTTCGTGACAACTTTTTTTGTTGCCGCTTATATGGCTGATTATTATAAATATAACGGCGATATTTATTGTATTATCTGTGATACTGATGCTTCTCGAGCTTGGGGGCCTTTATATCCTGAGGAAAGCAGAATTAAATATTTAGTGCCAAGTGAGAATGTTAGAACTAGGTTTTTGATGTATGGAGTAAAACCGGAGAATATTATTATTTCAGGTTTTCCGCTTCCTAAAGAAAATATCGGAGAAGCTCAAGAAATTTTGAAAACTGATTTAGCGAGACGTATCGCCTCGCTTGATTTAAAAAATAACTATCGACAGGCAGAGAGAGCCCTGCTGGAATCAAGGATCCCCGATGCGCTTTCAAGCCAAAATAAATCTTCTGTTTGTATAACTTATGCGGTTGGTGGTGCGGGGGCACAAAAAGAAATTGGTGCCGCGTTATTAAGTAAATTATCGAAAGATATAAAGTCGGCTAATATCAAGATTAATTTAGTGGCTGGAAATAGGCTGGAAGTGAAAGAATATTTTGAAACAGAAATAAAAAAGAATGGATTGGGAGAAAACAAGGGGGTAAATATAGTTTATGATTCAAATAAGATTGCATATTTTAAAAAATTTAATGAATGTCTCCATACGACTGATATTTTATGGACTAAACCGTCGGAGCTTTCTTTCTATAGTGCACTTGGCTTACCAATAATAATTTCGAGCCCAGTTGGAAGCCAAGAAGACTTTAATCGAGAATGGCTACTGGCCGTTGGTTCAGGAATTGATAGTTTAAACGTTGATTCTGTTAACGAATGGTTACCCCCCTTACTTGATTCTGGGCGCTTAGCGAGAGCGGCTATGAATGGGTTTCTTAATGCAAACGCAATGGGGATTTATTCCATTGAAAAATTATTTAAGAATTAAAATTAACTTTTATGTCCTGGATACTGGTTGCTTTAATCGCCTATTTTTTATTGGCAGTTGCCAATTTATTCGATAAATTCTTGGTTGATAATGTTTTAAAAAATAGCAAAGCCTATGCCTTTATCGCTTGTACCATGGGCTTAGTCGTTTTTCTTATTTCTCCTTGGTTTTTAGAGTGGCCCGGTTGGTCTCTCTTCGTTTTTAACATACTAGTTGGTGCCATTTTTGCGATTGCTCTTTGGCTTTTATATGAAGCTCTTCGTCGAGGAGAGGCGAGTCGGATTTTGGTTATTATCGGTGGAGTTACCCCGGTTTTTTCTATTATTTTATCTTTAATTTTCTTTAAAGAACACTTTTCTTTTAATCAATGGATCGGAATAATTTTTCTTTTTTTTGGAGTTATAGTTATTACCCTGCTTCCAAAACACCGTAGTTATTTGAGCAGAATTTTTCATAAATTAAAAATAATCCAAGAACCAAAAACAAATGGATTACTAATTGCCCTTCTTTGTGCTTTCGCTTATTCTATTTATTTTATTGGTACTAAATATGCTTATTTAGAACAGCCGTTTCTAAGTGCTTTTATTTGGAATAGACTTGGTGCTGGAATTTTTGTTTTATTATTTCTATTTAATAAGACTAATAGAGAAGCGATTGTTAAGAATTTTAAAAAGTCTGGACCGAAAAAAAATAAATTTTTGGTAATTGTTAATCAGTTTATCGGTTCAAGTGGATTCTTACTTCAAAGTTATGCAATATTTCTCGGTTCGGTTGCCCTGGTCAATGCTCTCCAAGGAGTCCAATACGCTTTTCTTTTAATTATCAGCGCTATCTTGGCGGTGATGGCGCCGAAACTACTAAAAGAAACGTTCTCTTTTAAGATTGTTGCTCAGAAAACATTAGCGGTCTTACTTATTGCGACCGGTTTATATTTTTTAACGATTTTTTAAATTAAAAAAGTTTATGGACAAATCGAAATCTGATAATCAACAGAAAAACAAGAGAAAAATGCGAGCGAAAATCCGTTCAAAAATTTGGCATGCTTTTTTTGTTATTCTAATTATTTTTATTTTTTATGTTTTTAAGATTGAGAATTATTATCCAAAAAAAATTGATTTGAATTATCGTTCGGGATTTTTTGGAACAACTTTTTCTACTAAATTTTCTGAAGAAATTGGGTTAGATTGGAAAGAAGTCTATTTAGCGACACTCGATGAATTAAAAGTTAAACAAATTCGAATTCCGGTTTATTGGGATGAGATTGAAAAAGAAGAGGGTGTTTATAATTTTTCTGATTATGACTATATTCTTGAAGAAGGCGGAAAAAGAGATGTTAAATTTATAATTAGCATCGGTCGTCGTATTCCTCGGTGGCCAGAGTGCCATAGTCCAGCCTGGCTTAATCGCAAAGACGATGTGGGAGCTCAAGTTGCGACCTTAAAAATGCTTCGAGAAATTGTTAATCGTTATAAAAATAATGACAGTGTTGAATACTGGCAAGTTGAGAATGAAGCTTTTTTAAACACTTTTGGTGTTTGTCCGCCTTTTTCAGAAGGATTTTTACAACAAGAAGTTGGTCTAGTTAAATCGCTTGATGACAGAGAAATTATTATTACTGCATCCGGAGAGCTTGGAACTTGGCAGAAAGAGGCAAAAATTGGCGATATCTTTGGCAGTACTTTATATAGAGTTGTTTATAATAATGTTCTCGGTTTTTTAAAGTATCCTCTGCCCACCTCTTATTATAAGTTAAAAGCAAAATGGGTTGGTATCAAGCCAGATAATTTTATGGTTTTAGAGCTCCAAGCAGAGCCCTGGGTAGCTAAAGGGAATATGGCGTATTTAACTGAGCATGAAATAAATAAAACGATGAGCGTAGAACAGTTTCAAGCTAATATTCAGTATGTCATAAATCTAAATCCGGGTCGCGCTTATTTTTGGGGCGTAGAATGGTGGTATTTCCAAAAAAAATATGGCAACCCCGAGTACTGGATGATTGCCAAAGAATTATTTAAATAAATTCAAAAACTTTGTTTTAAGAGAAATTACCTTCAAGAATATCAACTATTTTATTATCATTTTTATCAACCCAATCTTTAAATTTTATTAGTCCGATTTTCGATCGGACTTTTCGTTCCTCGCTAATAAGTCTAGAAATATCAAAATAATTAGCGCTGATGGCAATCCCTGCTCTTTCGGCATCGGCCACATTACATTTTTGTTCAAATTGATTTTTTGTTGGGATCATTAAGATATTTTTTTGTAAATAAGCCGCTTCAGCAATTGAATCAAAGCCGGCAGTGGAGGCATAAGCGGAACAATTTATTAAGCAATCAATAAATTTTTCACCGCTTAAGCGATGAAATACTAGGGTGTCACTGATTTTGGTATTTTCTTCTTCTGTTTTGTCCCAAAAAGCTTCTATATTATAATTTGGATTTTTTTGATTCCAATTGATGATTTCTTCAGAATATCCGGAATTTAGCAAATACACTAGAAGATATTTTTTGTCGTTCGGGGGTGCCTTCTTAAAAGATTTACGAATTAATGGTGGACAAACTAATAATTTTTTTTTAGAATAATCGTTTTCTTTAGTAAAAGAAAGGGCAATTTTTGTAGTTCGTGATCCAGCTGTTAATCTATTATAAAATCTAAAAGAAAAACGAGCTAAAAGAGATATTTCAGGAAATTTGAATGCGGGGTGTTCAATAAAATGATGGTGCCCAATACAAAACATCGGGCGCTTATCTCTAAAAAAACGATAATAGTTTCCAGCCAAAGGTTCGTAGAAGTTTATTAGTATATCTGGTTGGAGATTATTTATAATTTTTTTAATTTCCTTTATTGAGGCAATATACTTAAATATTCTACTTATAGTTATAAGAGAGCTGACAAAAATTCTAACCCCTTTATTTTTTTTGTCAGTTAAAAATTTTGGACTTTCAAGCACAAAAAAAGGGCAAGTAATCTGTTCTGTAAAGAAACTCGGAATTTGACGACCCTTTTTAGAGCCGACAATCACTCCGATAACTTGATGACCGCGAACTTCAAGTTTTTCTTTTAGAGCTAGGGCTTGAGTCATATGTCCTCGCCCGTCTGTTTGCACGAAAAATAGATATTTCATAATTATATTTAATAACTCTAATTATATCATTATTAGGGAAACTTAATCAAAACAACGGCTCATATCTCGCTCGCTGCTAGTTCGATTCCCTCCAAACCAATAAACAAAAAAGAACAAGCTAATGCCTGTCCTTTTTAGTTTATGAGCGGGTAAGGGGAATCGAACCCCTATCCTCAGCTTGGAAGGCTGATATAAAAAACCATTATACGATACCCGCGAACTCATTCTATATTATAAAAAAAATCATTATAAGTCAATTATTTAGTATCTTTTATAGAATAGATAAAGAAAAAGCTGCTTAACATAATAATCGCCGCTACCAAGAAGATATAGTTTATTGGTAAAAAGGCAAGAGTAATCATAGCAGTTGCTAGCCCAATGATATAGCCGATTGGGCCGGTTGTTCGGAAGAGGTTAATAAGACCAATATCGTCTGCGTCTATTATTTTAAAGAAATAAGTATCTCTCATAGCCTCGATTAAGGCTGCTCCGATACGACTTCCAAAAAGGAGTATCCCCCAAATCCAAACAATTGGTTTGTCAATATATGAAAATAAAAAGAGAGATATTACTAAGATAATAAAGCCGCTGGTTAGAATTTCTTTTTCTCCAATGTATTTGTCGGCGACTATTCCGGCCGGCATTTCAAGGATTAAAAAAGGAATTAACATAAATGAGAAAATAATACCAATTTCTCCCCAGCCAATTCCCAGTGTTTGGTGCAGATAAACGGGGATGTATATAACGGCACAGCTATAAAAAATCTGGAGAAGGAGGGCAATAAAAAATATTCCGCGCAAATTAGTGTTTCGCCACATCTCTTTAATCACTTTTCCGGTTTTTTCTTTTTGATATTTGATTTTATCTTGAAGATTGCGCCCTTGGTACATTAAAATTAGAAAGACGGGAAGAACGAGGGCGGCCGAAACTAAATAAAGCAATGGGTAATCAGCAATTGTAATTAAATAACT
>Ga0265297_10012086_pt1 | contig 10431 bp, 8 predicted proteins | sample Munlanlwell13791_FD_192502 | JGI IMG/M metagenome (GOLD analysis project Ga0265297, IMG submission 192502) | Leachate microbial communities from a municipal landfill in Southern Ontario, Canada - Leachate well 137-91 | ecosystem: Engineered > Solid waste > Landfill > Unclassified | place...
CCTTAGCCGTCAACCGCCCCTTTGTTAGCCAAAGTCAGGGACAAGGCGATAATAACGCCGATTTCATCAGTTGCACTGTCTGGCGCAAACAAGCGGAAAATGTCAGCAAATACGTGAACAAAGGCAGCATGGTGGCTGTTGAAGGCCGACTGCAATCCCGGGATTATATGGATGAAAAAAACAATGTCAGAAGGTATGTGACGGAAGTCATCTGCGATTCGGTCGTATTTCTCGACTCCAAACCGCAGACAGAGACGACCAACGCACCTTCTCAGGAAAAAGACAAAAAAGAAGATGTCGCGAACCATATCGACATCATCGAAGACGATTTGCCATTTTGACCTTTAGGAGGAACTTATAATGAATACCAGACCACAACCCGCTCGGGACGGACAACAAGGTTATCGCGGCGGACGCAAGCGCAATCGGAAAAGATGTTATTTTACCGATAATAAAATCACCTATATCGATTTCAAGGATTTTGAACTGTTGAAGCGATTCATCTCTGAAAGAGGTAAAATTTTACCGCGCCGCGTTACCGGGACCAAAGCCTTTTACCAGAAACATTTGGCCGTAGCGATCAAGCGCGCACGGTTTATGGCGCTCTTGCCCTACGTCAAAGAATAGTCTAAAAAAAGACTCCATGAGTCTTTTTTCTTTGATGGGCTTGGAGATTTTTCGACCCAATTTGATTTTGTCTTATTTTATGATATAATTATTTTGATTTCTTAACAATCGAGGTGCGTGCATGAAAAAGGGCATGTTCATTCTGATCAGCCTCACCATTATCATTTTTCTGTCGCTCAGTGTTTTTGGTTTTCTCTATATCATGCAAAATCTACAGCCAATTTATTGGATTGCGTATGCCTGTTTGGTATCAGCGATTGGAATCATCATTATCATATCCATTTTTTCCCATCGACGCATGGCATCGCGGATGCAGCAGATGCAGACGAAATTTCGCGAGAACAAGTTGCTTGAACGACGGTTGGTCAACAGTGAGGATATTGCACTTAATTACTTGCCGATCGGCATGCTGATCTATAATGATACGTTGCAGATTTCCTGGGCAAATCACGCTGCCAAGGAAATTTTTTCCAATGTCTTGATTGAACGCAACTTGACGATGGTTCATCAGGAATTGGCAAAAACCATCGAGAAAAGAGAAGGAAGATTTATCCTTTCCATTTATGGAAAAGATTACGAGATCATCCATTATCCTAAGAATCATTGTCTGTATTTGTTTGAAGTGACGGACCGTGAATCCGCAAAACGCCTGCTTCGAGAACAAGAACACGTGATCGGCGTGATCAGCCTGGACAATTTTAATGAAGCGACTCAAAATCTCGATTTTCAATTCAAAACGACGCTGCAAGGAAAATTTCTGGGGGCGCTCGATGCTTGGTGTCGTAACCACCGCATTTATTTTGTCAACCTTCGTCCAGAAAAATCCGTTATCTATCTGACGCGTAAACAACTTGATGTCTTGATAAAAGAAGAATTTCAAATTTTGGATACCATTAATGACATCGCCAATCAAAACGAAGTCCGGGTGACGCTCTCGATGGGGATCGCTTGTCACCGAGTGATGCTTGATCGGTTGGGTGAATTGGCAGAAGAAGCGTTGAAACTCGCTCTTGGTCGCGGTGGCGACCAAGTGGTTGTCAATTTTGAAAACCTGCCACTCAAGGTTTTTGGTGGAAAAAGCAATACCGTGGAAAAACGGACAAAAATCACTGCCCGAATCAATTCCCGCGCCATATCCGACAACATTGAAAAATATAGCAGTGTGATGATCATGCCACATCGCGCGACGGACATCGATGCACTGGGTGCGTCAATTGGTCTATTGGAAATGGCGCTTGCGCAAAAAAAACCGGCCAAAATCGTACTCAATTTTGATGACATAGATCTCACTACCCAAAAAGTCATCAATATGTTGAATCGCGAATACGTCAAACTGATGGAATATTTCGTGGATTCCGACACCGCGCTGGACGAGACCACGTCAACGACCTTGCTTATCATCGTCGACCATCATAGCCCGATTCAATCCATTGCGCCCAAGTTGATCGAAAAGACCAAGAACATTATTGTTGTCGACCATCATCGCCGAATCGATAATCTCTTGAGCGATGTCACCTTGATTTATATGGAACCCTATGCCTCTTCATCCGTGGAATTGGTCATTGAACTGATTGAACTGTCAAGTCATGAAGTCGATATCGATCCTTTTGAAGCGACGATCATGCTCGCCGGCATGATGATCGACACCAACAATTTCACTTATCGAACCGGCGTGCGCACGTTTGAAGCAGCTGCGCTTCTCAAGAGTTATGGAGCGGATCCATTCAAAGCTCGGCTGATTCTTCGAGAGTCACTGGATCATATGAAGAGCAAATCGAATCTAGTGAATCAAGCGGAAATCATCAACAACCATTTTGCTATCACCAAATCGCCAAAAGATGTGAAAACCACGCGGGTACAACTGGCCAAAACTGCGGATGAGCTTTTAGAAATCGACAACATCATCGCCAGTTTTGCAATCGGCAGTCTTGGCAACGATCAAATCGCCATTTCTGCTAGATCCGTAGATTCGTTCAATGTCTCGGAACATTTCGGGGGCGGCGGCCATTTGAACAATGCTGCCGCTCAAGTGGAGAAAGGCGATATTGAAACGATTGCAAAAAAAATCGAAGGCATGCTGGAAAACATTTACAAGGAGGATACGACCATGAAAGTGATTCTTGTCAAGGACTTGAGAGGCAAGGGGAAAAAGGGTGATCTCATTGATGTCGCCAGCGGCTATGGCAATTATCTTTTGACATCAAAACAGGCGATTGAAGCCTCGAGTGCTAACATTCGAGCACTGGAAGAAGAAAAAACAAAACAGGAAAAGCAATCAGAAATGGAAATTCAAGAAGCCTTGAATCAAAAAGAAGCAATTGAAGCGCATTCGATCAAAATTTACGTCAAGATTGGCGAAAACGGAAAACTCTTTGGCGCCGTGAGTTCAAAACAGATTGCGGACGAATACAAGAAGGGTTATAATATTGACATCGATAAACGCAAAATCGAATTGGAAGACAACATTCATTCACTCGGCGCATACCAAATCCCGGTTCGCTTGCACAAAGATGTCAGTGCCACGATCGATTTGCAGGTTCTGGAAGAAAAAGCTTAAGGAGGATGTCCATGGAACGGAAAGTCCCGCAAAATATTGAAGCTGAACAAGCGGTTCTCGGGGCTGTCTTTTTCGACCAGGCGACGATGAAAACCATCGTCGACAAACTCCAGGAAGAAGATTTCTTTTCACCGAACCACCAAGTGATCTATCGGATCATGAAGACGCTTTTTCAGGAGAACATTCCGATTGATTATCAAACCCTGACCGATCGGCTGGAGAATCATAACCTGCTTGTCAAGTCAGGTGGTATCGACTACATCACCGGCCTCATTGATTCGGTGCCGTCGGTTGCTAATCTCATCAATTACATCAATATCGTCAAAGATAAGGCGATTTTGAGGAAAATACAGGATTCTTGTCGAGAAATCATCGAGGACTCTTATACGACCGACAACACACCGGAATTTATTGACTCGGTCGAAAAGACAATTATCGGTATTACCAAAGAAAAGCGAACGACTGATTTTAAATCCGTCGGCGAAGTGGCGAATCTGCTCGTTGATCGGATTGCCGAACAAGCTCAAATCGGTGGTGCGGTGACAGGGCTTGATACCAAATATCATGAATTCAATAAATTTACCCTGGGGCTACAACCGTCGGATCTGATCATTGTGGCGGCGCGACCATCCATGGGAAAAACGGCATTCGCCTTGAATTTGGCTTTGAATGTCGCCAAGAGTCCCTCGCGCCCACACATCGCCTTTTTCTCTTTGGAAATGGGTGTGGATCAACTGGTAATGCGCTTGATCAGCTGTCAAGCGCAAGTGGACAATTTCCGGATGCGGCAAGGCCGTCTGAACGCGCAAGAATGGGATAAGATCCATTATGCCGTCAGCACCCTTTCCTCGCTCAATCTGTATTTCGACGACTCCGGTACTGTCAAAGTGACGGACCTTCGCAGCAAATGCCGAAAGTTAAAACAAGATGACAAGCTTGATTTGGTAATTGTGGACTATCTTCAACTATTATCGGGGTCTCAGGCTTACAGCCAGACAAACCGGGTTCAGGAAGTCTCCGAAATCAGTCGGGTATTGAAAGAAGTTGCCCGGGAGTTGAAAGTGCCGGTTGTTGCGTTGAGCCAGCTTTCTCGGGGCGTGGAACTCCGGAAAGATAAGAAACCGGTCATGGCCGACTTAAGAGAATCCGGGTCGATCGAACAAGATGCCGACATCATTTTGTTCTTGTATCGAGAAGATGCCTATGAGCAAGAAACCACCAAGAAAAATCATGTGGAGATGTCAATTGCTAAAAATCGTTCCGGAACGATTGGGGACTTCGAACTCCTCTTCAACAAAAACATGTCGACTTTCAGCAATCTCTTAGTATCCGCCGATGAACAATACGGCGAAAAACAGCCGTTGGATGAGAGGTAACCATCCCGCTGTTTTTTTTGAAATCCCCCAATCCACCCTGCTTTTGAAGGAGAAATAGCCAATGATCAGTATCCGACTAGACCAAATAGAAAGCCGATATGACGAGATCCAAGAAGAACTTCAAAATCCCGAAGTATCGACAAACATCCAAAAGGTGAGAGAGTTGTCAAAGACAGCGCGTTCACTGGAGAAAACAGTTTTCAAATATCGAGAATATAAAGAAATCAACCGACAAATTGCCGGATTAAAAGACTTATTGAAAGAAAACGATCCGGAAATCCGGGAGATGGCAGAAACGGAAAACGAGTCGCTTCACGAACAACTGGCAAATCTGGAAAATGAGCTGGAAATATTGTTGATACCGAAAGATCCGAATGACGAAAAAAATGTTATCGTCGAAATCCGTGGCGCAGCGGGCGGGGATGAAGGCAACATTTTCGCTGGGGATTTGTTCCGGATGTATGCGAAATACGCCGAATCCAAGGGCTGGAAACTGGAGACGATTGCGGCTGATCCTGCTGAAGCCGGCGGGTTTAGCCAAATTGAATTTCTTTTAAACGGAGACAGTGTTTATTCCTATATGAAATATGAATCTGGGGTTCACCGAGTTCAACGAGTACCGGAAACCGAAGCACAAGGACGGATCCATACGTCAACAGCGACGGTGTTGGTGCTCCCCGAAGCCGAAGAGTTCGAGTTTGATATCGATATGGAAGAAGTTCGCATCGATACGTTTTGTTCCTCAGGTCCTGGGGGACAATCAGTCAACACCACAAAATCTGCCGTTCGTTTGACACATCTTCCGACAGGGACGATCGTTCAGTGTCAAGACGGCAAAAGCCAACACGAAAACAAGGCCCAAGCCCTGCGGATATTGCGAAGCCGTCTTTATGATAAAATGCTTCAGGAACGCTTAGATAAAGAAGGCGAAGAGCGCAAGGTGAAAATCGGAACGGGAGACCGGTCCGAAAAGATTCGGACTTATAACTATCCACAAAACCGCGTGACGGATCATCGAATCAACTTCACAATCCAACAATTGGACCGAGTGATTGAAGGAAGACTGGATTCGGTGATCGATGCGTTGATTGCTGAAGAACAACGGCGAAAACTTTCGGGAGACGACGTTGATGGCCAGTTATGAAGCGACTCTTCGTGAAGGAAAAAAACTGGCGCGGCGACAGGATAAAGAAACATCAGCTGTTGAAATGTTGTTTCTCCATTTTTCGGGATTGAAGCCAACCGAACTGTATTTGAAGTTCAACGAGGAAATGCCCGAGGCAGCCATTGCTCAGTTCATGGACGGGTTGGATCGATATATCTGTCATGATTGTCCCGTGCAATACATTATTGGCGAGACACTTTTTTTCGGGTATCCAATCACTGTGAACGAGAGTGTTCTGATTCCCCGCTTTGAAACCGAAGAATTGGTGGAAAAAGTCTTGGAACTCGCCGATGGACTTTTCCCTTTTCAACCAGTCAAAATCCTGGATCTATGCACCGGCTCTGGATGCATAGCAATTGCTCTCAAAAAAGAATTGCCGAACGCTATTGTATTTGCTTCTGATATCAGTCAAGAAGCTTTGGCGGTGGCGAAGAAGAATGCGACAGAACTACAGGCGGATATTTCCTTTTTTCAAGGGGATCTCTTCGAATCTTTGCAGGGAGAAACCTTCGACATCATCGTTGCCAATCCCCCGTATATTCCGGAAACCGAAAAGGTTGCGAAGATCATCTTGGATTACGAACCCCATTTGGCATTGTTTGGCGGGCGTGACGGGCTCGATTTTTACGACCGCATCCTTCAGGAAGCGCCGAAGTATTTGAAACATCCCGGATTCATGGCCTTTGAACACGCCTATCATGCCGCTAGCAAAATTCGGGGATGGGGACAAAAAGCATTTCCTTCCGCGAAGATCTATACCGAGCAAGACATGCAAGGGAAAGATCGGATGACTTTTATCATCTTTCAGTAAGAAAAACTTTCCGCTAAGGAAGTTTTTTTTCGACTGCTAATATTTATAATATTAAGGAAGATACCAAAGAGCAACGTGGCTTTTTTTCAATCAAAAACGGTTGACAAGCCCGATTCAACTCAGTATTATTATCCTTGAAACGAGGGTGTTATCCATGTCAAACATACTAGTGATCGTTGAATCCCCCACCAAATCCAAAGCCATTGAGCAATATTTGGGTAGCGACTACAAAGTCGTGGCGTCCAAAGGCCATATTCGCGATTTGGCGATATCGGGTCCTGGAGGGCTGGGAATCGACGTCAAAAATCAGTTCAAACCGGAATATCAGATTCTTACGGAAAAACAAGACATCGTCAAGCAATTGAACTCGGCAGTGAAAAAGGCCAATGAAGTGATCCTCGCGACCGACCCGGATCGCGAAGGCGAAGCCATCAGTTGGCACTTGCAAGAGACGTTGACGATCGGGAATAAACCGGTAAGCCGAGTGGCCTTTAATGAAATCACCAAGCCAGCGGTGCTCGCCGCTTTTCAAGCACCGCGCGCCATCGATATGGATTTGGTCTCTTCCCAAGAAACCCGACGGATCATCGACCGGATCATTGGGTTCAAGTTGAGCAAGCTACTCCGGAGTAAAATCAAATCACAATCAGCCGGCCGCGTACAAAGCGCTGCGCTCAAACTGATAGTCGATAAGGAAAAGGAAATCGACAAGTTCGTCGTGACCGAATATTATGAGATTCACGCGAGTTTCCCTGAATTTTCAGCGAAGCTAGCCAAATGGCAACAAAAGCCAGCCAAAATACCCACATCTCAAAAAGCCGACGAGATCCTTCAAACATTGACGTCCGATTTCCATGTTACCTCAGTGAAAACTACGCGGAAGTCACTGGCGAGCAAGCCGCCTTTTATCACCTCGACTTTGCAGCAAGAAGCCTCAAATCGTTTAAATATGAACTCGCGAAAGACAATGCAGGTTGCCCAAAAACTCTACGAAGGGGTCGCTATCGGAAGCCAAATCACCGGACTTATCACTTATATGAGAACCGATTCCATTCGGCTGAACCCCCAGTTTGTCCAAGAGTGTGAGCAATATATCAAGAAAACTTATGGACCCGCTTATTTTGGGCATGTGAAAATCGCTCCGAAAAGCAACAAAATCCAAGGAGCGCATGAAGCGATCCGACCGACCGATTTGTCTTTAACACCGGAAGCAATCAAGGCTTTTTTGACGCGGGAAGAATTCTTGTTGTATCAGATGATCTTCTTGAGAACGGTGGCGAGTTTGATGAAGTCCGCTCAGTTCGACCAAACCGTGGTTGAACTGACGAATGGCGAAGCAAGTTTCCGCGCCATCGGCAATCAACCTATTTTTGATGGATATAAGCGGATTTATGGAAAATATGATGCTGATGAGGAGTCAATGAATCAGCTGCCGAAAATCGAAAAAGGCTCTCAATTCAAGGCGAACGATGTCTGTAAGAAGCAACTTTTCACCATTCCGCCCGCTCGCTATTCGGAAGCCAAATTGATCAAAGAAATGGAAGAATTGGGCATTGGTCGCCCCTCGACCTATGCGCAAACGATCCAGACCTTGAAAGGTCGCCATTATGTGACAATCAAAGAGAAAAAATTCGAACCGACTGAACAAGGAATATTAACGATTGAAAAATTAGATGAATACTTTCAGGAATTTGTCAGCGCGGATTACTCCAAACGGATGGAAGATACCTTGGATGACATTGAAAAAGGCGAGGCGAAACAACTCACTGTCATAGCTGATTTTTACAATTATTTTGAACCGCTTGTCGCAAGTGCCTCTCAAAAAATGCAAAAAGAACAACCCAAAGAGACTGGAGAACTCTGCCCGTTGTGCCATTCTCCAATGGTTTATCGGCGTGGTAGATACGGGGATTTTGAGGCGTGTAGCGATTATCCCAAATGCAAATATATCAAGCCAAAGCCCGAAGAGAAGGAACGAGAAAAACCCAGAGACACGGGGGTTATTTGCCCTTCCTGCCACAAAGGCACGCTGGTAGAACGGGTTGCCAGAAAAGGGAAGAACAAAGGCAACAAGTTTTATGGTTGCAGCAACTATCCCAGATGCAAATACATTGCACCTGGGTCTGACACGCACAAACTCTGTCCCAACTGTAACATGCCGCTGATAAAGCTTCCAGACAAGACGATCCAATGTCTCGATCAGGAAAATTGCGGGTATCAGGTCGAAAAAACCATTCCTAAAATAGAAATCGAATAAGGCTCGCCCGCGGTTCAAAAAACCGCGGGGTTTTTTTGGCGATTATCCGTTCGGATTTTACTGGAATCTATGATATAATACTCTTAGCAAACAGGAGGGAACCCATGGGATTTTTACAACGGTTATTCCAAAATAAGGATAAGAAAATCCAACGTGAAAAATATAAATTGGGGATGGCCAAGACTCGTCAAGGCTCCCTTGCGACGCTGAAGGATTTATTGACAAATTCCGGCAAGATCGATCAAAGTCTTTACGACCGGTTGGAGGAAATATTTATCCTCGCCGACATCGGAGTCGATACCGTCGTCAACTTCATTTTGTCTCTGAAAGCGGAAGTCAAGAAACGAAGCGTTCAGAATCCGAAAGAACTGGAAGAAATCATTGTCGACAAGCTTTTTGAACTATATTTGAAAAATGAAGTGGTGGATACGAAAATCCGTTTCAATCCCAGCGGTCCGACGGTGCTTCTTTTCGTGGGCGTCAACGGAACGGGAAAAACGACGTCGATTGGAAAACTAGCTTATAAGTTGAAACAAGACGGAAAAACCGTGATGATGGCAGCGGCCGACACTTTCCGAGCGGGCGCAATCGATCAACTCCGGATTTGGTCAGAGCGGGTGGGGTGCCCTTTCGTGGCGAAAGCACCCGGTTCGGATCCTTCCAGTGTAATCTTTGATGCGCTTCGAGTAGCCAAAGAAACAAACACCGATGTGTTGTTCATCGATACGGCCGGACGGCTACAAAACAAAGTGAATCTGATGAAAGAACTGGATAAGATGAACCGTACGATTCAACGAGAGTTGGATAGCCTTACTTACGAGACCTATCTCGTCATCGATGCGACTACGGGTCAAAACGGGCTCAGTCAAGCCAAAATCTTTCAGGAAATCACAAAGATCACCGGAATCATTCTGACCAAGCTCGATGGCACCGCCAAAGGCGGGATCGTGTTAGCTATCCGACAAGAACTCGGCATTCCGATCAGCTTTGTCGGGCTTGGTGAGAAAATAACCGATTTGGACGTTTTCGATATTGAACATTATATCTATGGGCTATTTGCTGACTTTTTCGATTAGGAGGAAATGAAATGGATGTCTTAGAAGGAAAACTGACTTATCATCAATTATATGATCTCTATGGGAGTCTCTTGACCGATAAACAACGAGCTTATTTTTCCTATTACTATTTGGATGATTATTCGTTATCAGAGATCGCCAAGATTATGGATGTCAGTCGTAATGCCGTGCATGAACAATTAAAAACCGTAGTCGGTTTTTTGGAGTATTATGAGGAGAAATTGGGGATGCTCGCCAAGAAGAAACGGCGGATGGAGCTGTATAAACAAGTGAAAACCGATATGACGCAACCCGAATGCCTCACGCTTCTGAAAGAATTGGAAAAGGGAGAGTGAAGCGATGGCTTTTGAAAAACTAACCAGCCGCATGCAAATGGCTTTTCGGCGTCTTGTCGGGAAAGCCCGATTGACCGAAGCCGATATGGAGGAAATGCTCCGGGAAGTCAGGTTGTCGCTGCTGGAGGCTGATGTCAACTATAAAGTCGTCAAAGAATTCACGGAAGAAATCAAGAAACTTGCGTTTGGAGAAAGAATTCTCAAAGGATTGAATCCTGATCAGCAAG
>Ga0265297_10012087_pt1 | contig 10431 bp, 4 predicted proteins | sample Munlanlwell13791_FD_192502 | JGI IMG/M metagenome (GOLD analysis project Ga0265297, IMG submission 192502) | Leachate microbial communities from a municipal landfill in Southern Ontario, Canada - Leachate well 137-91 | ecosystem: Engineered > Solid waste > Landfill > Unclassified | place...
ATGGATACTCTAAAAAATACAGTTTTAATTCATAAATCAGGAGGCGGTACAGGTTTTAGCTTTTCCCGCCTTAGACCTAACGGTTCTCAAGTCGCTTCCAGCGGTGGAGTGGCAAGCGGACCGGTTTCTTTTATGCGAATGTTTAATGCCGCCACCGAAGAAGTCAAACAAGGCGGCACCAGAAGAGGCGCCAATATGGGTATTTTACGCGTAGATCACCCGGACATTTTAGAATTTATTAATGCCAAAAAAGAAGACAACCGTCTTAATAATTTTAATTTATCAGTAGGAATAACTGATGAATTTATGCAGAAAGTGGATAGTGATGAAAAATATGACTTAATAGACCCGTCAAGCAAAAAAAAGGTCAAAACTCTTATGGCACATAAAGTATTTAAAAAAATTACTAATGGCGCCTGGAAAAATGGCGAGCCGGGTGTTGTTTTCTTGGATCGAATCAATGCTAAAAATCCCACCCCAAAGCTAGGCGAAATTGAATCAACCAACCCCTGCGGCGAGCAGCCGTTGCTTGCATATGAATCCTGCAATTTGGGCTCCATTAATTTAGCTAAGGTAGTTAAAGATGGTAAAACCGACTACGACCGTTTGGAATTTATTGTTAAAACCGCTGTCCGTTTTTTGGATAACGTAATCGATATGAATAAGTTCCCTTTGCCCCAAATAGAAGAAATGACCAAAAGTAATCGCAAAATAGGTTTGGGGGTGATGGGCTTTGCTGATATGCTGATCAAATTAAACATCGCTTATGATTCAGAAGAAGGAATAAAAATCGGAGAAAAAGTGATGCGTTTTATTCGTGATAAAGCTCGTTTTTACAGCCAAGAGTTAGCTAAGGTCCGCGGGCCTTTCCCTAACTATAAAGGAAGCATTTATGATCGAAAAAATTCAAAACCAATGCGCAATGCTACCACCACAACTATTGCCCCCACTGGCACTATTTCAATGATCGCTAATGCATCAAGCGGCATCGAGCCAATCTTTGCTATTGTCTATGTCAAAAATATATTAGACGGGGCAAAATTATTGGAAGTTAACCCTTTATTTGAAGAAATGGCTAAAGAAGATAATTTCTATTCTCAAGATCTAATGGAAAAAATTTCCGAAACCGGTATGCTTGACGATATCAAAGAAGTCCCTACAAAGTTTAAAAAAATATTCACCACTTCCCGCGAAATTAACCCTAAATGGCATGTGCGCATGCAAGAAGCCTTTCAAAAATATACTGACAATGCTGTTTCCAAAACAATCAATTTCCCCAATGAAGCCACCAAGGATGAAATAGAAAAGGCTTATCTTTTAGCTTGGAAATCCAATCTAAAAGGCTTAACTGTTTACCGCGACGGCAGCCGTGATGAACAAGTAGTTAATTTTGGTAAAAAGAAAGAAGAAAAAGAAGAATCTATTAAAGAAATGCCGACTTTACCACTTGAGCCCAAAGAAAGGCCGGAAATTATGCATGGATACACTTATAAAACCAAAACTTCTTACGGCAATTTATATATTACTATAAATGAAGATGAAAATGATCGGCCTTTTGAAGTCTTTACCCAGATCGGCAAAGCCGGCGGATTTTTCTCTGCTTATACCGAAGCAATTTCGCGACTTATTTCTTTAGCCTTGCGTACCGGTCTTGATCCGGATAGAATAATCGACCAATTGCGCGGCATCCGCGATCCTTCACCCACCTGGACCAGTGATGGATTGGTTTTGTCTTTACCTGATGCCATTGCCAAAACTCTGAAAAAACATTTAGAGTCAAAACAGAAAATGCTCTCTATCCCCAATTTGTTAAAACAAGAAGATCCAAAAAAAGAAATCAATCCTCAATCAGATGACAAAAAAAATGAAAATTCATCGCCTCAAAATACAGTCAGCTTGCTCAAAGACCAAAAACCCAATATAAAACAGATATCTTTAGCAGAAGTAGGTGAATCACCGGTTTGTATGGAATGCGGCGCCACCTTAATTTTTCAAGAAGGTTGCTTTAAATGCCCATCGTGTGGCTTTAGCAAATGCGCCTGATTCACCCGCCCCGTCATTGCGAGGAGCAGAGCGACAAAGCAACCTCATCCTCATGTCATCCTGAGCGAAGCCGAAGGATTCCGCCCCCGTCATTCTGAACCGATCCTGCCCTCCCTTATCATTCTGAGCCGACCAAGGGGGGGTGCCCGCCTGCCGGCGAGGCAGGAAGAATCTCTACTCACTCTTCCGTCGTTTCGAGCAAAGCGAGAAATCTCATAAAAATATTCTTCGAGCGCGCATGGCATAAGCCAGGCAGTCGAGAAGTTACCATCAACAAAAAAAATAAATTTCTGAGATGAAAAGATTAATTATCATCACCGGCAATGGCAAGGGTAAAACTACTGCTGGTATTGGAATAATAATTAGGTCATTGGGACACCAAAGAAAATGCGCTTTCATAAAATTTTTTAAATCCACCCCAAGCGGGGAAGATAAAATCTTAAAAAAATTAGGTGTAAAGATTTTAAAATTTAAAATCAGCCAATTTTTTAATCCTAAAAAAATTCCCAATAAATTGGAAAAAGAAACCAAAACCCTTTGGGAAAAAACGCAAAAATTAGCTAATGAATTTGATTTAATTGTTTTAGACGAAATTAATCTAGTCCTAGCTGCGGACTTAATTAAAAAAAGTGAATTTAAAAATTTTATAAAAAACACAAAAGCCCACATTGTTTGCACTGGTCGCGCCGCTCCTTTGTGGCTTAAAAAAATAGCCGATACGATTTCCATAATAAATGACCAAAAAAATACCGGAATCTCCACCAAAGGAATTGAAGAATAAAAAAGGCGACACCCCAGTGCTTGCCTTGCCGTCTTGTCCTTCATAGCTTTCTTGATCTTCGTAGCTTTAAGCGTAGAAGATAGCAAAGGAGGAAGCTTCAGCGTAGGCTGGTCGTCTTGAACCCGCCTTTGGCGGGTGAGAAGATCTGATAATAAATTTTGAATCAATTATTTAATTTTTTAATTCTCCGCGCCATTCGCCTCCGCCGGCCGTCGGATGGCGAAGCATGGTATTGCTTTCCAGCCAAATGCTGGATCAGCCTTTGGCTGATTGGCAATAAAAATTAATAATTTATTCATAATTCATTATTCGTCATTCAAAATTATCTTTTTTTGACATCTTACTTTTAATCTTTATAATTAATTTATGTCTAAAAAAGATAATTTACTTTTTGGTTTAAACAAGCAGCAAAAAGAAGCAGTCAAATATAAAGATGGACCTCTTTTAATTATTGCCGGGGCAGGCACAGGCAAAACCAAAGTTATTACTCATCGCATTGCTTACCTTATAAACAAAGGTTTAGCTAAACCCGACCAAATCTTAGCTCTCACTTTTACCGAAAAAGCAGCTGCCGAAATGGAAGAAAGGACTGACCTGCTTTTACCTTATGGCACATATGACCTTTTAATTACCACCTTTCATTCTTTTGGAGAACAACTGCTAAGACAATATGCTCCTTATTTGGGCTTATCACAGGATTTCAAACTTTTAAACAAAATCAAGCAATTGGTTTTTTTACGAGAGCATATCTACGACTTCCCCTTAAAAATTTTACGTCCCGTTACTAATCCCCTAAGTCATATTGCCCAGTTAACAGGCCTTTACTCACGCCTAAAAGAAGAAGCTGTTAGTGAAAAACAATATGCAGTTTGGGCAAAAGAAGAAAGAACCAAAGCAAAAAACAAAGCGGATAAAGAAAAAGCTAAAATTGACTTGGAAGCCGCCAAATCTTATCAAAAATATGAACAACTAAAAAAAGAAGATAATTTCCTGGATTTTTCCGATCTCATTTTCTTAACTTATAAACTTCTAAAAAATAACGCACGAATTAGACAAAAACTGAAAAAACAATACAAATATATTTTAGTTGATGAATTCCAAGATACTAATTATTTACAAAATGAGATTATCAAAGTTTTAGCGGGTGCGAAAAAAAATATTACCGTAGTGGGAGATGATGATCAAAGTTTATACCGTTGGCGCGGCGCGGCTGTTTCCAATATCCTTTATTTTCAAAAAGATTTCCCAGAGTGTAAAAAAATTGTCCTTTCTCAAAATTATCGTTCCAGCCAAGAAATTTTGGATCTCGCCTACAAAACAATTCAAAATAATAATCCCGATCGCTTAGAAGTAAAAGCCCATATCAACAAACGTTTGGTAGCTCAAAATTCTTTTGACAAATCTATCAATTTTAAAAACTTTGATACGGTCGCCGCTGAAGCTACTTTTATTGTTCAAGAAATCAAAAGAGCTAAAGAAAAAAAAATACCTCTTTCTCAAATGGCTATTATTTTGCGTTCAAATTCTTTAGCTCAACATTATATTAAGGCTCTCAACAATGCCGGGGTACCTTATGTTTTTTCCGGTGAAAGCGGCATCTATTTCAAACCGGAAATTTCTTTAATCATTAGTTTAATTAAAGTTTTAGTTTCCAATAATGACCGCTTAGCTTATTACAATTTGCTAAAATCAGAAGCCTATAATGTGGATTCAACCGATTTGGCTGATATCTTCGATCTAATTCGTTATAACAATTTCCCACTCTTTAAAACCCTAAGCAATATTAGCAATTTTAAGACCAGATTGTCCTTAAAAGACGAGACAATCAAAAAAATAAGTAAATTTACTAGAGAAATAACAGTTTTACGCGAACGTGAAAATAAATTTTCTGCCGGACAAATTATTTACCAATTCATTGAAGGTAAAAAAGTTATTTATAATTTAAGCAAAAGAGAAACCGTGAACAATGAATTAAAAATAAAAAATATTGCTGATTTTTTCAACCAGATAATTTTAGAATTTGAAAAAGCCACCCGTGATCACTCCATCTCCAATTTAGCCATTTATATTGATGATCTTTTAAACACTTATTCTTCTCCGGAAATTGAAGAAATAGACTCAAATATGGAAGCCGTTAAAATTCTCACCTTTCATGCGGCTAAAGGTTTGGAATTTGAAATGGTTTTTATGCCTGCATTATGCAGTGATTATTTGCCCACCAGAGAAAGACACGATTTATTGGAAATACCCAAAAAATTTATTCACGAAATATTACCTCAAGGCAATTATCATTTGCAAGAAGAAAGACGGCTTTTTTACGTCGGTGCAACTCGGGCTAAAAAATATTTATTTTTAACTTATGCTTATGATTATGGTGGTAAACGAGCCAAAAAACCTTCTCCTTTTTTATATGAAAGTTTAGGTAAAAAAATATTGCAAACTAGTAAGAAAGAATCTGTATCCAAATTGGAACAAATCGATTTATTCAATAGCGAAGCCTCCAATCAAAAAACAATTCTTAGCCAAAGTGGCCCCATTGCTCTTAATGCTTATGCCATAGATGATTATAATACGTGTCCGCTAAAATATAAGTTTGCTAAAATTTTACGTGTTCCGGTAATGCAATCTTTCCCTGTTGCTTTCGGCTCATCAATTCATAACACCATTAATGAATACTACAAAAATTTAATGGCTGATAAGAAAATGGACCTTAACGAGCTTCTAATAATTTTCAAAAACAATTGGCAGAAAGAAGGCTATATGCACAAGAAGCATGAACTTAAAGCCTATGCTCAAGGCGAAGAAGCAATGAAAAATTTTATCAATTCTCCTTTTTCCAAAACCAAACCCCACTCAACTGAAACGCCTTTTAGCCTACATTTAGATGATATTCTAATTAGAGGGCGTTTTGATGTTATTTTCAAAGAAAGTGATGGTGCTAAAATTTTTGATTTTAAAAGCTCACTTGTGGGCGAGGAAGAAGGTTTACGCCGCACTCGTGAAAGCTTACAACTTAAACTCTATGCTTGGGCCTATTATAAAATTAATAAACAATTACCTAAAAGCTTGGGTTTGGTATTTTTAAATAGCAACCACCACACTGAAATTGAACCAAAATTACGACAATTCAAAAATTTGGAAGAAAAAATCAAATCAACAGCCAAGGGGATTCGCGATAAAGAATTTGAAGCCACACCTTCAAGTTTTGCTTGCCACTATTGTGCTTTTAGACAAACCTGCCCCTTCGCCTACAACTAACCCCCCCCCGTCATCTCGAGGGTGAGCTTGCCGAACCCGAATAATCTCATCAAAATTACTCTTCGAGCACTCCCGCCAGCTGGCGGATTGCAGGCGGATCCAATTTGCTCTTTTTTGTCATTCCGAGGTTATGCCGAGGAATCTCCAATTTGTCAGCAGACAAATTGGTCTTCCTTTATATAATGAAACAATGATACGGAATTATCCTAACCAAACAAAAAAACCGCCTTTCCCTTCCTGTCATTCCCGTGAAAACGGGAATCTATAACCTCGTCATTGCGAGCAACCGTAGGAAGCGTGGCAATCTCATAAGAATTATTCTTCGAGCGCACCCGCCGATGAGGCGAGGCAGTCGAGAAGCATTCCTATTCTGTCATTCCGAGCCTAGCGAAGAATCTCATAAAAATTAAACCCTATCCGTAATAAGATACGCAGCTGCGTAAGTTATTACGGATAGAAACAGATAAAAAAATGAACACTTTATAATAATCAATATATCAAATATACAAAAAACCGCCTTTCCCCTCCTGTCATTCCCGCCTTTCCCCTCCTGTCATTCCCGTGATTTATGGTGAGCATTGCGGTTCGGTTCCACCCACCGCCATGAGCTTGTCGAATGATCGAACCAAAACGGGAATCTATGTATTTGTATTTATTTCTTTCACCAAACAAAAAAACCTCCTTACCGGAGGCTTTTTTGTATAAACAGGAAGTTGGCAAAGGAGGGTAAGCCAACTTCCTATTAATCTTTTTAGTTTCTCTTTTCGCCGGAGAGAGGGTTTGGCGGTTCGTTGGAGACCTTTAAGCTGTGTAGCATAAAATAGAAATCTCCGCGCCCCCAGTCTCCAGCAAAAACAAAAACCAAATATTAAGTAGAATTGGCTGTTTATTCTTAGCACTTGCATTATACAGCAAAAATTATTCTCTGTCAACTTGGGGTTTTTAAGAATCCGCGGACACGAAAAATAATATAAAAAATACTCTTCGAGCACAACCGAGAAGCATACATTAAGGAAAAGTTCTCCACATCTGCTTTTAGCAGATTAGTCGAACAATAATAAAATAATCTTCGAGTGGAGCGAAGACAAAAAAACGCCTCCTATCCCGTCATCTCGACCCGCCGATGAGGCGAGGGAGAGATCTTATAAAAATTACTCTTCGAGCGCACCCGCCGATGAGGCGAGGTAGTCGTTTATCCTCCGTAGCTTTAGCGAAGGAGGGAGAAGCATTTCTTAAACTTTCTCTTTTTCTTCCTCTTCCAAATCTTCTGTTTTTTTAGAACTAACAATTTTATCGTTCATTTTCTCATAACATTTCTCTGTGGAATCCATCGCCACATAAGAATTGCGAATATGCCGCGACAACACTGACAATTGTTGACCCAGTTTATCCGAGTCAGCTTTTACTTCTTCAAATGAAGCTAAGATATTTCTGGCAATTTGATCCACTTTGTGGGTTTCCAAACCGGTATAAACCAAATGCAAAAAATAATAAAAATTAATTGGCGACACAATCAATACTCGGGCTTTAGCTCCAAAATCAATCAAATCCTGATCCACAGTTATCACTTGATGATAAACCGATTCACTAGGCACATACATCACTGCAAAATTAACTGTTCCTTCCTGCGGTTTTATATATTTTTCCCGGATGGAAGATAAATGTTTTTTAAAAAGCCGCCTAAAATCACTATGGGCTTTTTTCTTTTCACCACCTTTACTTTGAGTATAACGTTTAAATGCTTCCATTGGAAATTTGGAATCAATGGGGATCATTCCTTTATTACTCTTAATGATCGCATCCACCACACTGCCGTCTTTAAAAGAATATTGCAAAGCAAAAGAATTTTTAGGAAAAATGTCACTAAGTAAATCTTTTAAGATTTTTTCACCAATATTACCCCGTAGTTTTGGTGATTTTAAAAAATCCTGCAAGTCTTTAACCGAACTGCTGATATCTTGCAATTTACCAATTTCCTGACCCAAATTTTGAAATAAACTGGCTGCCGAATCAAGGCGCTGGCTGATTGAACTTTGCATCTGATCCATTCTGCCTTGCAAACCTTGGATATTTTGGTTCATTAAATTAAAAGAAGAATCACTGGTTAAATCTTTTTTCAATCTATCCAAATCTTCTTTTTGTTTTTTAAAGAAATAGGCCAAAATCGCTAAAAGCGCCAAAATCAATCCAATAATTAAGTAAAATTGCCACTGCATAAACTTAGGGTAGCAAAAAAGCGACTTAAAAACAAGAATTCTTTCCCCTCCTGTCATTCCGAGGTTATGCCGTCCGCCTCGCCGTAGCTTTAGGCGAAGGCAGGAGGAATCTCCAATTTGCTCTTTTTTGTCATTTCGAGGTTATGCCGAGGAATCTCCAATTTGTCAGCAGACAAATTGGTATCACTTAATATTTATAAAAGAATACGAAAAATTTCTGTATTTGTCTTCTCCAAATTCTAAATTTCAAATTCTATCTTCTAATTCCTTGACCCCAACCAATTTTTATGTTATAATCCAAGCAGTTGTTTGACAATTCCACCCCGTCGTATGACGGGGCCAAATCCCTCACTCAGAACCTGTCATTCCCGCGACTTGTCCTCCGTAGCTTCAGCGAAGGAGGAAGGCGGGAATCCAGTGTTTGCGAGTGAAGGGAGGAAGGGGTCGAAAATGTCTCATCGCACTGCCGTACCCCTCCTCATCGGAGGGTTGACTCTCCTCCTTGTCTGCGCGCCGTTTGCGGCGCAGGCAGGAGGCATCACTGCGGGAGTGGGACTCCCGGGCCTGGAGTACAAGGCCCCAGAGTTCCCTCCGGGGGTGACCCTCATCTTGACCGCACGCTGGTGCGGTCGGGATGTGGCGACAACCGGTACCAACCGGGAAATCGCCATTGAGGGCATCCTGAGTCCGGAGGTGGTCTACCTGTTCCAGGTGGACACTTTCGGGCTCAAAGAGGTAGAGTCTTGCAAACTCTACCTCAACAATATTGAGAGGACCACCCGCCTCGACGAGGCTGGGCGGTTCCGCTGTGAAGTCCAGGCCGATGAACTCGGTCTAGGCACCACAGCCGTGACATTGAGAATCCGCGGGAAATTCGGGGAAACCCGATTTCTCGTGGCGAAGTGGGGCACCCATAAGGAAGTCGCCCCAAAGGTATACATAACCCTTGTCCCAGAGGAGGAGGACATGGAGTTCTCCTTCCGAGGGCGGGGTTGGAGCTGGCTGTTGCCAAGCCAGCCCCCCAACTTTGAGACTGCATCACATGCGGTGGCGGCAGAAGTACCCGCCCCGCAGGTGGTTGCCGGCCCAGAGGGCCCGTGCGGGCCCCAGGGCGACATTGGCCCTGCCGGTCCTGCCGGCGCTGCTGGCCCCCCAGGTCCCCAAGGTCCGGTTGGCCCGCAAGGCCAACCAGGGCAAGAGGGCCCCATGGGCCCGGCGGGTGCCCAGGGCCCGGTTGGCCCCCGGGGCGAGAAGGGTGACCGCGGGGACACTGGTCCCCAAGGTCTGCCCGGCACCCCCGGATCCCCGGCTCCGGTCCCCCCACCGGAGCCCCCACGAATTCACTTCCGCGTGGGTCCACTCGACGTTAAGGGGGATCTTCTCGCCCCGTGTGGCGAGGAGATCGACCTCGGCATCACGGTCCCCGAAGCTTGGGGAACCGTTGAGATCGAAATAACCTGGCCGGATGGACACAAGTATCGCGCGTGCCCATCCCTGAACCGAATCATCCAGCCGTTGCAAGTCACGGCTGGAACGACGACTGTAACCGTCAAGACGGCTAATGGTCACGAGTCGACCTTGCAGATTCACAGCAAAGGGGGTGGATAGCATGAACCGCGCTATTCTCACCTCCTTGTTGTTTGTCTCCACCCTCGGCAGCGGCGCGACGCTCGCGTTTGCTGCCGACACCCCGACCCCTCCGCTCCACCGCGTCGTATTTGCGGTGGATCAGTTGAACCAAAGCGAGGCGCGGGTTGATTTCGGCGTTGGCCCCAAAGCCGACGCCATCGCCCGCGCCGAGTTCGTCAATGACAGGGCGAAGATTTGCATGCTCTTCGCCCGCATTGGGAAGAACGGCGATGTCGTCTATCGTCGTCTTTCCAAAGGATATGCCGGGTATCTCGTCGGGCCCGCCCTCGTACAGGGCGCTTGGGGCCTCGACGAAACCCGGGGGAAGGAGGATCTGATCTGGATGAGCATGGACAAGTCCATGCCCGGACTGATCATCCCCCTTCCCCCCGTTCGGGTGACCCCGAACGGCAACGAAATTCAGGCCTACGCCCTGCTCCAGAGGGGCGTAGAAGGCAACCTCATAGCCCTTTGGTGGGTCCCTTGGCAAGGACCCACCGGAGA
>Ga0265297_10012088_pt1 | contig 10431 bp, 13 predicted proteins | sample Munlanlwell13791_FD_192502 | JGI IMG/M metagenome (GOLD analysis project Ga0265297, IMG submission 192502) | Leachate microbial communities from a municipal landfill in Southern Ontario, Canada - Leachate well 137-91 | ecosystem: Engineered > Solid waste > Landfill > Unclassified | place...
CGGTGTGCATACGCTGCGGTAAATGTATCGAAGTCTGTCCTATGCAGCTGGCTCCGACGGCGCTCATGTACAGGGTGAAGAGAGAATTTTTCGATGAAGCGAAGGACATGGGGATAGCCGGTTGTTTCGAGTGTGGAGCATGCGCTTACGAATGCCCGGCCAAGATACCGCTTCTGGACTATATGAAATATGGTAAGGCGAGAATATGAACCCCGTTACACCTCTTAAAGTTAATTTATTAGGTGTGAAGGGCAATAGAGTTTAGTTGGAGGTGTAACGGGGTGAATAATCCGTTAATAGTTTCCATGGGGCCGCATATGCGCGCTAAGATTTCTACAAGAAGTATTATGTGGACGGTCAATCTGGCCCTGTTGCCGGCCGGCGCGGCGGGTGTATTTATATTCGGGATCCATTCGCTCTATGTGATAGCGGTATCAGTCCTTTCGGCCATAGTTACCGAATGGGCTATTCTCTCTTTCAGAAAAAAGGAGATAGTTATTTTTGACGGCAGCGCTATCCTTACAGGATTATTACTGGCATATAATCTTCCGCCCGGAGTTCCTTTATGGCTTCCCGCCGCAGGTTCGTTCTTCGCGATAGCGATAGGCAAGCAGGTCTTCGGCGGCCTCGGTCACAATATATTTAATCCCGCGCTGGCGGGGAGAGCATTCCTGATGGTCTCCTGGCCTGTATATATGACTACATGGCAGAATCCCAGATGGCAGGTGGACGCAATAACTACCGCTACGCCTCTGGCGCTGCTCAAACATAGCCAATTCGACCTTTTGAAGGGTACGACTTATATGGATCTCTTTTTAGGCAACCGCGGTGGTTGCATTGGAGAAGTCTGCATCGCGGCTCTTCTCATAGGGGCGGCATATCTATTTTTGAAAAAATATATAACCTGGCACATACCGTTAACATATATATCTTCAGTCGCTTTTTTAAGTCTGGCCTTTAACGGGCCGGGAGGCCTATTCACCGGCGACGCGCTCTTCTTTGTGCTTTCCGGCGGACTTGTGCTTGGCGCGTTATTTATGGCGACCGATTATGTGACGAGCCCTTTGAGCAATAAGGGCAAGATAATATTCGGTATCGGCTGCGGCGTATTGACTTTTGTTATCAGAAAATTTTCCGGATATCCTGAGGGTACCTCATACGCGATACTTATAATGAACGCATTCGTTCCCGTGATAGACAGGTTTACATATCCGAAATGGTTTGGTTGGAGGAAAAAATGAATCAATTGTTAAAATTTGGACTGGTCCTCGGAGTGATATGCCTGGCGGCCACGCTTGTGTTGGCTGTGACATATGAGGTTACAAAACCCAAGATCGAGGAACAGCTTAAGGCGGAAGAGCAGAGCGCCTTAAAATCGATAATGCCGTCGGCGGACTCCTTTGTCGAAAAGACTCTGGACGGAATAGAATATTTCGAAGCGCTTAAAGGCAGGACGGTTGCCGGATATTGCGTAAGAGTTACGGGAAACGGGTACAACGGACCTATAAGGATGATAGCGGGTGTGGATTTAGACGGCACCATTGAGGGGGTCTCTGTCCTGGAGAATAGCGAGACCCCGGGACTTGGCGCCAAGATAAACGAGATAAGGCCCGGCGAGAGCGAGCCGTGGTTTCTTAAACAGTTTAAGGGCAAGTCCGCCGGTACCATAGCCATCAAGAGTAATATAGACGCGATAACCGGAGCGACGATCTCAAGCAAGGCCGTCACGGACGCCATACGTAAAACTGTGGACGACCTGTTGGGCAAATTAAAGAAATAGGATATGGAAAAGACCGGACTATTCGGAGAATTCGTAAAAGGCTTATGGAAAGAGAATCCCACTTTCAGGATAGTGCTCGGCCTTTGTCCGACGCTGGCCGTCTCTACCAGCGTCAATAACGGTATAGGGATGGGAGTGGCCGCCACTTTCGTACTGGTGGGCGCTAATATATTCATATCGCTTGTACGCAATGTAATACCGGAGAAAGTGCGCATACCCTGTTTTGTGGTAGTAATCGCGACCTTCGTCACGATAGTCGAACTTGCGATGAAGGCATACGCGCCTCTATTATCGAGGTCTTTGGGAATATATGTGCCGCTGATAGTGGTTAATTGTATAGTCTTGGGCCGGGCAGAGGCGTTCTCTTCAAAACATCCGCCGATAAGGTCCATACTAGATTCGCTGGGAATGGGGCTGGGGTTCACCTGGGCGCTTGTAGTCATATCCTTTATAAGAGAATCGCTGGGTAACGGCACCGTATTGGGTTTCTATATAAACAGGTCTTTTGAACCGGCGCTCTTTATGATATTGGCGCCGGGGGCGCTGCTTACGATAGGGATCCTGATAGGGGCGATCAACTACTTCATGAGCAAGAGAAGATAATGGATCTATCCGTATATATAGCCATAATAATCAGCACCGTATTCATAAATAACTTTATACTGTCCAGGTTTCTGGGGCTCTGCCCTTTCATAGGGGTTTCAAAGCATACCGGCCCGGCCATCTCGATGGGCATCGCCGTCACGTTCGTTACTACTATGGCCTCCATTATAACGTGGCTGCTGTATAAATTTGTACTCCTTCCATATAATCTCCAATATCTGCGCACATTGAGTTTTATACTGGTCATAGCCGCATTTGTTCAATTCGCCGAAATAATAATACAGAAGAAGTCTCCGGCGCTGTACAGGACACTCGGTATCTACCTGGCGCTCATAACCACGAACTGCGCGGTCTTCGGAGTGGCGATATTGAATACGGATATGTTCTTTATTAATAACAAGGCCGTCGCCGGAAGCTTTTTCATGTCGGTTCTGCAGGGATTCGGAGCCGGCGCCGGATTTACCCTGGCCATGTTTCTTATGTCCGGCATAAGAGAGAGGCTGGAGTTCTCGGATGTTCCTAAATGCTTTAAAGACGCTCCTGTCACTTTTATAATAGCGAGTCTTATGTCGCTTGCGTTCCTGGGTTTTAGCGGATTTAAAATATAGTCTTCACCGTGGCGGTGAAAGTACCGGTGGTCTCAAACTATGATAATGAATTTATTGATTCCTATAGCGGTGATGGCATTGATGGGCCTCGTATCCGGTGCGGCCCTTGCGTATGTGTTGAAACTTTTCGGGATAAAGGCAGATCCCGCTATATCTATGATCCTCGCGCGCCTTCCAGGCTCGAACTGCGGCGCGTGCGGCAGGGCCGGATGCGCCGGATTCGCGGAAGCGCTCAAAAAAGGTGAAGCGATGCCGTCGGGCTGCGTAGTAAGTAACGAAGCGGCCAGAATTTCTATTGCGGAAATTCTGGGAATAGATTATAATCCGAAAGTCAAAACTATCGCGGCAGTTCTTTGTAACGGCGGCAAGCGCGCCAAAGATAAATACGCGTACAGAGGTATAAGAAGCTGCAAAGCCGCGTCGCTCGTATTCGGCGGCCAGAAGGCGTGCGCGTTCGGATGCTTAGGCCTTGGGGATTGCGCCGATATCTGTCCGTTCGATGCCATAACGATGGGTGCAGACGGACTTCCCGTGGTGGACGCGTATAAATGCACAGCCTGCGGTAAGTGCGTTGCAACGTGTCCGAAGAAGCTTTTCGAACTGATACCGGTCGATAAATCCTATTATGTGAAATGCAGTTCTAAAGATACGGGAGCGGTAGTTACGAAAGTGTGTTCCGCGGGATGCATAGCATGCAGAAAGTGCGAAAAAGCCTGTCCCGCAGGCGCTATAAAAGTAGAGAATAATTTATCAAAAATTGATTACGGGAAGTGTCAAAACATGGGGAAATGTTTTGAAGTCTGCCCGACTAAAGTAATATTAAAGAGGTAGAGGTATTATATGGTAGAGATAAACAGCGGCAATTTTGGTAAAGAGGTATTGGGTTCGGATAGGCTCGTCCTTGTGGATTTCTGGGCGCCGTGGTGCGTACCGTGCAAGGTGATAGCCCCCGCGGTGGAAAGGATAGCCGAGGAGCGGAGAGCCAGCGTAAAGGTCGCGAAGGCTAATGTAGACGACAGTCCGGAGTTGGCAACGGAATTATCCATATTTAATATTCCGACGATAGTATTCTTTAAATCCGGTAAGGAACATTCCCGCCTTGTCGGCGTTAATACCAAAGAGGCCATCGACGCCAAGATAGAGAAGATAGCAAGCGAGGAGTAATTGGTAAATCCCGCCCATTCTTCAGGGCGGGAAACGATTGGGAGAATGAGCGGGATGAACATAGCGGTGCTCTGTTCCGGGAACGGGACGAACCTCCAGGCGATAATAGATAATATCAATAAAGGATATATCCCTGCCAGGATAGCGTTTGTGCTAAGCGACGAAAAGAAGGCTTTCGCTCTGGAGCGCGCCAGGAAGGCCGGCATTGAGACCGTCATACTCGATAAAAAAGAATATAAAACCAGAGAAGACTTTGATAAAGAGATAGTAGAGCGTTTAAAGAAGAGAGACGTTAAGCTGGTTGTTCTTGCCGGTTTCATGAGGCTATTAAGCCCGTACTTCATTAGGGAATACAGGAACAGGATAATAAATATCCATCCGGCGCTTCTCCCGTCATTCAAAGGCTCCCATGGCGTAAAAGACGCCCTCGATCACGGAGCTAAGGTTACGGGAGTTACCGTACACTTTGTCGATGAGAATCTTGATAACGGGCCGATAATTTTACAGAAAGCGGTAGAGATAAGAGCGGATGATACGGAAGAGACTTTGTTGGAGCGTCTCCACAAAGAGGAGCACAAGGCCTATCCTGAGGCGATAAAATTGTTTGTTGAAGGAAAGATAAAGATAGAGGGAAGGAAGGTAACGATAAGATGAAGACCGGTATTTCGGATGTAAAGGCAAGACAGATATTGGATTCAAGGGGAAATCCTACGATAGAGGTCGATGTAACTTTGGAAGACGGTTCTTTCGGCAGGGCGGCTATACCGAGCGGCGCATCCACGGGAGAGCATGAGGCTGTTGAATTGAGGGACGGCGATAAGACAAAGTACGGCGGCAAGGGAGTATTGAAAGCCGTCGCCAACGTTAATGGCGAGATAAAAAAAGTTATTAAAGGTAAAGACGCCCTGATGCAGGGAGAGCTTGACCAGATCCTGATAGATACCGACGGCACGCCTAATAAAGCGAGGCTCGGAGCCAATGCGACGCTCGGGGTTTCGCTGGCGGTGGCGAAAGCGGCGGCCGTTTCCAAAAAGATGCTGTTATACAGGTATATAGGCGGAGATAAAGCCAAAGTTTTGCCCATACCGATGATGAATATATTGAACGGCGGCGCTCACGCCGATAATAATGTGGATCTTCAGGAGTTCATGATAATGCCTGTAGGCGCCGGCTCATTTGCCGAGGCTCTCAGGTGGGGCGCCGAAACATTCCATGCCCTGAAGAAGATACTTCACGATAAAAAGATGTCCACTGCCGTCGGAGATGAGGGCGGATTCGCTCCCGACCTTAAGTCGAACGAAGAGGCGGTGGAAGTTATACTGGCGGCGATAGACAAGGCCGGATATAAGGCCGGCAAAGATATATCGATAGCGCTCGATCCCGCGGCGAGCTCATTCTTCGAAGACGGCAAATATATTCTGGAGGCGGAGCCAAAGAAAGAGAATTCGAGTCTCGATATGATAGAGTTCTATTCCCGGTGGGTATCGAAGTATCCTATAGTTTCTATAGAGGACGGCCTCGCGGAAGACGACTGGGATGGTTGGAAGAAGATGACCGAAAAGATGGGCAAATCGATACAGATCGTCGGGGACGATCTCTTTGTGACTAACGTAAAAAGGCTGAGGATGGGCATTGAGAAGAAGGTAGCCAATTCTATCCTTATAAAATTGAACCAGATAGGAACGCTTACCGAAACGCTCGATACTATGGATCTCGCAAAGAAGCATGGCTATACGGCTGTAGTATCGCACAGGTCCGGAGAGACAGAAGATACCACGATCTCGCATCTGGTTGTGGCTATGAATACGGGACAGATAAAGACCGGCTCTGCCTGCAGATCCGAGAGGATATGCAAATATAACGAACTGCTGCGCATAGAGGAATCTTTAGGCAAGAAGGCCGTCTATGGCAAAGAGATATGGTCAAAAAGAGCGTAATAAAGACGGTAATATTTGTTCTCATATTGCTGGGTGTATTTCTGCCGCCTTTCGTAAAATACCAGCGGATAAATTATAAGAATAAGTCTCTTGATCGCCAGCTCAAGAAAGTAAAAGAAGATATCAAGGTGCTTGAGGAAGAGAAGAGGCGGTTAGAGACCGACATCATATATGTAGAAAAGAGAGCCCGCGACAAGATAGGTGTAGCCAAAAAAGGCGAGATTATCCTCAAATCTTACCCCTCCAAAAGATAAAAGGGGCCAGGCGCTTTTTTGGAAAGATGCCACATATACTCCAAAAAAGCGCCTGGCCCCTTTTACTGTTAGTAATAAAGCTTGCAAACGGCAAAATCTCTGTTATAATGGAGCTACATTGCGGGGTGGAGCAGCCTGGTAGCTCGTCGGGCTCATAACCCGAAGGTCGTCCGTTCGAATCGGACCCCCGCTACCAAAATAAAAAAGGGTCTGACCCATTCACGATGTAATAGACATGTTGGGTCAGACCCTTTTTTATTTTCTATAGGGGAAACGCTTCGGCGAGATTTACTACTATTTATTTATGTGAACGACTTTCGCGGGTGGAAACCCGTTAAAGTAGGTGCTCGAGGCTATCGAGTAAGCGCCGATATTTTCGGCGTACAGGTAGTCGCCAATCTCAAGATCCGGAAGTTCCTCGGCTACGGATATCGTGTCGAACGCGTCGCACGTCGGACCGAACACGGAACATACCTTCTTTTCGCCATCCTTAAATGCCTTAAGAGGATAGACGCAATGATCGAATACTATTCCTGAAAATGTGTGATAAACCCCGTCATCCAGATAATAGCATGTCTTGCCGTCGCGGACAGCTTTCCCTATTATCTTCGTGACCAGAGTCGCGGCATTTGCTACCATGAACCTGCCGGGTTCGGCCAGTATCTCCATCGTCTTCGGGAATAGCCGGTCTATCTCCGCATTCAACTTTCTGGCGAGGGTCTTAAAGGATTTCACTTTGTTGTTATATTTCACAGGAAATCCGCCGCCTATATCGAGTATATTGATCTTATGGCCGCGCGATTCAGCCTCTTTCAGTATCGATGAGGCGAGTTGGATCGCCTGCATGTAGTTCTCGAAATTATTACACTGGCTTCCCACGTGGAAGCTTATCCCTTCTACAACGAGGCCTATCTTGAATGCTTCAAGTATCAGATCAACCGCCTCGCCCGGATGGGCGCCGAACTTGGATGAGAGCTCGACCATTGAGCCCGTATTCGGGACGCGTATTCTCAAGACGAGCCCGGCATGGGGGCAGTGCTTCTTTATCTTTTTAAGTTCATTGATATTATCATATGTGACGAGCGGTTTATATTGGTCGAGCTTTCTTAAAGTCTCTTCCTGTTTTATAGTATTGGCGTAGATTATCTTATCCCATATGAAATCCTGTCTCTTCTTTTTTGACAGGTTCTTTATATTCTCATGCACTATCATGAACTCCGGGAACGAGGCGACATCGAAGCTTGCGCCCATCTTGTAAAGAGTTCTGACTATCTCGGGGTTGGAGTTTGCTTTTACCGCATAGTATGCCTGGACTCTCGGAAGGGCCTCTTTGAACTCCCTGTAGTTCTCTCTTATCTTCTTGTGGTCGAGTATGAATACGGGAGTTCCTTTTTTCTTAGCTATTTTTAAGATGTCAGCCAATTTATTCTCCTTTAGTCTTTGAACAAGAAATTATTGAAAGACCATATATTCTTCTCATCGAGATATGCGTTTGGATTCTCTCTAAAGAATACCCTGTAATTTTTTAAAGGCGTCCAGTCTGACGGAAGAGAGGCCAGATTCCCCAGATAAGGTTTCGCTATAGTAAGTATATAATCATGGGGCAGGTCGTCGGGGATACAGACGCCTTTACGGGGGTTCTCTATCATCCACATCGCGGCCGAGACGACGCCTATGGCCACCTGCATGGTTGTGGCATTCTGGTGCGGCACCAATTTTCTCGATTCATCGATAGAGAGGATGCTTCCCGTCCACCATGAATTATATTTATGCCCCATAAGAAGCGCGCCGAGTATGTCATCGCCCGTTTTTATCTCATCGCTCATTATCCTTAAATTCGGCTGCAGTTCATAATTTCTGCAACGCAGTTCATAGAGCGAGGATATAGTTTCATGACACGGCATATAAGCATAATGGACGGTCGGCCTGTATACGGCTTTCCCGTCCTTCCATACGGTGAGCCTATCGGATATCGAGAAAGCTTCGCCGTGTCTTATTACCATACCTATTATCTCCTGATGCGGTATCCAGCTCCTCACCCATGTATTTATTCCCATCTGCGACAAGAATATCTGGTTTTTCGGGCCATATGGAGGTTTATTCGCCAACGGTGGAAGAGTCTTCTCGTGAGTGCCCCAGCCCATTTCGGCGGGGGATATGCCCTCTTCCCTTAAACCTTCTATGCTCCATGTTCCGACGAATTCATCCACTTCTTTGGGCCTGTTTGTAATCTGGGTATCCCTTTCGCTGCAGTGGATCACCTTTATACCGAGCTTGTAAGCGAGATCCGGGTACGATTTTGTACGCAGCAGTTTCTCGAGCCCTGAGGCCTCTCTCTTTGGCGTCGTCTTGTCGCGTATCATCTTTTCTGCTATGTCGACTATACCTTTTTTGGTGAAATGCGAGATGAGACCCGGATTGGCGCCGTGATCCACTACGGCGGTGATAGAGTCGTTATCCCATTTGGAGATCATTTCGCGGATCAGCATTTGGCGGTAGTAGAGCGATTTTTTAAACGGACTCTTATTGTGGATGCCTGCGTAGGGGTCCCATTCTTCAACCGAGGTGTTTATATAAAGCACTTTGTTTTCATGGCACCACGTCAGTATATCGTTACAACCGATATTCCATCCGAGGTCTATGATGAGCCCGCCGGCGGATACATATTTGGAGAGCACCTGGGATATGTTTATCGGAGTGATCTTCTCCTGAGAATAGTGCACGCCTTTTTTGATCCAGTCTTTCAGCTCGCCGCGCTTATTGGCAAAATCTACTATAGTTATGTTTTTGCATGGGATATCCACATGTTTTAAAAGTATCGGCAGGGTGCATTTAGAGACAGAACCGTAGCCGATAATAAGAACCTTGTTCCTGAACTTCAACATCATCTTTCCTCCATTTTTAATTTTGCCTATTTTACGTTAATAAATTGACATTGTCAATTTCATAGTGTAACATATCAACTTATGGTGAAGAAGATAGCGGGATTTGTTTTTATAGGAGCTCTCCTGGCCGGGATCGCTTATAGCGATATCGAGCCTAAAGAGGATATGACCGCGCAGGATCTTTCCGCGCTGCGTAAAAAAATGAGCCGCGTGAAACGCGAGATGGATCTTCTTATAAAAGACATGGTATCGGGCGCGTCCGCGGCCAGCGACGTTGTTTTAAAGGATTTTGCCGGCGACGTCAGTATCGACGTACTGCAGAATGAAAAAAATGTTATAGTGAAGGCCGACCTTCCCGGCATGGAAAAGGATAAGATAAATATAGCGCTGGAGAGCGGGAGATTCTTAAAGATATCCGGGTCGCGTGATGTACTTAAGAGCCGGAACTCGCCGGGTGTTGTAAGACAGGAGAGATTCTTCGGGAGTTTTGAGAAGACCGTGGAACTTCCGTGTGAAGTCGAGAATTTTGGAATAAACGCTACCTATAAGGATGGTGTTCTGGAGATCACGATCCCGAAGAAGGCCCCGGCGAAAGAGAATAAGGTAAAGATAAGCGTTAAATAAAGGAGGAGCAAATGGTTGAGCGCAGTGATTATAATGGTAAGCCCATTCTGGTTTTGAGACGTAGCGAGGATGATAAATTCCCGTTCTCATTTGGCATCAACAAAGCAAAGTTGATACTGGAAAACCTCGAAGAGATAAAGAAATTCGTAGCGGAGAATACACAAGAGTAAAAATTAATACAATATGCGATAGGGGTCAGGCGCTTTTTAGTAAAAAAGCGCCTGACCCCTTTTCTTTGCTATTTTTATATGATATACTTGTAATCGACAGTTAGGATTACCTGTTGAAAAAGGCAAACCAAGAGTAATCTTGGGACGCAAAGCCATAGGGCCCGTTGAGAAACGGGAAGCCTGGTTGCCAAAGGGGTGGAAGCTTAAAGACCCTAAGGTTTTTGCCTTAGGGTTTTTCGCTTTCATATGCCCTTCGGCCTCCTCTTTTAGGATGGGGGTGAGCCGATGGTCGGTCATAATGCCGCAATTCTTATATACCGGAACGCATTAGCGCTATTCTGCGCAGCTGGTATAACCGTATCTCCGGCCGCAATATCAAAAGAGACGCCTCTCCCAAAACCATCAT
>Ga0265297_10012089_pt1 | contig 10430 bp, 10 predicted proteins | sample Munlanlwell13791_FD_192502 | JGI IMG/M metagenome (GOLD analysis project Ga0265297, IMG submission 192502) | Leachate microbial communities from a municipal landfill in Southern Ontario, Canada - Leachate well 137-91 | ecosystem: Engineered > Solid waste > Landfill > Unclassified | place...
GACGTCCTCGATGCCAAGGAACCGGATCCGTCAGATTCTTACCATGCCATGTTAAAGAACATAGTCGCGGAAGTGTCTGTGGCTACCGGCGGACGCATGATAAAACCCTACGTGATATCTACCGCGGCGGTCAATGCTTTTGCCGTTTCGGATTTTAAGGGCAATGCGATAATCGGTGTCACGGAAGGTCTTTTGGCGAAGCTTGACAGGGCTCAGCTGGAGGCGGTTGTGGGTCACGAGGCGGCGCATATAGTCTCAGGCGACAGCTTGACTACGACTGTGACATGCTCGCTTTTCGGCATCTATTCGGCGCTTTTGGATAAGATAAAAGTTATCATAAAGAACGGTTCCGGCGGACCGCTCTTCCTTATAGTTCTTTCTCTATTAATGGTATTATTATATATAGCGCAATTCATAAATTTTTTGCTCAACATGTTCCTTTCCAGAGAAAAAGAGTACAGAGCGGATGCCATCGCCGTAAGGCTTACGCGCAATCCCGTAGCTTTGGCCGAGGCGCTTTACATGATATCCAGGAACTGGCGCGATGTGGGGTCGGCCGCCGATTCCTTGTCTCCGATATTTATTGTCAATCCGACATATAGTATGCTTGACGAATCGGAAGGCATCATTGCTAACCTGTTTTCTACGCATCCGCCTATGATGCGGCGAATCAAAATATTGTTGTCGATGGCGCACTCGGATATAATGGCCCTTATCGAGTCAGGGTTAAGGGACGGCAAGATCAATACGGGAGATGTCCCGCAGGTAAAAAGACCGGTTCCCAGGAGTTGGTTCATACGAAAAGACGGTTCTTGGGCAGGGCCTTTCTTTGCCGAAGAGCTTTTGAGTTTAGGGCTCACCCCGGCTTCCTGGGTCTTGAGATTGGGAGATGAAAACATTAGGCCTGCCGCCGACCATAGCGATCTCAGTGCTATTTTAAGAGATAATATAGATCAAGGTTTGCGCAGAGGAGTGGGAATGTGTCCTAAATGCCGCCAACCTTTGATGGAATATCTCTACGAAGGTGTTCCGGTATACGGATGTTATTATTGTAAGGGCATGCTTGTCTATCATGATGCCGTCACAAGGATAATTATAAGAGATGTGGTCGGCATTTCGGATTCAGCGAGGAGATTGGGAGAAGTGATATTAAAAAATTACGCTAAATTGAATATCAGCCGTAAGGGGATGCGTCTTCTGCAATATTTTAACTGTCCTAAATGCGGTTCGAAAATGGTCCGTGCTTTCTATTCGATGGTATATCCTGTGGAAGTTGACAGATGCTTCGGGTGTGGCTATGTTTGGTTCGACGAACATGAGATGGAGGTTATCCAGTATTTATCCGAAAAGATCCGGTAGACTCGCTTGCGGCATATGGGTTCGGCAAGAATTGTCTTGATATAATGTAAGTGCTAATCTAAAATTATCAAAAGAGATTATACTTAATCAAGGAGGTCTGTATGGGGCTTTGGTTGACCAGGGCTGGATCGCATGGGGAATGCGAAGAACGTGCGTTAGCTAACTCGATCATCACGATGTGTCGGAATGAATTCCCGGACCTTACCAAATTCAATTCGAAAGACGGTTTAACGAATTATTATTTTCAAAGCCATCCTGACGCGAAGAAGACACAGGCCTCGGCGGAAGTGGACCAGATATGGGATTTTGCCAATACCATACAGAAAGGCGATCTTGTTATCCTGACGCTCAAGACGCAAGGCTCGATGGTGATAGGTGAAGTTTCCGGGCCGTATGAGTATAAACAGATCGGAGCGGATACGCTGCATGTCAGGCAGGTCAAATGGTTAAAGAAGGTCCCTAGGGTCATGCTGCCCCAAAATATTCTATACGCGCTTGCCGCTTGTGCCGAGATCTATCAGATAAAGGATGAACGGGTCGAGGAGTTCATAAAAGACCTATCGGCCAAGGAAGCTATGCTGGCTGCTACCGAGCCTCTGGATGGGCGCGGCGTTGATGTAGAGCAATATTCGAAAGACCTGATCGCGAAATATATAGTTGAAAAATTTTCCGAAAACAATCTTATTATGCTGATAGAGGCAGCATTGCAAGCCCAGGGGTATCTTACGAAAAGGACGTCTTTTGGCCAATCGGCTATGACATATATCCTGGCATCGTCGGCCAATGTGGGCTTCGATTACCCGAGGATCCTCGTCTATGTCAAGGCGCATATATCGGCCTTGGACATAAAAGAATTAAAGGATCTGGAGACCGTCATGAAGAGGGTGAAGGCGGATCAGCTTATGGCTGTGTCTTGCGGCGGATTTACCCAGAAGGCCCTGGAGACAACAAGCGATACGTTCTTCTCTACGAAGCTGTGGGATTCTATTGATTTAGCCGATGCCTTATTCAGGAATTATGACCGTATGAACGGTGATGTAAAGGCAGCGTTGCCGCTTAAGAAGATATGGGCTTTAGCCAAATAATTCATTTGACCAATTTTACCCAGGAGGATGTATGAGGATATTTGGGATAGGCGTGCAGGAACTGCTGGTTATATTGCTGATATGCCTGTTGGTTTTCGGAGCCAGTAAGCTGCCTGAGATCGGCCGCGCCCTCGGGAATACAATAAAAGAATTTAAGAAATCTATTAAGGAAGACTCTTCGGGTGACGGTGATTCATCCGAGCCGAAGAGTCCTAAATAGTAGCCTCGGGCGGCATGGAACGATTTACTGTTATAGAACATCTTGAAGAGCTCAGGAAGAGGGCAATATCCTCATTGATAATGCTGGGGGTAGCTACCGCCGCGTCTGTTCCATTTGCCAGTCCATTATTGCGGTTCTTAAAATTACCGGCCTCCGGATACATAGATAAACTGGCTTTTTTCGCTCCGGAAGAGGCCTTCTCGATCTATATAAGAATAAGTTTTATCGCCGGACTGATAGTCTCTTTTCCGTTTATTATATATCAGCTATGGATGTTTACGGCTCCGGCGATAGAAGAGAAGTTCAAGAGATATGTGGTATTCTTTACAGGTATGATATCTCTGGCTTTCTTAGCGGGATGCGCCTTCGCGTATTTGATAATGCTTCCGGCGGCGCTGAAATTCTTGTTAAGTCTAGGCCAGGGCGATCTGGTGGCGGTAATATCAGCCAGCAAGTATATATCTTTTGTTACCACTTTGATACTTATTTCAGGGCTTGTATTCCAGATGCCGGTGTTAAGCATGATCGCGACCAAGATAGGTATTATGGATCACATTTTTTTGAGAAAAAAATTTATGTATGCCGTAATAGCCATAATGATATTGGCCGCCGTTATAACGCCTACCGGCGACGCGGTAAATATGCTTATCCTGGCATTGCCGATGATATTGCTTTATGAAGTAAGTATATGGGTGTCCTGGCTGGCGAAATTTTCAAAGAGAAGGAGTGCGGCATGAAAAGAGAGGGCTTCCGGCCGGATTCTATGTTTTCCAGAAAGATGTCGCGTAAGGAGTTCATGAAGCTGATGCTTCTAGGGGCTGCTACGCTGCCATTTTTCAAATTTTTCTCGAATTCTGCGGAAGCCTCTACGCCGAATTTTAACGGTAGACCCAAGAGGGCGGTCGAAGGATTATATGATTTGGTTGTGGCTAAGGGGGAAGACCCGTATTCCATTACGTTGAAGGCCGTGGAATCTATAGGCGGCATGGAGAAATTTGTTAAGAATAACGATGTGGTGGTAGTGAAACCTAATATAGGATGGGACAGATCCCCTGAGCAGGCCGGCAATACAAATCCTCAGGTTGTTGCGGCTTTGATAGATATGGCCTTTAAAGCCGGCGCCAAAAAGGTTAAGGTTTTCGATGCCACTTGCAATGACGCCAGGCGTTGCTATACCAATAGCGGAATAGGGGCCATTGCGAAAGAGCATGGGGCGGACGTATTTTTTGTGGAAGATTGGAATGTTGTAAAGGCCAATTTCCCTTACGAAAGCCCTATGGAGGGGTGGCCGATTTTGCGGGATGCCATAGAGTGCGATACTTTCATAAATGTTCCCATATTGAAGAATCATGGCCTTACCACGCTTACGCTTTCCATGAAGAATCTTATGGGCGTATGCGCAGGAAGGCGCGGTCCGATGCATGACAACATTGGGCGGAAGCTTGTGGACCTTACGGATTTTATCAACCCGGAGCTCACAGTGATAGATGCCTACCGAGTTCTTTTGCGTAATGGTCCTACCGGCGGAGATCTTGAAGATGTGGCCACGATGAAAACGGTCATAGTCTCGACGGATCCAACATTGGCGGACACATATGCGTGCGGCCTTGTAGATGTTGCGCCGGAATCCGTTCAATACATAGAAGTTGCAATGAATAGAGGATTCGGTAAGTACGATATAAATTCGGCGCATAAGAATTTTATAAATGTTTAAGGCGATGTTATGAAGAAATTGATCGCAGCTCGCATGATTTCACAGGCGTTCTTTCTGTCGCTTTTTATTTATATCTTGTGGTCTACGACATATCCTCTCAAAGGTACCTTAAAGGCCAGCACCTTTTTTAATTTTAGTCCGCTAATAATGATTATTACTTCGATAAGCGAACGAGTGATATTGCCCGGATTAGCAGCGTCATGCTTCATTCTTATATTGACCGCATTATTCGGCAGATTTTTTTGCGGATGGGTATGTCCGCTCGGCAGCGCTATAGATATCGCCGCAGTCTTTACGCGCAGAAGACGCAAAGAGGATGATAGGTTTAATGCAAAAGCCAAACAACCAAAATTTTTGATCCTCGCCGTCATTGCAATAGCCTCTTTGTTTGGTATACAGTTGGCTTGGATCATGGATCCGATAGTGATAATGGGCAGGTTCACATCACTTAACTTAATACCGGCCATCACCGCAACGGTGAATTTGCTGTTAATTTTTACGATAAAGGCCTTTAACTATAATAGCGCCATACAGGATTTTTACAGGACTTTAAAATCCGGCATTTTAGGGATAAATGTCTATTACTTTTCTCACTCGGGGATAATATTTTTATTCTTTCTGACAATATGCGCCTTCACGTTATTTAAGAGACGCGCATGGTGCCGTATGGCATGTCCGCTGGGCGCCATCTATGCATTGGCCGGAAGATTTGCGATTTTGCACAGGGTGGTCGAGAAGTGTATATCGTGCGGCAGATGTAAGAGCGATTGCCGCATGGGCGCCATCAGGGATGATATGGAATATTCAAAAGGCGAATGCGTGCTATGTATGGACTGTGTTTATGACTGCCCTCAGCATGCCACCGCATTCAGATGGTCATCCGGCAAGATCGGCGCTGCCCCCGGCAAGGCAGGCGGCATTACGCGCAGGCAATTTTTTTTATTGGCGGGATCATCTCTTTTTTTAACCGGATTTAATTTTAAAGACCGGAGTGCTTTCCGGAAGACTGATATAATAAGGCCTCCGGCGGCATTAAAAGAAGATCATTTTCTCGATAGGTGCGTGAGATGCGGGAACTGCATGAAGGTATGCATAACCAACGGGCTGCAGCCGGTATTGCTGCAATCCGGTCTTGATGGGATCTGGACGCCTCAGCTGGTCCCGGAGATAGGATATTGCGAATATAATTGTGTCCTATGCGGGCATACGTGCCCGACCGGCGCGATACCAGCCCTTAGTTTGCAGGAGAAGCACGAGGTAAGGCTTGGGGTAGCCGAGATAGACAGATCTATATGCATACCATGGGCGCAAGGCGGGGAATGCATAGTCTGTCAGGAACATTGTCCCATACCGCAAAAGGCCATAAAGGTCCAAAAGGATGTAGTTGGAGATGAAGTTATATTGAAACCGTATATAGATGAGCGGTTGTGTGTCGGATGCGGTATATGTCAATCGAAATGCCCGGTCCGTCCAATAAGGGCGGTCAAGGTATCTTCTAGAAATAGCTACCGTACATGATGTGTAAAAATACTATGGGAGGGATAGATGCGTTTTGAAGATTTGAAGGTATCCGTCGGCGAGGTGAAATTTTCCACAGTGCGATTTGATATGGCTGACTATTTTGAAGCAGTATTTTCAAGGGAAAGTTTCGAGATGATGACGAATATACTGAAAAACTTATTTGGGTCTCCGATATGGCCTTCCGATTCCGGAAAATTATCGAACGACATTAAGCGGGCCTTGGAAGATTTCGGCGGTGTAAGGATAGGCCAAATTTTATATTTTTGGCAGAAGGATGATACGGCTGTATTTGCGATGCTGTGGCCGTGGCAGGACGACCATAATATTACGCTTAAGATAGGTTCTGTGCGTCTTAGAAGGTCTATGAAAAAAAATATTCAAGGAGACTTCTTAAACATTATAAAGTCATTCCTGAAGATGAGATGAGGCATAGATGAACTGGCTGAATCTTGCCGTATATTTCGTACCGGTACTATTTATAGTATTGCTTAAGAAAGTATACGGGCTGATAGTAGGGCGTGTCGGCGCGATAAATGCCAAAGATTTCAAGTTTGTCCGCAATGGTTTTAAAGTCGCTTTTACCCTTACCGCCATTGCGACCTTCTTGGTTGTTATGGAACTTTTGCGTCTCTACATCGCAGGCCTTTTATTTGTGCAGGATATATTATTATTCTATTTTGTCTTACCGTTTTTGATGTGCATGTTATTTCTCGTGCTTTGCGCAGTGGCGATGGTGGTCAGCTCTTTTTTCTGTATGACGGTTAAAAAAGGCGAACGGGCGACGGACAGAAAGATATACTCTTTCAATCCAGGCTTTAGGGCTGTAGCGTTTGTGGTAACGGTGCTGACAATATTCGCGGTGATGAAGTATGCCAATTATATATATATAACGTACCGGGTAGATTCCTTGAAAGCTACTGAAGAGGAGCTGCGCAAGGTATACCCGCGAGCCATAAAATTTGCGCCGCTATACTTGGATGTTCTGCATCTGATATGCGATAATCAATCCTGCACACCTGACCTGATACGTCTTTATGTGGGCGATATCGATAACGTGAAGATATCGGAGTCCGAGAGGGTGTCCATACTCAGTTCTATAATAGAGAACCCCAGGACGCCTATGGATATCCTTGAAAAACTATCGAATTACAGAGATCTGTTCATTATAGAAAAAGCAAAATTTTATATAAAAGTAAGATCGAACCTCGCGCAAAAAACGTCCGCAGAGGAAATGGTGAAATCCAAAAACAGGATGGTGCATGAAAAAAAATAATAAGATATCGGCAGTAAAGACGCCGCAGATATTGTATTCTATTCTTGAAGTGGCGCCGATAGGTATTTACATAGTCAATAAAAAAGGGAATATCGACTATGTAAATTCCTCGATGATACTTATCTCCGGTGATAGCTATGAGCAGTTTAAATCGACGAATATCTTTAAGATCCCTATTTACAAAAAACTCGGCCTTGATAAAAAGATAAGAGATGTCTTCGATGGAATACCATTCTCGGTCAACAGCGTAAGGTATGTTGCCCACTATTCCGGCAAGATGACGATACGTAATATGATAGGCATACCGCTTGAAGAGCTTGGCCAGCGTAAGGCACTTGTCTTTGTTGAGGACGTGACCCAGATCAAGGAAGCGGAGGAGGCACTTGTGCGGGCCATGAATATAAAATCGCAATTCATATCATTGGTCTCTCATGAGCTTAAGACACCTTTCGGGATAGTGGATATGTCGATATCCAGCGTTCTGGATGGTTCGGCGGGGCATATCAATGATAGGCAGCGGGAATATCTGGAGATATGTAAGCGCCATGTCGACAGGCTGTTAAGACTCGCTAAGAATGTGCTGGATTTTCAAAAAATGGAAGCTGGACGTATGGAGTTCAGGATGGAAGAAGGCGATATCAATTCTGTGGCAAAGGAAGTTGCAAGAGAGATGTCGCCCCTGGCGAAAAATAAAAAGATCGAGATAAACTTGTCCCTGGCCGAGGGGATACCGCTTGTCACGTTCGACAAAGATAAAATAATACAAGTTCTAATAAATCTGATTAATAACGCAATCAAGTTTACGGATAAAGGCGTCATAGAATTATCGACATCGATGGATGGCAAAAAGATCCGTGTCAGTGTTGCGGATACCGGTATGGGCATAAAGGAAGAAGACAAGCGCAAGCTGTTTCGAAACTTCAGCCAGGTCGGCAGCAAGGAGAATCGTGTGCCGGGCGGGACCGGGTTAGGCTTGGTCATATCAAAAAATATCATAGAAAAACATGGCAGCAATATAGAACTAAGGTCTGAATATGGAAAGGGCAGCGTCTTTTCGTTCTGCTTGCCCCTAAAGACTGAGAAGCGCAAAGTTTTGTTGTGAAGATAAGGAGGTTATCATATGGTGTCAAATGAGGATGGGTATGTGAACGCAGGGCTTTTAGTCCTTCGGATCGGAATTGGGTGTATGTTCCTTTATCACGGCCTGCCTAAGCTCTTGGGCGGTCCTGCTGTCTGGACAGAGCTTGGCAAAGCGATGGGTGCGCTCGGTGTGACTTTTGCCCCGGTCTTCTGGGGTTTTATGGCAGCTTTCTCCGAAGCGTTTGGAGCCGTGGCCTTGATTACCGGATTGCTGATACGTCCTTTTTGCGCGCTCCTTGCGATAGAGATGGCGGTAGCGGCGAATATGCATCTTCGTAAAGGCGATGGATTATTAGTGGCCTCTCATGCTATAGAGGCAGGCATAGTCTTCCTAAGCCTTATATTTACCGGAGCGGGTAAGTATAGAATCGGCAAATTTTAGATCAAGGATCTTTCTGGAATAGTCCATAAGGAATTCTTTATATTTTGGCCGCATCGTTAAAGTGAGTCCTATTCTCTTTGCTTTATCAGCAAGCCGGAGTATCTCATCTTTTGCATGGTATAGGGCCCCGCTCTTCAGCACAATCTGGCGTATCTTCTGCAAGTCCGATTTTGCAGGATCTTTTTTCGACAATATATTCTCTATTGCGCTTTTATCTTTTGGCGAAGAGGTCTTATGAGCATGCCACAACAGAACCGTCTTCTTAGATTCCTTTATATCCCCCAAAGGCGACTTGCCGGCAAATTCTTCTTTGGCGAACATATCAAGGATGTCATCCCTTATCTGGAAGGCCCTTCCCAGGTATGATCCGTAAAGCGCTATCCTGTCAATTTGTGCATGGCCGGCGCGTGCAAGGATCGCGCCTATTTCAAGCGGGGTTGAAAATGTATATCGCGCAGTCTTCAGATCATATGTCGTATATATTTCGCTTTCCATGACGGATCTTATTTTTTTCGCCGACAAGATGAGTTCTGCAAATTCACCGCCGCAAGTGGATACGGCAGTCGATAGCAATTTCTTCAGGGCGGCTTCTTTTATTTGAGGGTCGATCTTCGCCGACAACATTGCGTCGACCGCTATTGCATAGATGCAATCACCGGCTATGATAGCTAGTTCTTTGCCTCCGAACTTCAGCCGTTTGCTTTTTTGAAGAATATAGCCATCGAAAATTTTGTGCATTGATGGAAGCCCGCGCCTGAGATCGGAGTCATCGATAATATCGTCATGCACCAGAAGGAAGTCATGCAGGAGTTCGAGCGATAGGGCCGCGGAATATATTCCGTCATTCAGCGGTTTTTCAGTAAAACCAAGATAACTTATTATTGCCAGCGAAGGCCTTATGCGTTTGCCCGGCCTTAGCACAAAGTCCTTGATGCCATTATCGAGCAGGGGAGATATGCTTTTCAAGTCATACTTTTTAGATGCCGTTAACAGTGTTACGGCAAGCTTCTTATTAAGTTCATTTTTTATTTTATCGAGCATCTTTTTATGTTAACATATATACATAGATAAGACAAATATTTATACTATTTAGGAGCGGGTAATACTTGGTCAGCCCAGCCATCTTAATAAGAGCACTGAGACTGCCGTTTATAACGGTAAGCGTCATTCCGTTTTGTTTTGGTTCTTTTGCCTTGCCGGGGCATTTCAACAGATTGAATTTCACCCTTGGATTAATAGCGGTTACTATGACCCATTTGGCATCTAATCTTTTGAATGATTATGCGGATTCCAGGAGCGGAGCCGACTGGTATGACCGCAATTTTTATGGTTATTTTGGCGGCTCGAAACTCATACAGAACAATATATTATCAGAAGGCTTTTATCTCAAATCGGCCCTGGCATTGATCATTGTCGCATTTGCCGCAGTCTTAACCTTAGCCTTCAGCCTGAGAAACATATCTGTGGTAGCATTATATTTGATCATACTGCTTTTAGGCATATCCTATTCCGAAAAACCTTTCATGCTTTCCTATAACGGATTCGGGGAGGCCGTTGTTTTTGTATTATTTGGACCGGCGGTAGTGATGGGCGGATATTTTATACAGGCAGACGTATTTCCAGATATGAGGAGCCTTTTTATTTCGCTTCCTTTCGGTTTCCTTACGGCTGCGGTATTATTCGCAAATGAGGTGCCAGACTTCCCCGAAGATATCAAGGCACGGAAACTGACCTTA
>Ga0265297_10012090_pt1 | contig 10430 bp, 6 predicted proteins | sample Munlanlwell13791_FD_192502 | JGI IMG/M metagenome (GOLD analysis project Ga0265297, IMG submission 192502) | Leachate microbial communities from a municipal landfill in Southern Ontario, Canada - Leachate well 137-91 | ecosystem: Engineered > Solid waste > Landfill > Unclassified | place...
GAAGTCCAGCATGACGGCTCCCGGGATGCGCAGACCCGGCGAGGAAACGTCCGACCAGGTGCGGCCCAACGCGGAGGGCCTCTCGAAGAGGGAGATCACCCTCGCCGAGCGCAGCCCCATGAAGCATGGGGAGACGGAGGTGGGGACCCGCGACACGGCGCGCGATACGGCCGAGCGCTTCAAGAAAGACGTCGACGCCTCGAAGACGAACAACCTCGGCGATAAATTCTATAAGGCCCCGATGCAGGGGCTCTGGGACAAGGCCGACAAGCTCTACAACCTCGCCGCCGGGTGGATCAAGGACTGAGGGTAACTATGAACACGAATATCCTGCTGGCCGCGGCCCTGCTCCTCGCGGCGACGGATGCGCGGGCCTATCTGAGCTCCTCCATCAAGGAGCACCAGGACGTCCTCGACGAGGTCCGGGACGTGAACGCGCAGATCAAGTCCTCGCTGGACGCGACCAAGGCCCTGCAGGGCTTCAACACAGGCATTTATTCGCTCAGGACCGGAGTGGTCTCGATGATGCAGGCACAGGCGGCGATGGCCAACTGCATGGTCAACTACCCGGCGCTCTACCAGCAGGACGACCCCAGCGCGTCCAAGACCGCGCAGACGCGCGGGGAAGCCCAGGAGAAGCCGCTCCAGAAGACGGCCAAGAAGCTGGAGGCGGGGCACAGGAAGATCCAGAGCGAGGCCCAGCCGCTCGCCGAGCAGATCCGGAGCGAGGACGTCACGGCCAGGGGCATGATCGGCGGGAAGGGTTCGCCCAGCGGCCAGCGCGCCGACCAGCTCATCGGCGACCTGGAGAAGGCCACGCGCCGCGGCCTGGAGACGAACCGCAAGGGCGAGGCGTCCCGCAGGGCCACGGTGGAGGCCGGCAAGGCCTCGGAGAACGCCGCGAAGCTGGAGTCGCAGGCGGCGGACAAGAACGACCAGATCAGCGGGCAGTTGAACCAGATATGCTCGCAGATCAAGGCCTTGCCCAAGGATCCGATGAGCCTGCCGGCGAGCATCGCATCGGCCATGGCCATGGCCGCCCAGGGTGCGGGCATGCACGCCGGGGGGATGCCGCCGCTCACCCAGGCCGCGACGGCGATCGCCCAAGCCCAGAAGGCCCTGAAGACGGCCCAGGAGGAGGCCAAGACCTTCGAGGAGGCCATCCCCGGGAAGGCCCGGCCGGAGTCGGCGGACCTGCCGTACGTGACCAAGGCCAACGATGTCAGGACCCGGCTGGAGAAGCGTTATGCCGAGGTCAAGAAGACCACGCCGCAGCCCACGGACTCGGGCCCGGGGGACCAGCCTCAGGACGACCAGCCTCAGTAGCCTCAGCGCTTCGGGATCTTCACGCAGGCGGCCAACGAACGCAGGTCCTTCTCGAAGGAGAAAAGGATCGGCTGGCCGCCCGTATGGAAGAACACCGTGGGCAGGGCCGGGTCCAGCACCTTCCTGCGCGCGAGGTCCATGAGCCCGGCCATGGCCTTGCCCGTGTACACGGGGTCGAGCAGGAGCCCCTCCAGCCGCGCGGCCGCGAGGATGGCGTCCTTCCCCGACGCGGTCATGACCCCGTAGGCCTCGTGGTAGCCGTCGTGGGCCTCGATGTCGGCGGCTGCGAAGCGCTCGTCCGAGCCGAGAAGGGCCGCGCACTCCCCGGCGAGCTCCGCGGTCCGGCTCTGGATGGCGGCCCGCGTCCGCGAGACGCTGATGCCGACGACGCGGATCCCGGGCATGTAGAGCCGGGCGCCCAGCACCGCGCCGGCCAGGGTGCCGCACGAGCCCACGGCCAGCACGACCTGCGCCCTGCGCGGCCCCAGCTGTCCGGCCAGCTCCTTCATGGCCCGGACATAGCCCGCCGCGCCCAGCGGAGTGCTCCCGCCCACCGGCAGGAGATAGGGCCGCCGCCCCTGCCGGCTCAGCTCCTCGCCCCAGTCCCGCATGGCGGCGGCCAAGGAGTCGTTGTCGTCGTCATCCTGAAGGAACCGGATCTCGGCTCCGAGCACCGCGTCCAGAAGGAGGTTTCCCTGGTGCTCGGTGAAGTCCGGCCCGCCCAGCACGAGCTTCACGTCCATGCCGAGCCGCCGCGCCGCGGCCGCTGTGATCCGGGCGTGGTTGGACTGCGGGCCGCCTACGGTCAGCAGCACGTCGCAGCCACGGCGCTTGGCCTCGAACAGGTCGTACTCGAGCTTGCGGGCCTTGTTACCGCCCATGCCGAGGCCCGTCATGTCGTCGCGTTTGACGAGGAGCTCGGACAGGCCGAGCTCCTGGGCCAGGCGGGGCAGCGCCTGCAGGGGCGTAGGCAGGTCGGCCAGGCTCAGGCGCTCCAGTTTCTCGATCATGGCTAGTCGTCCGTGGCCAGCCGGTAGACGGCCCGGTAGAGCTTGTAGGCCGTGACGAAGTCGTCCGCGGAGAATCGGACGTCCCGGGGCCCGGTCCGCTCCATGCCGCGCAGGAGCATGACGTTGTCGGCCATGGCGGCGCGGAAGAACGTCACGTCGAAGGTGAAGGGCGCCCTGAGCGTGTAGGGCTGGATCTCCTTGCGCCGGAGCAGGCCCTGCTTGGCCTGCTCGCGGATGAGGGCCCTGGACTTCTCGAAGGGGAGCAGCTTGGCCGAGTAGCGGCCGATGCCCTCCTTGACCTGCGCCACGGCCGTCCTCTCCCCCAGCACCTTGCGCGCTTGCTCGCAGACCGCCTTGTCGCCGGTGACCAGGGCCACGGGGACGCCGAGGGCCCCGGCGAAGAGGCCGTTGAGGCCCAGCTCGGGGAGCTCGACGCCGTTGACGCGGGTCGCGAGGATCTTGGAACCCGAGCTCGTGTGGTCGAGCACCCCGTCCTGTGTCCCGGCCTTCGCGTGGTAGCCCACGAACAGGACCGCGTCGAAGCTCTTGTCGATGCCCTCCATCATACCGTGCAGGCCGGAGCTGCCGGAGATGAGCTCCGCGGCCGGGTCGAGGTCGCTGAGCAGCATGTTGCTCCCGGAGCCGTGGGCGTCCACGACGACGATCTCCGAGGCGCCCGCGTCCAACGCGCCCTTCACGGCCGCGTTGACGTCCTCGGCCATCCATTTTCGGGCCGTGCCCCATTCCGAGCCGCCGGTCTGCTCGGTGTTGACCACGCCGGAGATGCCCTCCATGTCGACGGAGATGAAGACCTTCAGGCCCTTCTTCGCCGCGTGGGCCGGCACGGCCGCCAGCAGGCAGACGCAGACCGCATGGAGAAGAATGTTCTTTCGAGTCATCGTGATCATAGGGACACCTCCGCGGCGCTCGCGCTTCGTCTGCCGGACTATACACCTTTTTTCGCCGCCCTTGACACCCGTCCCGCCAGGGTCTACCATTGGCTCGACGTGAGCCCGCAGGAGGCCCCTATGGACGATAGACCTTCGCCCACCGCCGCTCTCGAGAGCCGGCGCATCGGGAAGCTCGATGGCCTCGAACTCGTCGTAGTCCGTCTGCCTTTCGTCTCCCCTTTCGGGACGAGCGTCCACGTGTGGACCCATAAGGAGGCCCTGCTCCTTCGACTGCGCTCGGAAGGCCTCACGGCCTGGAGCGAGTGCGTGTGCGACCCCGATCCCTTCTACGCCTACGAGACTACATCCACCGCCCGGCACATCCTGAAGGACTTTCTGCTCCCGCTCTTCGAGCCCGGTCTCACGCTCGGAGGGCTGGAGGCCCGGTTCCGGAAGGTGCGCGGTCACGCCATGGCCAAGGCCACGTTAGAGAACGCCCTCCTGAACCTCCTCGCCCTCCAAGACGGCGTTCCGCTCCACCGCCTGCTGGGCGGGCCGGCCAAGAAGATCATGTCCGGGCTGAGCCTAGGGCTTAAGGATTCGATCGAGGAGCTCCTGCGGGACGTCCAGGAGGGGGTGGACAAGGGCTACCACCGCATCAAGCTTAAGGTCAAGAGAGGGCAGGACGTGGACTGGGTGCGCGCCGTGAGGGAGCGCTTCCCGGATATCCGCCTCATGGTGGATGCCAACGGAGATTATTCCCTGGCGGACGCGCCGTTGCTCAAGCGGCTCGACGCTTTCGGCCTGATGATGATCGAGCAGCCGCTCTCCTACAGCGACATCTACGAACACTCCCTGCTGCAGCGGGAACTCGAGACGCCCCTGTGCCTGGACGAGTCCATCCACGGCCTGGCCGACGCTCGGGCCGCCATCGCCCTGAAGGCCTGCCGCATCATCAACATCAAGCAGGGCCGCGTCGGCGGGCTCATGGAGTCGATGCGCATCGCGCGGCACTGCGCGGAGAACGGGGTGGGGGTCTGGTCGGGCGGCATGGACGAGACCGGCATCGGCCGGGCCGTGAACATCCACCTTCAGGCCGTGGAGGGTTTCGACCTGCCCGGCGACACCTCCGAGACGAGCCGCTATTTCAAGGAGGACATCGTCGAGCCCGGCGTCGTCCTGGAGCGCGACGGCTCCATCGCCATCCCGCCCGGGCCCGGCCTCGGCGTCGAGGTCCTACCCGAGCGGCTGAAGTCCTATTCTCTCGGATCCGAGCGCCTGCTCTAGCGCCCCGGCTATTCCTGCGTCAGCACCGCGGCCAGGGCCTCCGTCACCATGGCCATGCGCTCGTAGTCCAGCTTCTCGGGGGAGTCGGTCATCTGGTGGTAGTCGGGGTTCCTGAAGAAGGCCCCGTCGCTGAGCATCAGCGCGCGCCGTCCCGCGAACCAGAAGTTCAGCTGGTCCGACATGGCCAGGATGCAGAAGGGCGCAGGCAGGGACACCCCTTCTATGGGCATCCCGCTGGCGCGCCTCCACGCCTTCAGGAACGAGCGCAGGAGGCCCACGCTGGCGAGGTCGCTCCCGGCGTAGACGAAATCCCCCGTGTCCGGATAGAGCAGGCCGAGGAACGGCGGCTGGAGCTGGGAGCCGGGCTTCGTGTTGAAATAGCCGAGCATCTCCAAAGACACCATGGCGTGGACGCGCACCCCCCGCTCGCTCAGCGACCTTTCGTAGCGGGCGCTGCCCATGTCGCGGGTCCCGAAGGCCGGGGGTTCCTCGGTGTCGAAGGCCACGAAGCGCACCCCGCGCCTGGGCTCCTTGCCCTTCAGCAGCCGGGCGGCTTCCAGCAGGACCGCCACGGCGCTCGCGTTGTCGTCGGCGCCCAAGGTCCCGGCCGCGGAATCGTAGTGGGCGCCCACGATCCAGACTCCGGAGGCCGCCCGCGGGGGCTCCAGCACCGCCTCCACGTTGGCGTAGGGCCGCTTCCGCTCGAAATCCTCCTTCCTTTCGGGCGAGAATTCGAGGACTTCGGGCGAATATCCGGCTTCCCGGAGCTTCGAGGCCAGGTACTCCATCGCCTGGAGCTGCGCCAGGGGCTGGTACGCCGAGCGCTCACCGATCACCCCGGCGAGCGCCATGACATGCGCGCGCAGCCTGGCCGCCAATGGAGAAAGCTCGGCCGGGTCCTTTACAGGGAAAGACGGGGCGAGCGCCCGCAGGACTTGGTGGCGCTTCTCCGGGTCGACCATGAGGTGGATCGGACGCGCCGCGTAGACGGCCAGGAAAGCGAGCATGGCGACGGCGATCCCGGCAAGGACCGCCCGACGTCCGGGCTTGGCGTCTTGGGACGCGGCCGAGGCCGTGAGCCGCGCCGCGGTCCTGCGGGCGCCGCCGAAGAGCAGGGTCCCGATATAGAGGATGTCCAGAGCCGCGGCGACGCGGAAGCCGAAGGCGTTCCGGGCCGCCACGGCGAGCAGGATGCCGAGCGAGGAGAGCAGCAGGATCGGTCGGGAGCGCCCCAGCCAGAGGAGCAGGGCCAGGACGAGGAATGGCAGGTCCAGCAGCCACACCGCGGCGTGACACGAATAGAGGAGCCCGTAGAGGCCCCAGAGCGCGGCGGCCGCCAGGAGGACCTGTGCTTCAAGCCGGTATTCGCGCGAACCCACGATCTCTGGAGAGTATAGCCCCGGCAGCGGAGTTCCGCCACCTTCCGTCGCCGCGACCCTGGCGCGAAGACGTATTAGGAGGCATACTCTTTTGGGGATTATGGAGTAAAGGACCTTCCACCCGACCGCCCTGTCATGGGGGATGGCCCGGTTGGCATTGGTTTTCTTCCTCTCATGGGCCGCGGCGGGCGCGTACGGCGCGGACGAGGAGGCGACAGGCTCGGAGACGGAGAAGCCTTCGTCGAGCTCCGATAGCCAGGCCGCCTCGCAGCCTTCGGACCAAGAGAGGGAAGAGAAGGTCAAGCAAGACCTGCGCACCTGGCAGGACGCCTACGATGGCCGGAGCCATCCCGACGTGTCGGTGGATTCCAACGATCAGCAGGCCCAGCGGGACGCGGCGGACAAGATCAGGAACGTCCTGGCCCGGTTCGACAAGCTCACGCCGGAGCAGCGGAAGACCTACGTCGACAGGATACAGAACGTCCAGGAAGTAGCTCGGAAGATCGAGGAGGCGAAGAGCGCCCAGAACGCGAAGTCCGAGAAGGACTTGACCTCGGAGTTCTGGAATACGATGGATGAGCTCGCCAATGGGGAGATTCCCGGAGCCTCCTCCGCTGAGGCGGCCGCGTCCGGCGGAGACGCCGGCTCCGGAGCGGAAGGCGTCGAGTCCGGCGGCTCCCCCACGGTCGGCCAGGCGGCGGCGAGGGGTATGGCTCAGCAGATGATGGAGCAAGGCATCGGGGGCGGCTCCCCCGGCGGTTCGTCGGGCTCGGGGGAGGCGGGGAACTCGAAGCTGGATTTTAGCCGCGAGCTGGCCAGGATCCTGCCACAGGACGCCGGTGCCCGCGCGCTGCACGCGGCCCAGCTGCTCCGTGCGGGACGAACCCGGGAGGCGGAGCGCGAGGCGCAAGCCTCGGCCGAGCTCGCTCCATCGAAGCCTTGGGGGCATACGCTGCTGGCCCAGGCGAAATATCACAACGGCGATTATCCAGGCTCCGCGCGCAGCGCGGAGCGGGCGCTGGCATTGAATCCGAGGGACATGGGGGCCTCCAGCGTGCTGCGACTTCTCGGCGGCCGCGGCTCCGCGAGGGACGGGAAGGGCGATCCGGCGCGCGAGGCTCGGGGCGCCCGCAGCGGACGTCCCTCCGGGTCCTCTTTCTTCGACCCCGGCAGGAGCGCCGGACCGAGCCTTCCCGCGATCGACTCCTTGCGCGGGGGCGGATCGAAGGCGGGGGCGCCCCCGAGGGCGTTCGCCCGTTCGGACCCGCAGGCCTCCGCCCGTCTGGCCGCGCAGGCGGGCAGGCTCCTCAGAGAGAACGACCTCTCGGGGGCCATGGAGGCCGCCTCCAGGGCCCTGGAGTTGGATCCGCTCAACTCCACCGCCCGCTACTACATGGTGATGTCGCTCGTGCGGCAGTCCCGCCTGGAGGACGCGCTGGCCGTGGCGGACCAGGCCTTGGCCCTCGACCCCAAGGACGCGCGTATGCTGGCGGCCCGGGCCAACATCCATAACCTCCTGAAGATGCACGCGCGAGCCCTGCGCGACGCGGAAATGGCGCTCAAGCTCGACCCGGGCCAGGTGCAGGCCTGGATCAGCAAGGCCTGGGCCTTGGACGCCATGGGCCGGCGCGCCGAGGCCCTCGAGGCCTTGAGGACGGCGGTCGGACTCGATCTGAAGTTTCGGGAGCTTTACGATAGGGCGCAGGGATTCGGCGACGGGGAGCTGGCTTTGCACCTGAGCGGCGGGCAGGTCCGCGCCCGCGGCAAGGGTCGGGAGCCCGAGGAGTCGGGTTCCCCGCGGCCCGGCCGATCGGCCGTGATGGCGCTCGCCGTGACGGTGGGGGTCGTGCTGATCGCCTGCGCCCTTTTGTTCGGGGGGCGCAAGAGCTTTTCACTTGCGTGGGCCCTGGCCGTCCTCCTTCCTCGCCTTTCCGACGCGGCCCCGACGCGGCCCGCGGACCCCGAGGAGGCGCTGGGCCGGCTGGACGCCGCCGTCGCCTCGCTGGATCCCAGGGATCCGGCCGCCTTCGCTCTGTACAACCGCAGGGCCCGCGTCCTCATGGATCTGGGGCGCTACGCCGAGGCGGAGCGCGACGGGGAGAGGTCCGTGGCGAGCATGCCCAACTCCCTGGGGCTCCTCCGCATCGCTTCCGCCCGGCTGTACGGCCGGAAGTACGAGGCGGCCCTGGATGCCGCGGGCAAAGCCGTCGCCTCGTACGCGGCGGAGCTGGAGACGCGGCGGACCTCCGCGGCGAGCCGGGAGCTTGCGCAAGCCTATCTGGTCTCGGGCTGCGCCCGCTGGAGGCTCGACGATCCCTCCGCCGCCGAGGACCTGCGCAAGGCCGAGGAGCTGGATCCGGGGCGTCTGGACTTGGCTGCCGAGCTGCGCGATGACCGCCTCTTCAGCTGTCTGCCGGACAAGGTCGTCCGGAGGGTCTACGCCCTGACCGACGAGGCGGCCGGGCTCCTGAGGTCGGACGGCAAGGACCCCGAGCGGGCGACGGCGGACCGCGAGGGAGCGGTGCAGAAGATCGGGGAGGCTTTGGACCTTGTGAAGGGCGGGGTCGAGTCCCACCATCTCCACAACCTCCGGGCCCGGGCCCACAACATGCTGAGCCAGCCCATGATGGCCCACGCGGACGCCTCCGAGTCGCTCCGGATCAAGCCGAAGGCCAACCCGGCGGCCTGTTTCGAAATCTCGGTCGCGGGGCTGCGCCTGGCCCTGCAGGATCCCGCGGGAAGGGCGGGGCACTACGAGACGGCCGAGAGGTACGCGAACATCGGGCTGGAGGAGACCTCGGCCGCCGGGGCCTCAGCCCGGGCCGACGTGACGGCGCGGCTGTACCGGGTCTCCGGCTGCGCGAAGCTCGGCCTCGGCCGGGAGCGGGAGGCCCGCGCGGATCTCGAGCGGATGGCCAAGACCGACCCCAAGACCGCGGCCGCTCTGGAGGAGTTCGACAAAGGCAACCCGCCGTGCGAGGACCGGCCCCCGGCCACGGGCTGGGACCCGGGGCCGGCCATCCGGCTTTCGGGGGTCCTGTTCGTCCTGGGGCTCGGCGTCTGCGCGTGGCTCGGTTTCGGCAGGCGGCTTTGGGAGGCCCGGCGCGAGCCCTCCTCCGTCCAGATCGTGGTGCGGCCCGTCGAAACGGAGGTCCCGCTGGGACTCCTGGCCGGCCGCTACGAGATGGGCCGGATCATCGGCCGCGGCGGCATGGGTTCGGTCTTCGAGGCCCTGGACCGCTCGTTGGGTCGTACGGTGGCCGTCAAGAAGATGGCGGACGAGCTCAGCGCCCTGGGCGGGAAGGGGCGGGCCATGTTCATGAAGGAGGCGCTCAACGTCGCGGCCCTGCGGCACTCCGCCGTGGTGGAGATCCTCGCCGTCCTGGAAGAGGGCGGAGCCGTATACCTCGTCTTCGAGTTGGTGAAGGGGAAGACCGTGCAGCAGCTCCTGGCCGAGCGCAAGCAGATAGGGCTTCCCGAGGCGCTCGGGATCCTGCGGCCCGTCTGCGGGGCCCTTCAGTACGCCCACGACAAGGGGTTCGTGCATCGGGACCTGAAGCCCGCGAACATCATGGTGACCGAGGGCGGCGGGGTGAAGGTCATGGATTTCGGCATCGCGCGCGCCCTGAAAGGAGCGGGCGTCGCGATCTCCGCTGCAGCGGGCCCGACGCCCGCGGGGCCCCAGACGGAGCGGACCCGGACCCTCATCGGGACGGCCTCCTACATGTCGCCCGAGGCCCTCGCCGGCGTCATCTGCAAGGAGGTCGACGTCTACGCTCTCGGCGTGGTGCTCTACGAGATGCTGACCGGAGTCCGGCCCTTCAGGGACTCGGAGGGCGTGCGGGGCAAGGTGGAGATGCGCTATCACCCACCGAGCGCCGTGGTCTTCGGGCTTCCCGCGGCGGTGGACGAGCTCGTCTCCCAGGCTCTCCAGCCGAGGCCGGACCTCCGGCTGAAGACCCCCGCCGACTTCCTCGCTCGCCTGGAGGCGGTACGATCATGAGAAAGAACCTCATCCTCGCGACCCTTGTCCACCTGGCCTTGGCTTCCGCGGGACTGTGCGCGACTTCGTCGCAATCAGCGGCCGACCAGGCGGCGGCGGCGGAGGCCGCCCGCAGGGCGTATGAGGCCATGATCACCGGCCAATGCAACGCCATGGACGGCAAGATCGACGGGGCCGTGAGCAAGAGGGACGTCATCATGGACTACGCGCGCTCCATGGGCGGAGAGGACGGCTCGGTGCGCGGGGCCTGGGATGCCCTATACGCGGTCAACGACAACATCGATGGAGCCAAGCAGGCGACCGATAAGGCCAGGACCTTCAGCCAACCGGAGCCGAACCTCAACAACGCCGGGTATCTCGTGCAGCAATCCCTCAAGGAGATGTTCGGCGTGGCCCAGATGCTGGCCATGAACACCTACAAGGTCTTCGGCTTCTCTCCGCCGTCCGGCTGGAACGGGGCCATGCCCGGCGAGAAGCCCGTTTCCGGGCTGGACCCAAGGGGCGTGATCCCCGGGTCGCCCGGGGGGGGCTACGG
>Ga0265297_10012091_pt1 | contig 10430 bp, 7 predicted proteins | sample Munlanlwell13791_FD_192502 | JGI IMG/M metagenome (GOLD analysis project Ga0265297, IMG submission 192502) | Leachate microbial communities from a municipal landfill in Southern Ontario, Canada - Leachate well 137-91 | ecosystem: Engineered > Solid waste > Landfill > Unclassified | place...
TGATCCTCCTGGCGGGGGGCGTTCTGGGCTTCTTCTACCATTCGCTGTCGGTGGAGCAGCTCGTGCGCATGGCCGAGGACCGCAACGTCGCCATGACGCAAGTCTTTCGCAACGCGCTCTGGCCGCGCTACGGCGCCTTCCTTCGGCAGGAAGGCGATCGCGACGCGGTCGCGCTGCTCGGCGCGGACGAGACCGCGCGCCTGCACGCGGAGGTCACCGCGCAGATGCGCGACACCGAGGTCATCAAGGCCAAGGTCTACAACCGTGCCGGATTCACCGTCTACTCCAGCGATCGCAAGCAGATCGGCCAGAACCAGGGCGGCAACGCCGGCTTCCGCGCGGCCCTGGAGGGCCGCGCCGCCTCGGAGCTCACCCATCGCAACACCTTCGACGCGTTCGAGGGCGCGCTGTCGGATCGCGACGTCATCTCGAGCTACGTGCCCATCCGCGGCGAGGGCGGGGCCGTCGAGGGGGTCTTCGAGCTCTACCAGGACGTCACGCCCTTCCTCGCCTACCTGCGCCAGACCCTGTGGTGGATCGCCGGCGGCGTGCTGGCGATCCTCGCGCTGCTGTACCTCGCCCAGTTCGTCGTGGTGCGGCGCGCGCACGCCATCCTGCGCCGCCAGGAGTCGCAGCTGCAGGAGGCCAACCGCGACCTCGACGCGCGCGTGCGCCAGCGCACCGGCGAGCTCGAGGAGGCCAACCGCAGCCTCGAGGGCGAGATCGCGGAGCGGCGGGCGGCCGAGGCGCGCCTGGACCACCTGGCCCACCACGACCCGCTCACCGGCCTGCCCAACCGCCTCGCCTTCGACGAGAAGCTCGACGCCGCCATCCGCCGCGCGGAGCGGGACGGTGGTCAGCTCGCCGTGCTCTTCATCGACCTGGACCGGTTCAAGGCGATCAACGACTCCCTCGGCCACGCCGTGGGCAACGAGCTCCTGCGGCTCGCGGCGGCGCGGCTCGCGCAGCAGATGCAGCCGGCGGACGTCGTGGCCCGGCCCGGCGGCGACGAGTTCGTCTGCCTGGTCGAGGGCGTGCACGGCATGCCCGAGACGCAGGCCGTGGCGACGGCGATCCTCGAGCGCTTCAGGCCGCCGTTCCTGGTGGGAGACAACGACCTGATGCTCTCGGCGACCGTCGGCATGAGCCTGTACCCCGGGGACGGGCGCACGGTCGATGCGCTGGTGCGCAACGCCGAGACCGCCATGTACCGGGCCAAGGCGGCCGGGCCGGACGCGAGCCGCTTCTACGAGCCCGAGATGACCGCCTACGCCACCGAGAGGCTGCGCCTGGAGCGGCAGCTTCGCCGCTCCATCGACGAGGGCGGTCTGTCGCTGGACTACCAACCGCAGGTGGACGCCGCGACCGGCCGTCTCCTCGGGGCGGAGGCGCTGGCGCGGTGGAACTGCGCGGAACTGGGGCCGGTCTCGCCGGCGCGATTCATCCCCATCGCCGAGGAGACGGGGATCATCGTCGACCTGGGCGAGTGGGTCCTGCGCGAGGCGTGCCGGCAGCTCGCCGCCTGGGACCGGCAGGGCTTGCGCCTGCCGAAGATCTCCGTCAACGTCTCGGTCCGCCAGATCGAGCGCTCCGACATCGTGGAGCGGGTCGGCGCCATCCTCGCCGAGACGGGCATCGAGGCCGGTCGCCTCGAGCTCGAGATCACCGAGTCCGTCATCATGGCGGTCGACGAGACGCTCGACGCGCTCGAGAACCTGCGCAAGACCGGCATCCGGCTGGCGGTGGACGACTTCGGGACGGGCTACTCCTCGCTCTCGTACCTCAGGATGCTGCCGATCGGCCGCCTCAAGATCGACCGCGCCTTCGTCGCGGGCATCGGCCGCAGCCCCGGCGACGAGGCGATCATCCGCACCGTCGTCACCCTGGCCCGCAGCCTCGACCTCGAGCTCATCGCGGAGGGCGTCGAGACCCCGGCCCAGGCCGACTTCCTCGTCCGCGCCGGATGCACGGCCTTCCAGGGCTACCTGCACGGCCGGCCGCTCCCCGCGGAGGCCTTCCGGGAGGCCTGGGCCGCCCGATACCCCGCTTGACGGCCCTCAAGCGGCCGCCGCGGCGATGGGCGAAGATGGCGCCCAGCCCACCCCGGAGCCTTTCGCCATGAAGCCTGTCCTGGCCCTCGCCGCCCTCGCCCTGAGCACCGCCTTCGCTGCCCACGCCATGCCCGGCGCGGGTGGCGGCCCAGCCCCCTCGCCCCACGGCGGCGCCCCTGCCGCCGCCCCCGTGAAGAAGGTCCCGAAGGCCTCGGGCCCCGAGGGCCGGACGGTGGAGGAAGTGGTGAAGGGCAAGGCGGCCCTCAAGGACAAGGCCGTCCTCGTGAACGCGCAGGTGGTGAAGGTCACCAACGACGTCATGGGCAAGAACTGGGTCCACCTCCAGGACGGCTCCGGCAAGGCCGCCGACGCCACCCACGACGTGCTCGTGACCACGAAGGACAAGGTCGCCGTGGGCGACGTGGTGAAGGCCAAGGGCACGGTGCGCACCGGCGTGAACATCGGTTCGGGCTATTCGTACGACGTCCTCATCGAGGACGCGGTGCTGAAAAAGTAGGAGGCGGGCCACGGCATGTGGGACCTGCGCTACGGCGCCGAGGAATACGTCTACGGCACGCTGCCCAACGACTTCCTCGTCTCGCGGGTCGCCGCCCTGCCGCGCGGCCGCGTGCTCTGCCTGGGCGAAGGCGAGGGACGCAACGCGGTCTGGCTGGCCGGCCACGGGTTCGAGGTCCACGCGGTCGACTCCTCGGCCGTGGGGCTGGAGAAGGCGCGGCGGCTCGCGCGCGAGCGCGGCGTGAGCCTCGAGACCACGGTCGCCGACCTGGCGCTGTTCGAGACCGGCGCCGGCGCCTGGGACGCGATCGTCTCGATCTTCTGCCACCTTCCCCCGGCGGTGCGCTCGCGCGTGCACGGGCGCATCGTCCACTGGCTTCGCCCCGGCGGGGTCTTCCTCCTCGAGGCCTACACGCCCGGGCAGCTGGCGCTCGCGACCGGCGGGCCGCCCACGGTGGAGCTCATGATGACGCTGGCGGGACTTCGCCGCGAGCTGGAGGGCCTCGTGATCGAGCACGGCGTCGAGACGGTGCGGGCCGTCACCGAGGGCCGCCTGCACCACGGCGACGGCGCCGTCGTGCAGGTCCTCGCGCGGCGCCCGGCATGAAGGCCTTCGCGGCCGCGGCCGTGCTCGCCGCGCTCCTGCCCGCGGCCATCGCCGCCACGCCGGACGAGGTTCCGGTGGGCGCGACGCTTCGCGACGCGCCGCTCTACGGGCTCACCCTCGACTACCGCAAGCTCTCGGATTTCCGCGGCAAGCCCCTCGTGATCAACGTGTGGGCGAGCTGGTGCGGGCCCTGCCGCGCGGAGATGGGCTCGCTCGATCGCCTCGCCCGCAGGCACAACGGCAGGCAGTTCCACGTCATCGGCATCTCCACGGACGACCACGCCGACAAGGCGCAGGCCTTCGTCGTGGGCGCGGGCGTGTCCTTCGACAACTACATCGACCGCAACCTCGTGCTCGAGAACATGCTGGGCGCGAGCCGCATCCCCCTCACCGTGTTCGTGGACGCGAAGGGCAAGGTGCTGCGCAAGGTCTACGGAGCCCGCGAGTGGGACAGCCCGGAGAACCAGGCGCTCATCGCGGCCACGCTGGGCGTCAAGCTGAACTGACCCCCGGGGCGAGGGTCAAGATCGGTAACGCATCGCCCGCGCTCCTGGGGCAGAATGGTCGCGGAAGGTGGAGATTTCCGAATGATCATCAAGGCCCTGGGCATCCCGTTCCTCACGCTCGCGCTCGCCGGCTGCGCCCTCGCGCCGCCCGCGGCCGACCCCCGCCGCTACGCCGCCGACGAGCTTTTCGCGCCGCCTTCGCAGCCCGTGGACGCCTCCCGGGTCTTCGCGGTGAGCGACGCGATGCGCGCCTACATCGGCGACAGGATCGAGTCGCTGCAGGGCTCTCGCAGCCGGCAGCGCGCGCTCGTCGACGCGCTGCGCGCCAAGGACGAGCTCAAGCTCGAGTACGACGCCGCCTACACGCGAAACGCCGCCGAGGCCTTCGACGCCCGCACCGGCAACTGCCTGTCCCTCGTGATCATGACGGCCGCCTTCGCCCGGCAGATGGGCGTCGAGTCGCGCTTTCGCGTGGTGAACGTCGAGGAGACCTGGAGCCGCCGAGGCGACATCTACTTCTCCATCGGGCACGTGAACATCACGCTGGGGCGGCGCGTGGGCGCGATGACCGCGCGCTTCGACGACTCCGAGACCTTCACCGTGGACTTCCTGCCGCCGCCCAACGGCCCGTACGCGAGGTGGCAGTCCATCGAGGAGGGCACGATCGTCGCGATGTACATGAACAACCGCGCCGCGGAGAACTTCGCCGACGGCCGCCTCGACGACGCCTACTGGTTCGCCCGCGAGGCGATCCTTCAGGATCCGCGGTTCGTCGCCGCCTACAACACGCTGGGCGTGATCTACCAGCGCCGCGGGCACCACGCCCGGGCCGCGGACGTCCTCGCCTTCGCGCTCGAGCGCGAGCCCCGCAACACCAGCGTGATGAGCAACCTGGCCAACGCCTACGCGAGCCTGGGGCGGGCCGGAGAGGCGGCGGCGCTGCGCGAGCGCCTGGCGCGGCTCGACCCCGAGCCGGCTTTCTCCTGGTTCAACCAGGGCGTCGCGGCGATGCGCCGGGGCGACTTCCGCGCCGCCCGCGACCTGTTCGAGAAGGAAGTCGACCGCGCCCCCGACTACCACGAGTTCCACTTCTGGCTCGCGCTCGCGCTCGCGAACCTGGGCGAGAACGACGAGGCGCGCCGCCACCTCGCGCTGGCCCGCGACAGCGCGCTCACGCGCGAGGACCACGACCTCTACGCGGCCAAGCTGCGGCGCATCAAGTCAGCCGGCGTCCACTAGGGCGCGCCGCAGCTCCGCGAGCTTCGCCTTCACCTTCGCCGCGTTGGCGCGGCCCATGCGCAGGAGCACCTTGCGGCCGGCGGACTCGGCTTCCAGCTTCGGGTCGGCGTACTCCGCGAGCACGTGCGGCACCACGAGGCGCAGGGGCCCGTCCGGCTCCGGCGCCGCGAGCAGGTGGTCGATCACCTGCACCAGGCGCGTGTTGAAGTGGCCGTCCGGGTAGCCCAGCTCCACGTAGGCCTGCTGGAACAGCGGATACGCGCGCGCATAGACGGCCACCAGCCGCTTCGCGTCGACCTTCTCGAGGAGCGCCACCCACGGGGCGTAGCGCGCCGCGTTCTCCGGGGCGATGGCGAGGCTTTCGTCCCTGCCGGTGGTGGCGAGGAGCCCGCCCACGGGCGTGAGCGGGCTCAGGCGCATCGCGAAGGATTTCCGCGGAAGGTTGTCGACGGTGACGACGATGTTGCGCACGAGGCGCTCGGGGACGAGGAAGCGGCCGGCCGCCTCCCGGCCGATCACCGCGGCGAGCGCCGCGAGGAGCACGCCGTCGCTCTCGTCGAGGGCGGGCAGGGGCTTCGCCTGCGCCTCTTCCCCCGCCGCGGGCGCCGGATAGTGCTCCGGCTTCGCGGGCACGGGCGCGGGCCCGGGCGCGACCCGGGCCACCGGGGCGGGCGGCGGCACGGGCGCCGGCCCGGACGGGCGCAGGAAATACCACGCCGTCGCGGAAATCGCGACCACGGCGGCGGCGGCGAGCACCATCCGGTTCGTTTCCATGTTCCCCCTCCCGATTGCGCGTCAGGCCATTGTCCTTCGAGGGCAGTATCGCGCGCCGGTTCCCGTCAGGACAGCGCGGCCTTCGCGGCCTCCAGCGCCTCCCAGCGCGCCAGCAGGACGAGCAGCTCCTCCTCGATCCGCGCATGCCTCGCGCTGAGGGTCTTCAGGTCCGCGCCGCGGTCCTGGTAGAGCGCCGGGTCGGCGAGCTGCGCGGCGAGCTCGGCCTGCTCGCGCTCCAGCGCCCCGATGCGGGCCGGGATCGTCTCCAGCTCGCGCGATTCGTTGAAGGAGAGCTTCGTCTTGCGGCGCGCGCTTCGCGAGCCCGCCTTCCTTTCCCGGGCTTCCTCGACGCCGCCGGCCGGAGAAGCCGGCGTGGCCCGGCTCGCGCGCAGCCAGTCGTCGTAGCCGCCCGCGTATTCCTTCCACCGCCCTTCGCCCTCCCAGGCGATCGTCTGCGTGACCACGTTGTCCAGGAAGGCGCGGTCGTGGCTCACGAGGAAGAGCGTGCCGGGGTAGTCCTGCAGCAGCGCCTCGAGCAGCTCGAGCGTCTCGATGTCGAGGTCGTTGGTGGGCTCGTCGAGCACCAGCACGTTGGCCGGCCGGCTGAAGAGCCGCGCCAGGAGGAGCCGGTTCCTCTCGCCTCCGGAGAGCGTCTTCACCGGCGAGCCCGCGCGCTCGGGCGGGAAGAGGAAGTCGCCGAGGTAGCTGATGACGTGCTTGCGCGTGCCGCCGATCTCCACGAAGTCGGCGCCGGGCGAGATCGTGTCGGCGAGGGTCGCCTCGTCGTCGAGCGCGGCGCGCAGCTGGTCGAAGTAGGCGACCGCGACCTTCGTCCCCAGCCTGACCGTTCCCGAGTCGGGAGCGAGGCTTCCCAGGATGAGCTTGAGGAGCGTGGACTTGCCGCAGCCGTTGGGGCCGATGAGGCCGATCTTGTCGCCGCGCATCACGCGCGTGGAGAAATCCTCCACCACGCGCTTCTCGCCGTAGCGCTTCGTGACGGCCTCGAGCTCGGCAACGAGCTTCCCGGAGCGTTCCCCGGCCGAAACCGCGAGGTCGACCTTGCCCAGGCGGTCGCGGCGCGCGGCGCGCTCCAGGCGCAGCGCCTCCAGGCGGCGCACGCGGCCCTCGTTGCGCGTGCGCCTCGCCTCCACGCCCTTGCGGATCCACGCCTCTTCCTGGGCGAGGAGCTTGTCGGCCTTGCGGCTCGTCACGGCCTCGATCGCGAGCATCTCGGCCTTGCGCGTCACGTAGGCGCTGTAGTTGCCCGGGAAGTCTCCCAGCCGGCCGCGGTCCAGCTCGACGATGCGGGCGGCCACGCGGTCGAGGAAGCGGCGGTCGTGGGTGACGAAGAGGACGGCGCCGGCGAAGGCCGCGAGGTTCTCCTCCAGCCACTCGATGGCGCCGACGTCGAGGTGGTTGGTGGGCTCGTCGAGGAGCAGCAGGCCGGGCTCGCGCACCAGCGCCCGCGCGAGCGCCACCCGCTTCCTCAGGCCGCCGGAGAGTTCCGCCACGGGCGTGTCCTCGGGAAGGGCGAGGCGCGTGAGGGTGGCCTCGATTCGGTGCGCGAGGGTCCAGCCGTCCGCGGCGTCCAGCGCTTCCTGGCACCGGTGCAGGCGCTCCATGAGCGCAGCCTGCGATTCGGGCCCGGCGTGCGCGGCGAGGGCGTGCGCCGCCTCGTGGTACTCGACCAGCAGCCGCGTGCCCTCGCCCAGGCCCTCGGCCACCGCCTCGAACACGGTGTGGCCGGGATCGAAGGCGGGCTCCTGCGGGACGAAGGCGACCTTGGTGCCGGGCGCGACCCACACCTTGCCGTCGTCGGGCCGGGTGGAGCCCTCGATGAGTCGAAGCAGGCTCGATTTCCCGGTGCCGTTGCGGCCGATGAGGCCGACGTGCTCCCCCGCCTCGATCACGAGGTCGGCGTGGTCGAGGAGGGGAAAGTGCCCGTAGGCAAGCGAGACTTCGGTGAGCTGGAGGAGGGGCACTTCAGCCGGGGTCTTTCACATCTAGTTCGGGCCTGTCGTGAAGCTCCATGTCCGGTCGATCGCCATGGGGTTGCCGGCCAGGTCCGCGACTCCGCCGCCACCACCCTTCACCGTGACCGTGTAGCCGGTATTGGGAACCAGGGAGGAAGGAAGCTGCGGCCCGAAGTCGGTCAGGTTCAGCTGGAATTCGAACTGGTTCGGAGAGTAGCTCACCGTCGCCGTTCCCGCCAGCACGCCGGTCGCCGTTTGCACCAGCGTGCAGGTCACGTTGGTGACCGTCAGCGGATCCATGCCCTCGCTGAAGGTCGCGCCGACCGTGGTGTCGACCGGCACGTTCGTCGCGCCGTCGGCGATCGTCGTCGAGACGATGGTCGGGGCGCCCGCGTCCGTGACCGCGCCTGTCGTCCACGAAATCACGTAATCGCTCGCCATCGCGTTGCCGGCGAGGTCCTTCACGCCGAGGGCGCCCGCCTTGATCGTGACGGTGTAGACCGTGTTGGGAAGGAGGTTGTCCAGGGGGTTGAATACCGCGGTCACGCCGGAGTAGCTCACGGTCCCCGGGACGGGCGTCGCCCCCTGCGTAAGGAAGAACGTCTTGACGGTGACGCTCAACGGGTCCATCGCCTCGCTGAAGGTGGCGCCGACCCGGGCGTTGATGGCGACGTTCGTGGCGCCGTTGGCATTGACGGTTCCGGTCACCGTGGGCGCGGTTGTGTCCGCGGCCGTGCTCGTCGTCCAGGACCAGGAGAAGTCGCTGGCCATGGCATTGCCGGCAAGGTCCTTCACTCCGGCGGCCCCGCCCCTTATGGTCGCGGTGTAGGCGGTTCCGGGAGCCAGGTTGGCGGCCGGGACCAGGACTGCGCTCACCCCGGTGTAGCTCACGGTGGCCGGGACGGCGCTCGCTCCCTGCATCAGGATGAAGGTCGCGGCATTGATCGTGAGCGGGTCCATCGCCTCGCTGAAGGTCGCGCCGACCTTGGTGTTGATGGCGACGTTCGTCGCGCCATTGCGATTGAGGGTTCCGCTTACCGTCGGCGCGAAGGTGTCCACGCTCGCGCCCGTCGTCCACGACCAGGAGAAGTCGTTCGCCATGGGCGTGCCCGCAAGGTCCCTGGCCCCGCCGGCGCCGCCCTTGATCGTCGCGGTGTAGCGGGTGTTCGGGGCGAGGATGGCCAGCGGGACGAAGAGCGCGCTCACGCCCGTGTAGCTCACCGTGCCCGGAACGGCCGTCGCGCCCTGCATCACGAAGAACGTGGCGGCGGTGATCGAGGCCGGATCCATCGCCTCGCTGAACGTCGCGCCGATCTTGGCATTGGTGGGCACGTTGACCGCACCGTTGACCTGCGCGGTACTGCTCACCGTCGGCGGGAGGGCATTGGCGGGCACTGCGGGAGAGTCGTCCTGGGTCCCGCCTCCACCGCCGCACCCTGCCGCCACGGCGACCACCAGCATTGCCGCGAGCCACTTCATGGGTCCGACAACCAATTCGAATCGTTTCATTTTCCGTTCCTTCCATCCGCGTCGACCCATGCGGAGTTCCGCCGAGTCCCAATGGAGTCGTTTATCCCACTTGCGAGGGCGCGGCACCGTGCGCTAGCGCACCCATGCGGGCGCATTTCCCCTCGTCGAGGGTCGCGCGAGCCGATTCCGGGGCCGGGAGAAGGGGAAGGAGGGGCTTTTCAGTCCGCCGGGCGCACGTGGTACAGGCCCAGCGTGCCGTATCCCTTCGCGAGCGGGATCCGGCCGACGTAATCCAGGCAAATCCCCTCGACGCCGCTCGCGGCGGCCACCGCGGCGAAGGCGCTGCTCGCGTAGACCTGCCCCGGCGGCGTGATGGGCTCGATGCGCGCGGCCCGGCTCGTGTGCGGACCGGTGTAGATGGGGAACCCCGTGATGGGATCGCGCGCGCAGTGCACCGGCCCGCAGTGCAGGGCGATGCGCAGGTTGAAGCCCGGCGGCAGGCCGCAGGCCTTGCGGTCGAAGGCGGCGACGAGCGCGTTCAGCTCGAGCGCGTAGTGGCCGGCGTCGGCCGCGTCGCGAAACACCATGTAGAGGCCGTCGCCCGAGGTCTCGACGTGCTCGAAGCGGTGCGCCGTGCGCGCGTTGAGCCGCGCCACCGCCCCGAGGAAGCCCGAGATGTAGCCGGGAATCTGGTCCTCGCTCAGCTGGCTGTAGCCCACCGCGTCCGCGAAGAGCATCGCGCGCATCTCGTGGCGCACGGCTTGCTCCGGCGGGACCGGCGCCGGCGGGGACGGGGACGGCGGCGCGGACTTCGCGCCGCGCAGCGCCGCGAGATCGACGCGGTCGATCGCGATCGCGCGCGCTTCCCAGAGCGGGACGAGGGAGGCGGCGCCGCCTGCCGCGCCCGCCGCGCCCGGATCCCACGCGGCGAGGGCGCGCAGGGAGCCGTCGAGGAGCCGCGCACGCAGGATCCCCAGGCCCGTCACCACGAGGTTCGAATACTCGAAGGTCGCCGAGCTCCCGCTCGCGCGGTGGTCGCTGGTGACGGTCACGCTGTCCGCCGCGGCGAGCGCGCGGTCGAATCGGGCGCCCCAGTCTCCCGCGGCGAAGTCGACGCTGGCCTGGCGAAACTCGGGCGCCGGAAACGGCAGCACCACGTGGGTCTCGCCGCCCATCTCGCGCACCAGCTCCAGGCAAAGAAGGTCGGCGCCGCACGCGGCGGAGCCATAGGCGGCCACGGGCCGGATCGCCGCGATGCTCGCGTGGAGCGCCTCGCGCACCGCCGGCTCGAGTG
>Ga0265297_10012092_pt1 | contig 10429 bp, 7 predicted proteins | sample Munlanlwell13791_FD_192502 | JGI IMG/M metagenome (GOLD analysis project Ga0265297, IMG submission 192502) | Leachate microbial communities from a municipal landfill in Southern Ontario, Canada - Leachate well 137-91 | ecosystem: Engineered > Solid waste > Landfill > Unclassified | place...
TCTCCCTGCTCGGGGCCCTTGCCGCCCAGCACCTTGCCCGCGCTCACCAGCAGCTCGGGCGTGGCTGAACGGGATCCCATCTTTTTTCTTCTCCCGGATCTCACGCTGCCCAATACACACTCGTGCGGGATCGTTCCGGAACAAAAAGAATAGGCTAAAGTATCCATCGTCCTACCGGAAGCATAACCCCTGTCACGCACGAACGATGACTGGAAGACCCAGGATTGAATAATATGGCCGACGAAGACCCGCGGGGATTGTCAGGACGATGTGGAATTGCCGTATTGATCATTGTGATTGCCGCAATCTCTGCAACAACAATCCTCTATGCAGCAGGCAGTACGCAGGAGAATTCCCCGACAGGCAGTAATGGGCTGGCGACGGCCGATGGCCAGATCGCCCTGCCAGCCCCGGATCACAAATCGGGGAGCACCCTCGACTATGCCATGGAACACCGGAGGTCTTCGCGCTCGTACCTGAACGAGTCCATCTCCCCTGAGACCCTGTCGCTGATCCTCTGGAGCGCACAGGGGATCACGGACCCGGCATCCGGTAAACGGACCGCCCCGTCGGCCATGCACACCTATCCCATCACGCTGTACATGGCCGTGAACAATGTCACCGGTGTGAGCCCTGGCATGTACACCTACGATCCCGTTACGCACTCCATCAGCAGGTACCTGGATGCCGCAGGAAAAGATGCAGTCCTCGAAGCCATGGGCCAGCGGCAGGTCTTTTCCGCTCCGGTCACGATCATCCTGAGTGGTAACTCCACCGTTTTCACGGAAAAGGGCCAGTCTTCCGAGACCGCTCTTCGGCACATCTGCCTTGAAGCGGGCCATATTGTCCAGAATATCCTCTTAATGGAGACTTCCCGGGAAATGGCCGGAGTCCCGTTCACGGGGTTCAATTCAACGGCAGTTGACGAGCAGCTGGGCCTTACCGGCGGTCATCACGTTGTCTATGCAGTGACCGCCGCATACCCGGCAGACCGGTAACATCTTTTTTAGGTCTTTTTCCATCTTTTTTGTTTTTTTAGAGGGCAGAAAAGAGAGGGACGTACCCTCCCGGCACCATGGCCCGTGCCGGAGGATCAGCGGTTCGCCCGTTTGTCCGGGAACAGTTCGTCAAAGGTCTTCTCATCCGGGTTCAGGTACCTGAAGGGTTTGAGCCGGCCGGTACGCCTGCCCACCCAGTATACTATCATCGGAATGCAGACAACCGGTACCGAGAGGTAAAGGGATCCGGCGAGTTCTGTGTTGAAGGCGAGCACAACGAGTGCGATGACTTCCAGCACGACACCGACAATAATCGGCATCCACGGCGAAAGAGGTGCAGGGGCGATGATGTCGGCATTCGTGTACCCGCGCTCGTAAATCCTCCTGCGGAAGACTACCTGTGCCCAGCAGATGGAGATCCAGCAGATGGCGCCAGTGAACGCCGATACCGACAGCAGCCAGATATAGAGCTGGCCTTCGCCATTCGTGAACCACCAGAGGGAGAGGACGAGCCAGCAGCACGCAAGCGTGACGAGTGTCCCGATCATGGGAACGCAGTTGCGGTTCAGCCGGGCCAGGAACCGGGGCGCCATTCCTTCGATGGAGAGCCCGTACAGGGCACGGACCGCGCCGTAGAACCCGCTGTTTGCACAGGAGAACGCTGCGGTCAGGACAATGAACGAGAGGACTGCCGCTGCTTCCTGGAACCCGTACTTGGCCAGTGCCGTTGAAAAGACACTGTCGGTGAGCCCTGCTTCGGCAAAGGGAATGATGAGGATGAGGAAGAAGATCGGGAGGATGTCAACGCGGATGATCCGGTGGACCACCTGCCGACAGGCTTTCGGGACGGTCTCTTTCGGGTTCTGTGTCTCGGCTGCGGCGAGTCCGACAATCTCCGACCCCTGGAAGTTGACAAGGATCAGGGCCATGTTCGCGATCAGGATGAATGCACCGGCCGGGAAGAGGTCGTCATACAGATTTCCCCCGGGAGGGAAGACGACACTTGTGCCGATGAAACCCGCGGTCCCGATGAGTCCCAGTACGATGAGGGCGGCAACTGCGCAAAAGATTACGTTGTGGGCAATCTTGACGATCGCAAGTGAGCTTTCCACCAGGCCGAACCCCCCGACATGGATCAGGTTCAGGAGTGTAATCATCAGGAGGAACGCGATTGCCCATAACACCACCGGCACGGTGGGGACAAAGACATGCATGATGATGCCCCCGGCCACTGCCTCCGAGGGAATATATGCGCACCAGTTGAACCAGTAGCTCCAGCCGGTCCCGACAGCCCATGTCGGGGAGATGAACTCTGCAGAATAACTGATGAAGTTTCCCTGACGGGGAATGTTGACCAGCAGCTCGGCAAACGACTGCATCACCGTGTAGATGATGAGGCCGCCGATTGCGTAGAGGAGGATGACGCTTGGCCCCATCTGGGAGACCAGGTAGCCGGTCCCGAGGAAGTAACAGGACCCGATGATGCCACCGATGGCGATCAGGTTTGCCATCCACGGACGGATCCCGCGTCTCAGCCCGAACTCTCCCATGGGAGGAAAAGGGTCCCGGGGCCGGTGGTGGTGCGCTTTACTGTCTTCGATATCCTGTTGCTGGCGTTCGGAATCGGGAAAGGAGAAAACCTGTTTCTCGCTGCCATTACTGGCGGGGTGGGAGGGGTCCTCGGGTCTGGTCACACGGCATTCACTCGTTCAACGGTCGATCTTCCATAGATAATCCATGACAGGAAAAAACCGTTGTCATTTAATCCGAAGGTTCACTCAAGGTTCGAAGAACCCTTCGGGTTCTTCTCTTGTCTCATCTCTGATGAGATCCTCCGCTTATTCCGAATGATTCGAAGAACCCTTCGGGTTCTTCTCTTGTCTCATCTCTGATGAGATTCGACATATTAAAACCGGAACCACTTCATCATGACGATGGCATCTTCGCCATTCGCGTAATAGCTGTCGATACAGAATACATCGCGATATCCTATCCTGCGGTAAAAGCGCTGGGCCGTGGTATTGGAGACCCGGACCTCCAGTTGGACGCCTGTGGCCAGTTCCAGCGCGAACTGGTGCTCGACCCGGTTCACGAGCAGCTTCGCGATCCCCCGGCGGCGGTACCGGGGACTGACCCCGAGGTTGCAGAGATGGCCGTAGATATTCTCGCCGGTGTCCTCAAGACCCCCTACAACAAACCCGACAACCGCCCCATCGCACTCGGCAACAAAATAGGTGGTGGGGTAATACGTCAGCGCTTCGAGAAAGACCGCCTGCTCCCAGGGGTCAATGAAGGACTCTTTCTCGATGGCAACGATCGCAGCGATATCCGATGGTGTTGCCCGCCGGATCTGCGGCAGCGGAAAGAGGGCAAGGTCGTGAGGCCGGATCATGAGAGAGTCACCTGGTGCCTGCCGGCATATGGTAAAAATCCTGAGCGCTTGGTATTCATAGCATTTGCCCTGCCGGCAGCTGCCTGCAGGTGGGACCAGGGAAGTGCCTGCGGTATATATGGGATCAGGCACAATAATGAGAGCACGTAAACATACGGTCAATGCGCGGTGTCAGGTATGGTGAAGATCTATCGTTTTGCAGGAGTCCGGCCGGTAAAAGAGGCCGCGCCGGAGATCGCGGCTGTACCGTATGATGTGGTGACCGCCGACGAGACGCGGGCAATCATTACAAAGAACCCGAAAAGTTTCCTCCGCGTGAGCCGGCCGGATGCCGAACTCCCGGATATTCCCGCCCACGATGAGCGTGTGTACCAGCGGGCGAGGGAGATGTTCCGTTCTCTTGAGCGGGAAGGGCTCATGAAAAAGGATCCTGCTCCCGGCATGTACCTGTACCGGGCACAGCAGGACGGGGATACCTTCCTTGGCCTCTGCTGTTGTCTTGACGTGGACGACTACCGGCAGAACCGGATCCGCCGTCACGAGCTGACCCGGTACGACAAGGAAGAGGACCGGACCCGGCACATTGAAGCGGTCGGGGCGCACAACGGGCCGGTGGTCCTGCTCTACCGCGACGATGCGGATATCTTCTCCTTTATCGAGTCCCAGGTGGCCCGCACCGCACCGGCGGTTGCCGAAGTGAAGACAGAACAGGGGGCGGTCCACCAGATATTCCGGATCGCGGACCCCGTGGTGCTCTCCCAGATTGAACAGCGGTTCGCAGCCGTCCCTGCCCTCTATATCGCAGACGGCCACCACCGTGCAAAGGCCGCAGTGAACCTTGCCGACAGGATCCTTGCATCCGGCAGACAGCCGGGCGACGAGGTATGCCGGTTCATGGGAGTCATGTTCGCCCACAACCGGGTGAAGATCCACGGGTACAGCCGCCTCCTCACCGATCTCGGTGCCTATTCCCCCGCCACGTTCCTCGAAAAACTCGGGCATTATTTTTCCGTCCGGCCGTACGGAACCATTGATGGTACCACGTACAACATCACTCCAAAAATTGCCAGTCCCGAAACGTTCCATGTGATCCACCTGTATCTCGGGGGCACCTGGTACGAATGTACGCGACCGCGGGAGACTGCGGCAGAGACGCCCGATACGCTCGACGTTGCTGTGCTCCAGAAACACGTGCTCGAAGGCATGCTCGGCATCACCGATCCGCGGGGCGATGCCCGGCTCCAGTACCTGGGCGGGGCACGCCCGGTCTCCGATCTCAAGAGACTCGTAGATGACGGGACGTACCGGCTCGCGTTCGCCATGCAGCCGGTCAGGGTGGAGACCGTCCTCTCCATCGCGGATGCCGGGGGTATCATGCCGCCGAAGTCCACCTGGTTCGAGCCCAAGCTGCTGAGCGGGCTCGTTGTCCACTCATTCGAGTAATCCTCTTCCCCGCTTTTTTTCTGACACGATCCTTTATTGTTTTTTAACAGCGATCTCGTATGGTATGATCACCATCGCACTTCCTAAGGGCAGCCTCGAGGCGCAGACCCTCCAGCTGTTCAAGGAGGCAGACTTAGAGGTCCGGCGCACGGACCGCGATTACAATCCCCGGATCGATGACCCCAGGATTGGGAAGGTCAAGATCCTCCGCCCGCAGGAGATCCCGACCTACGTGGACAAGGGATATTTCGACCTCGGCATCTCCGGTCTCGACTGGATCACCGAGACCGGTTCCGATGTTGTGGAAGTGGCAAACCTTTCCTACAGCAAGACCGGTGAGGGGAACGTGAAGATCGTGGTAGCGGTCCACCGCGACGAGCCCATCGAGACCGTCAGCCAGATCCGGCCGGACAGCCGGGTCACGACCGAATACCCCCTGCTGACAAAGAAGTTCTTCGAGGACCTGAAGATCCCGGTCCAGCTCTTCCACTCGTTCGGTGCATCGGAAGCAAAAGTTCCGGACCTGATGGATGTTGTCGTCGACCTGACCGAGACCGGGACAACGCTCCGGAAGAACGGCCTCAAGATCATCGGCCAGATCATGGAGTCCCACACCGCCATCATCGCCAACAAAAAGGCGTGGGCAGACCCGGAGAAGCGCCGCGAGATCGAGGAGATCAAGACGCTTCTCTTCGGCGTTATCGATGCCCGGCACAAGGTCCTCCTGACCATGAACGTCCCGACCGCCCTGATGGAAAAACTGGTGGCCGCATTGCCGGCCATGAAGACACCGACGGTGAGCCGGCTTCACGGGATCGACTACTACAGCATCCAGACCGTTGTGCAAAAAAGCGCAGTCAACGGGCTCATCCCGAAACTCAAGAAGTGCGGGGCCGAGGACATCCTCGAGATCCCGATATCGAAGATTGTGGCGTGAAACTCTTTTCTTTTTTTCGTTAGAGCTAGCAGATAATTCCTGCTCCCTGCCCAATCGCCTGTAAATGTATATTGAAAGACGCTGCGGATGCTTCTATTCAAGCCTGATATAGGTTTTTTCTGTTGTCGTATCGACAGTTCCCGGGGCAACCTGATAACTGGGGGGTGCATCATCATTTACCGCTATGGCGGTAACCCTGATAGTATAGGTTTCTCCCGGGGTCCATGACCGGGTATCTACCTGAAGGGAGTCGGTGTTCAGCACATTCGGTGATTTGGCCGCACGTTCAGAGAGAACTGTCCATTGGGATCCAGGCTCCGAACTCAGGTAGTCGACAGTCTCCCGTGCAAACGAAGTCCCCGTATAATAGGTGTTCCACTGGACAGTCCAGATATTGGGGTCCGCATTCTTGGTAATCTGGAGGTTACTGACTTCAAGACTGAATGTCCCAAATCCTTCGTTCACAGAACTTTTATAAACCGATACCGTCTTCGAATCAAGTGCGGAACTCTGGGTAATTCCCGTCGATGAATCGGTAAACGAGAGTTGCGCACCGCTGTCAGGACCAAAGAGAACCAGGGTCCCGTTCTTGGTCAGGTTGAAGACCATCGACGTCCTCCAGGTATCGTCAAGCTTCATGTTTCCAATCGAGAAATCCATGACCCTAGATGCTTCGGTCCAGTTCTGGCTGTCATCACGGGTATACCGGTAATACTCTGTCGTGGAATCATCGGGATTGGTATGGAACATCGTGACAAAGGTCGAATCCGTTGGTTCCCCAAGGCCGAGGCTCCTTCCCCCGACAGGAATAGGAGTATAATTCAGGTACTCATAGGAACTTACGACAGATCCATTCACCGTAATAGTTCCCAGGTCAAGATTGAGTGCCGTTGAGCCGCCGGCCTGCTGGTTCAGGTCACCGGCGATCTGCTTGTAAATCTCAGGTAATTGGGATGCATCGGATGCGCTGTAATATTGGCCGGCATCATTTGCCGCATAGCGTCGGAGTTCGGTCTCCTGTTCTGATGATACACCCAGCCCGATGACATAGAGCGCAACCTTACTGTTGTTGGCATAGGTAATGACACTCCCGGTTCCTACACCATTGCCTAAGCTTGTGGCTCCTGAACCCCCTTCGGGATTGCCACCGGTATTCCACTCTCCATCAGTCTGGAGGATGATCGCCCGCACACGACCAGGTGTATATGCCGGGAACTGGTTCACCGCGGTATAGATCGATTCGCGAGTCGGCGTTCCGCCGCCCGGTACCATTCCATTCAGTGCAGTGTTGACATCGGAAAGGGCGTTGAATCCAAGAGCGAGGTCAATACTGGACATACCGGTGCCATAGTACTTGTTCAGACCGTTGTTATAGTGGTTGTTCAAGTAGCGCTGGTGGGGGGCAGTGGGGTCATAGGGAGAGTCCCAAGATCCGTCACAATTGGTACCGCATTCGTATTTTTCATTGCCATGAAAAGAAGAACTGTCCCGGCCCACCCAGTACCAATAGCTGTACACCTTATTCCAATCATAGTATCCATAATACCCTGATTTCCAGGTCGGAGACAGGTTTACCCACCCTCCGGTAGCCGAATTATCTCCGTATGAGACGATCCCAATCCGGTCTCTGCCCTGCGTCAGACATGAGGCAAATACCGTTGCAGCCGATTTGGCCACGACCATGTTATCCTCAAGTGCGGTACTGTTTTCCAGCATGCTCCCCGAGCGATCCATATCGATAACAACGTCGATGGGTTTCGGCATGAGGGCGGCACCGTTCCCCGTTACCGTGATTGTCAGACGGAGAGATTCACCGATCTTGGCCTTGTCCTTGTCCACCTCCGTGATTACGGTCAGGTACGGATAATTCTTCCACGTAAATGTCACTGTGCCGGTCTTGGTAATCGTTCCCTCTTTGTTTGTCCATGTGGCAGTCACGGTCTTCTGTCCCGTGGACGTAGCGTTATATCCCGGCTCCCCAATACCGGGGAAACGGCCGGGAATAAAGGCAATGGTTGCAAACCCGTTACTATCGGTAACTGCACTGGTTGCCGTGATATAGGATTCTGCGGAGATGTTATATTTCCCATCAGGAGCGCCCGGATAACTCTCGGAACTATTCGAGAAGATGACGGTCTGGTTGCTGACCGGGTTGCCCGATACATCAACCACCCGGGCCTGAACAACTGACTGCGATGCTGAGTCTACATCCAGACTCACCATTGTCTGGGGGCTTGCAGTCAGGATCATATCCACAGGCGCCTGGCTGTAATATATAATATTCTGGCTACAATATCCGACTGTCCCGGTGTCCGTGCAATGGATACTGAAATTGGTCACGGAAGTTGCAGTAATGGTATAGACACCGGTCACATCCTTGGGTCCATAGCTGACGTATGCAATACCACCATTGGAGGTGTTAGTGAAGAACGATTCCCCGGTCGAGGATTGAATCCTGAGCCGAGTCCCGTCCAGGGGATTTCCAAAAGAGTCCATTACTGAGTAGTACAGGTTGAACGTATGTTCCCCATCTGCCGGCCACGAATCCGGTACGGGCTGGACCTGAGTGATCGTGACCGGATCCCCGGCAGCAATACTCTCGATCGAGATCGGCCATTTGTCAGGAATATTCCCTATCCCGGCAATGCCAATCGTGTTGTAACCGATAATTGTAGATACACGCACATTCACGGATACGTTTCCTTCGGCATCAGTTGGAAGATAGATCTCAGGAACATATGACGAACCATCCCAGAACCCGGATTCACCCGATCCAAGGCCACTGAGGTGAAGGGTGTGGACTTCCGAAGAATTCTTATTGTCGATCCGGTTATCGTAGCGGTCTGCCAGGGTAATGATGACCTTTGTTACCGATCCGGCGGTTACCTGTGAAGCGTGATCATAATAGGCGAACTGCGGAGTTTCGTGATCAATCCTCTGGAATGTTGAGAGGGTATGGGTACTGACGGTCCCGTTATTGTAGGTAATGACAGCAGTAATCGTTACATTGCCGCTGACAGAACCGGCCGTGAATGTAGTAGTCGCAAGCCCGTCAGAGCCGGTGTCAGCAAAAGACGGGGAAAGCGATCCGAGTGAGGCATCAGACAGGGAGAATTCAACATGTGCATTGGCCACGTTTGTTGAAGAGGGCCCTTCCAAAACATGAACCGTGATGGTAGAAGTCCTTTCAGATATCCCGGTCCCGTCATTGGCGATGAGCCATCCGGAATTGCTGTTGGATATATCTGAGTAAGAGAGGTCCGCAGCTATGGCTGGCCCGATCAGCAACAGGAGCCCGAAGATCAGGAGAAATATTTGTTTCACTCTCATACCCTGCTTGCGGGGAGTTATTGTAAGTAACGATATTTATATATTTGCATAAAAAAAATTTGAGATAAAAGTGTTAGATTTGTAAATTGTCAGAAAATTTTCAAATAAATGGGCAAACCAAGGGGGTATGGGACGAAATTGCATAACCCATCCCTAAATACCATGCAAAACCCGAAAGGCTGAGAGAAATGTTTTTAGTCGGGAATTATTTTTCACTATGACTATCGACGCATAATAATCTTGTAACAAAAATCCGATTCTGGCCCGGGTACCCCCAACTGATAAAAGAAAGATCGGCGATATCAGACACTCGTGATCCCAGGTCATTTAGCCGTCATCTGGGGAACAGGCAGGTAATTATCCAGATTGGAGTTTCCTAATGTTTATATCGCTCCTCCAGCCAATAAGCCATAAGGAAGGATTACCTGTGCATTTTGAGAATGGGGCATTTTTTTTGGTCATACTTCTCGCAATTTTCACGCTTACCGCAGGTTGCAGCTCACTTCCATTCCCCGGTCCCGCCACTGCGGGTTCACCAGATACTATCAATATCGGATTCTCTTCAACACCTGCTTCATCAGTACATGTTACTTACAGCTTTGATCGGTTCCTTTCGGTATTTTCCGCAATGCAATTTGCGAATGGGCAAAATACTAGCGCAAATGCAACTTCGGAGCGGCATGTCCTCTATATCCGCGGGGTGCAGATGGATGAATCCGGCAATGCGGAGAGCTGGATGGCAGTTGCCCGTGAAGGCAACATAACATCAATGATATCCTATGATAAATTCGGCGAAAGGATTTCCGGAACGGGCACTAACGAGAGGTTGCCCGCCATCCCCATGGACCGGATCCTTACTCCTGCCCAACTTTTCGATCAGAACCGTGACCTCATATTCAACAAACCGCGGGATGCAAGCCCGGGTCCCATGACCTTGGAACTCACTGACAGCAGTTACTCACTGATCATCCCGGGCCGGGATACCACCCGGATTCTAAAATTTGATGCACTGACAGGAGCAATGATCGAGTCCAATGAGTGACCATGCAGGCGTCCTGTCTATTGATTTCCTGATCGGGTTTACCATCTTCATGCTCGCCTTTATCTGGGTGGCCACCATGATCCCCGGCCTCCTCATCGGCCTCAACGCCCACACGATAGATTTCGATGCGGTTGCATACCGGACCGGGGTAATCCTTGTTGAAGATTCCGGAGCGGTCGGACCCTCTGCGGTCGGCGGGTATCAGGGAGTCTTTCCCTGGGAGTTCCAGCCGGACACCCGGGATGTAGCCCGGTTCGGGCTTGCCATTTCCAAAGATACCCCGAATA
>Ga0265297_10012093_pt1 | contig 10429 bp, 11 predicted proteins | sample Munlanlwell13791_FD_192502 | JGI IMG/M metagenome (GOLD analysis project Ga0265297, IMG submission 192502) | Leachate microbial communities from a municipal landfill in Southern Ontario, Canada - Leachate well 137-91 | ecosystem: Engineered > Solid waste > Landfill > Unclassified | place...
CCGTTGTTATGCTTATCCCGCCGGCATATTTTATCATATCATCCACAAACGAACCGGACCCGGGACTCATCACAGGATCATGCCATATCTCCATGTATATCCTGGGCCGGGCATCCGGGCCCCTGCCCTTAATAGACACCTGTATCTGATCAATAGCCCTTATTATGCCATCATTCAACACCGTCGCTTCAGACACCCGGCCCGTAAGGGAGCCTATAAGGATAATATCGTCCATGAGTTCGTTTATGCTCTTAGGGTCCACGGTTACATAATCAATACCAAGACGGCGAAGCATCGAAGCGAGATGGCCTTGTTCCATGCCTGTTATCAATACTAGGTCCGGCTTTAAGGATATTATCCTCTCAATGTTGGGATTACTGAAAGAACCCGCCTTTTCCTTTTTTGCGGCCTCCGGCGGCCATGTGCAAAAACTGGAAACAGCAATAACCTCATCGTTAAGACCAAGCGCGAAGAGTATCTCTGTTGTCGCCGGGGTAAGGGATATTATCCTTTGCCGCGACGGGCCTTCAAAGGCAAGGCAATGCACGAAAGGCGGCACGATTAAGGCCGCTATCAAAAAACAAGAGAATGCCGCGCGTTTATTAAAAGACATACGATCCTGTTTTCATGCTTCAAGAATAGCTTCTTTCATCAATCCGCCTGCGAATGGCATCCGCGCAATTTCTTGCCTCATCGCCAAAACATACCGCGCTCATGGTAAAAGCGCCTATGCCTGTTACGAAATTTCGTATCTGCCTGTCATCGGTAACCACAATGACCTTCCGCTTATTATCAAGCTTGTATATGATTGACTCAATAACCGAATCCGCCGTTTCATCGGCCTGCGAAAATACCACGATGGGGTTTTTACCGTCAAGCTCCCTTCTGCGGCCGTTTCCGTCATATACGATAACACATTCAGCATGATAATAATCGCAATACGCCTCGGACATAGCCAGAAGCGCGTCGCGGGCATGGTCAATACTCCTCCGGCAAGCCTTTATCAGGGCCGGTATCTTATGGACAAGATTATATCCGTCAATTAATACGAGACACGAATACATTATACAACACGCCTCCACCGGTCAGACATAACACGGACACGATAAGAGAGGCCGCGCATACCCCAAGGAATATTGCCAGAAACGAATGCCAGAAACGCATCTTAAAAAGCCCTGCCGCCACACATCCTGTCCACGCCCCTGTTACTGGCAGGGGTAGCGCGACAAACAGCATAAGCCCTAAGAACTCGCATTTTTCCATGAGCCGGGAACGGTGTCTTGCGCGTTCAAACAACCAATGAAAGAACCCGGCAAAAGGCTTAAAACGGTTCATATAACCTGATACGGGCTTAAGCAAGAGTAATACAGGGACAACAGGTATCATATTGCCTATAATAGAAAATAATAAGACTCTCTTTATATCAATGCCCATTAACAGGCCTACAGGGATAGCCCCCCTTACCTCAAGAACGGGCATGGCCGCCACAACGGTAATCATCGCTTCCCCGGGTAAAAAACGGATATTCTCAAGAACCGCGGTTATCATAAATTCATTTCCTTATGATCATATGCGTTATTATAAACCTGATAAACCGAAAGGTGTCCCTTATGGGCCGTATCTTACTGGTCTCGCCAGCATATATGGATTTCACGGGCACGGAACCTATGCGGAAACCTTTTCTCGCGATCTTAATCAGCATCTCCGATTCTATCTCAAATTTACGAGACCTCATATCTATAGCGGAGATGGCATCCCTCGTAAACAGCCTGTAGCCGCACTGGGTATCCAATACGCGCTGGCGGGACAAGACCGATATTACGCGGGACATAAACGTGTTTGTGATAACCCTTATCGGCGGCATACCACGAGGGTCATCCATCCTGTTGCCTATGATCACGCAACAGCAACAATCCTTGATCTTGTCCAAAAAACGAGGGATATCATCTGGGTCATGCTGCCCATCAGCATCCATTGTAAAAAAAAGCTCATAACCGCGGCTCAAGGAATAATCAAAACCGCTTCTTAATGCCAGCCCCTTACCGCTTCTGCGCGCGTTGCGTATAACATACGCGCCGGCCCGGCTTGCGGCAATATACGTATTATCGGAAGACCCGTCATCGATAACTATGGCATCAACACCAAACCGCTTAACTCCTTCTACCACAAGGCCTATCGTCGAGGCCTCATTGAAGGCGGGGATTATCGCGCATATCTTCATGGCTATTCAGCACCCCATGCTATCCTTTGCCAATATCTCCTGAACACAAACCATTGCTCGGGATGCCTTCTGATCACATCCTCCATCACCCGGACAACATCATTGGTCACCTTGATAAGATCTTCATGCTCATTATGCGTCGCAACAGGCAGGATAGGTTTCATGATCTTCAGCGTGAAGGTATCATCCGCGTTCCTGAGCATGAAAATAGGCAATATAGAACATTGCCTTTTACGGCTAAAAAGGGCCGGGCCTTTCGGTATAATGGTTTTTTTGCCAAAAAAATCAACCTCAAAACCGTTATTAAAATAATCCCTGTCGGAAAGCAGTGCAACGGCCCGGTTCTCGGACAGCGATTTAAAACACCTGCGCACAGCCGCCCCAACAGGTATTACTTTAACGCCTTTTATGTTCCTCTGCCGGTTAAAAAAGGTATCAATATTTTCATGCTTATGGATAAGCGCGACTACATCAAGCGGTACGCCTATTGCCGATAATGCTATTCCGCCGAGCTCCCAATTGCCGATATGCGCAGAGGTCAGTATAACCCCTTTGCCCTTTTTAAGTTCCTGCCCCAGGTAATGTCTCCCTTCCACTGTCACGTATCTATCTATATAATCTTTATCTATTACCGAAAACCTGAAGAAGTCCACGAGATATTTGCCGAAATTAAAAAAAACACTATTTCTGATCCGCTTAAGCGAGGCTATGTCCCGTCCTGGAAAGATAGCCTGAAGATTATCCATGACAGCCCGGCTGTCCCTGAATGAGGCAAACCTATATAAGGTGGAGACAAAACGCGCTATCGCATAACCAGTCTTTAGCGGGGTGGTTAAAGCCAGGAAGATCCCTATCTTATAAAGGGTAAAAAGCATTTCCTATATCTCCAAAAGTGTCTTAGCTATATCTATGGCGGAAGAAGGCCTGGCTATATTTTCAATAGCTTTTTTCATGTCCTCAAGCTTAGCCTTCGCGACGCATAAGTTATCAACCAGTATCGCGAGATCCTCTTCCGTTTTGGCCCTGACAGCGGCCCCATTTTGCAATAAAAATTCCGTGTTCTTGGCCTCCTGGCCGGGTATGGGGTTTATTATAATAATAGGCACATGCTTGGCAAGGGCCTCGGAGGCGGTAAGCCCGCCGGGTTTGGTGATAATCAAGTCCGACATGTCCATAAGTTCATCTATATTTTCAGCATAGCCGATAACAAAAACCTTCTTATTCATCCTGCCCGCGCGGCGTGTAAGATACGCGTTCAACCTGCTGTTTGTGCCCGAGACAACAATCATCTGTATATCAGAGTTTATCCTATCGAGCGAATGCACAACCTTTTTGATGGGGCCAAGCCCTCCACTGCCGCCCATGATAAGAACCGTTTTCTTGTAGGGATCAAGGCCAAGGGACATTCGGGAGCGGACCTTGTCACAGCGAATATTGAACTTGATATCAATAGGCACCCCAGTAACCTTGATCTTTTCAGACGACACACCGTTTGAGATGAGCCTGTCCCGGGCATCATCCGACGCTACCGCGTAAAGATCCACAGAATCATATATCCAGTAAGAATGCGGATAAAAATCGGTGAGAACACCGATAAGAGGCAGGCTGCTATTATGGGTAACCTTATAATCGGCTATCATGCCGCACGGAAAGGCCTGGGTACAGGCCACAACATCAGGCTTGAGATCATTGATAAGGTTTTTCATTTTGGAACCATTATACCTGTGCATCATATCTTTCAGGGCCTTGGTATTTTTGACAACTCGGGGGTTATCATAAAGATACTCCCAAACCTCGGGTGTCCTTTTTATAATACCGTTATATGTCCTGTTGATAATACGTTCAAGTATCGGATTAGTATAATGGAATGAATTGATGCTATATATCTGCGTGTCCGGTTTTAGATACCGCAAGGCCTTTTCTATCGCCATCGCGGCACGGTGATGTCCGGAAAGCACGGATATATAAAGAAGGAGTATCTTTTTAGGTCTTTGCATCTATAATCATGTTTTAAGAAAGCTGTCAATACGCTCAATGGCTGTTTTCAGGCGCTCCTGCGTATCTACAAGAGCGAAACGTACATATCCTTCACCGTATTCGCCAAAACCCGTGCCGGGGGCAACCGCTACCCCGGCCTCATCGATAAGCAGAGAGGCAAATTCCATTGAGGTAAGGGCGCTGTATTTCGGAGGTATGTGCGCCCATATATAAAATGTGGCCTTCGGCTTTTCAACAGTCCAGCCTATTCTGTTCAGCCCGTCCACAAACAGGTCTCTTCTCTTCCTGTAAGTTTCAACCAGCTCTTTCACACAATCCTGCGGACCTGTCAAGGCCTTTGCCGCGGCAAATTGTATAGCCTTGAATATGCCGAAATCAACGTAAGATTTAGTTTTTGCCAATGAGCTAAGTATATCCCTGTTACCAACGACAAAACCTATTCTCCATCCGGCCATGTTATAGGACTTGGAAAGCGTGTGAAACTCAATAACATTGGCACCCTTAGCACCTTCTGCCTCCATAATACTTGCGGCCTTATACCCGTCAAATACTATGTCGGAATATGCCAGGTCATGCGCTATTATAAGCCCTGGCTTATCCTTGGCCCAATCCAACACCTGTTGAAAAAAATCCTTATCGGCCACAGCCGTCGTCGGATTATGGGGATAACTAATAAAAAGCAGTTTTGCCATCCGCACAATCTCCGGACTTAACGCCTTAAGATCCGGCTTAAAATTGTGCTCTATTGTCATTGGGATATTGTATAGGATGCCACCCGCCATGATGACACCATTAAAATGAACCGGGTAGGCCGGATTCGGCACCAGGGCTATGTCGTCCTGATTTAAAAAGGCCAGCGACAGATGGGCTATACCCTCCTTTGATCCGATAAGCGGCAAGACCTCACTGCCGGCATCAAGGTCTACATCAAACCTTTGTTTATACCACTGCGCTATAGCCTGCCTAAGGGTCTTTTCAGCATCACCGCCCGGCCTGGAATACCTGTGATTTTCGTTGATACGGACCTGACTGCAAAGTTCATCAACTATATGACCCGGCGTGGGTAAATCGGGATTGCCCATGCCTAAATCAATAATATCAATACCCCTGGCCACAGCCTTGGCTTTCAGGTCATCGATTATGGTAAAAAGGTATAAAGGCAGCCTCCGCATCCTGTTCGCTTCATGCATAGACATCTATTTCAGGCCCTCTTCTATACAACCGATGATATCGCCTACATGAACATCCTGGCCCTCTTCAACATTCCTGGATACAAGCCTGCCCGATGCCGCCGCCGGCACATTGAATGTCGCCTTATCGGTAAGCATCTCCACAAGATCATCTCCTTTTTCCACAAACTCTCCGATATCCTTGTGCCAAAAGGAGACAACAGCCTTGTCCACTCCTTCAGCAAGTTTCGGTAATCTTAATTCCGTCATTATAGCAACCCCCTTGATTGTGTAACAATTATACTAAAACATTATATAGTTGTCACGATTTTTTTAAGGCACTGTTTTTATTTTAGGCGGATGACCTTGCAGGAGACTAAAAAAGTCGGGGATCACACCCGGTACCCCCAGCATCTAATACTCAAATGGGGCTTTTCAAAAATCCCGTGCTGATATCCTGAAGACATCTTCAAAGGCGCGGACTATCCCCCGCTTCAGAGGCATCATGGCGACAGGTGTCTTTAGTATTCTCTGCATTGATGTTATCTCTATCCCTTTATATCCGCAAGGATTTATCATATCAAAATATTCCAATCTGGTATTGACGTTAAGGGCAAGTCCATGATATGTTATCCAGTTGCTGGCCCCGATACCCATAGAAGCAATCTTGCCTGTATCTGTCCAACACCCCGTGCGGCCTGCCACCCTGAAGGCCTCTACACCATAACCTTTGAGCAAACGTATAACAACCTCTTCCATATCACGCAAAAATTTATGCATATCCCTTGTCAGCATGTTTAGATCAAAAACCGGGTAACATACAAGCTGCCCGGGACCGTGAAAGGTAATATCTCCGCCTCGATCGGTACGGACTATGTCTATACCCAAAGACCTGATCCTGCTACGCTCAAGCAGGATATTATCATCAGACGCTGAACGGCCGAGGGTAAAAACAGGCGTGTGTTCCGCCAATATAACCACGCCGGATAACAGACCCGATCTCACCTGGCCCAAGATCTCCTTTTGGATAAGAAAGGCCTTGTTAAAATCAATCAGCCCGAGATCTAATATCTTATAATTCATTGAGTTGTTCAAACATCACGCGCGAGCCCTGCCTGATGCCTCAAACACGGACTCAGAAAATGTAGGGTGAGCAAAAATAGTCTTTGACAGGCTATCTACCGTTAACCCGTTTTTGATAGCGATGGTAAAACCCGATATCATCTCGCTGGCAAGGTATCCAAATATGGCCGCGCCCAATATCTTTCCCGAGCGTGCGTTAAACAGCAATCTTACAAATCCGTCCGTCTCGCCCTGTATATGGGCCCTGCTTACTGCGGACAACGGCAATTTAACCTCTTGAAAATCAAGGCCCTGTTCTTTGGCCTTGTCCACTCCGATACCCACAAAGGCAATTTCAGGATACGTGAAAACAGCGCTCGGGACAGCTGAATAATCCGCCTGGCAGGCTATGCCTGAAGCTATATTTTCAACGGTAAGCACGCCTTCGTATGAAGCGACATGCGCCAATTGATAGCCTTCTATAACATCACCTATAGCATAGGTGTTAAGGATGTTCGTTTTAAGGGTTTTATCAACCTGGATAAAGCCATTCGATGTCCTAATACCTGCCGCCGCGAGATCCAGGCCGGCTATATCCGCCTTGCGGCCGACGCAAAGCAAGACCTTATCGCAGGCAAGCTCATTTCCGCCGGCAAGCTTAACCGAGGCATCGGGGCCGGCGTGAGCCGATATCACCAAATCATTCTTAAACACCTTTATGCCTTGTTTTTGGAAATATAGTTCAAGCCTACGGGCGATCTCTTTGTCCGCGCCGGGCATTAGCTGATCCGCAAGCTCAACGACACTAACGTCAACACCGAATTGATTATATATCGAGGCAAATTCGCATCCTATGAATCCGCCTCCAACGATAACCATACTGCGCGGCAAACTCGTTTGGGCAAGCATATCCGAACTTGATAATATAAATTGATGATCAAATTTGAGGTTGGGCAGTTCAGCCGGTATCGAACCGGAGGCAATGACTATGTGTTTAGAGGATATTATCTCATCCCCGCAACGGAGCCTGCCAGGGGCGACGAATAAGGCTTCACCTTTTATAATATCAACACCTTTTGATTTAATCAAAAACTCCGCTCCGGCACGGAGTTTTTGGACAATAGATTCCTTCCTGGCGGAAACAGCATTGTAATCAAAACCATATAATTTGGCATTTAGGGCAAATTTGTCCGCCTGGCGAATCTGCCTCAATAGATCGGCGCTTCTGACAAAGACCTTCGTGGGTATGCAGCCGCAGTTAAGGCATGTCCCACCTATAAGTCCCCTCTCAATTACACAGCACTTAAGTCCCAAATCAGAAGCCCTGATACAGGCCGCGTAACCGCCTGAACCCGCGCCTATTATCGCGATATCATAAAATTTATCCATATACGCAATACTCGATTTTATACATAATCATTATTAAGTCTGGCGCTGCGCGGTATTCTGAAAGTGGGACTAACCTTATATGTTTAATAGCGCTATCTGGCCGGAAACAAAATTTTTGGCAGCGTTCAAAAGCCTTTTTTCGTCATTACTTAAAGGTATTTCAACTATATTAGCAATTCCGTCTTTTCCCAATACGGCAGGCACACCGAGGAATATACCGCTGACGCCGTATTCTCCATTTAAAAGACAGGAGCATGACACCGTCTCCCGGCTGTCCGCAAAAACCGCCCGGGCCATCTTGAAAACGCCCGCCGAGGGGGCAAAAAAAGCGCTTCCGGTACCAAGATACGATACAATCTCCGCCCCGCGCGATTTTGTCTTTTCAATTATGCGGTCTATTGTATCTTTTGCGGCGCGCTTGGCCAAAGACATGTCACCTGCCTTGCTCATGCTGGGCAAGCAGACCATGTTCTCACCATGAGTCCCCATGACAACGGCATCAAAGCCATCAAGCGGGGACTCTAAAAACCTTGATGATATCAGGTTCATCCGTGACGAATCCAGGCATCCGGCCATGCCGATAACCCTTTTACCGCTTAATCCGCTATTCTTATATACAACATAAGAAATAATATCAAGCGGGTTCGTGACAACTATTACCACGGGCTGGCGATTAAATTTCATGAAGTTTAAAGTCACATCTTTGGCGATAGAGGCGTTTTTGTTGAGCAGTTCCTCTCTGGTCATACCAGGCCTTCTTGCCAACCCCGCGCAGAACACGATAATATCACTGTCTTTGGTATCGGCATAATCCGATGTCCCCGTTATCTTGCAGCCGTGGCCAATGAGTGAGGCCGCGTCCATCAGGTCTTCTGCTTTGCCTTTAGCGATACCTTCAGCAACATCAAGCAGAACAACATCGCTCAATCCCGATTCAAGTATCCTCATCGCGCATACCGCGCCGACATTACCAGCACCTATAATGGTTATCTTGTTGCGTTTTCTATCTTTCATTGAATACCTAAAATTTAAAATCACCGTGTTTTTTGAAGTGTTCGACAACGCCTCCGTCCCCTATTATCCTTGCCATAAAATCGGGTAACGGGGCGATCTTGACCTTCTTACCCGTGTTGATATTGATGACATGGCCTTCTACGGTATCAACCTTAAGGATATCGGACTGCCTCAAACCGTCCGTATCGCACTCAATGAGAAGCAAGCCCAGGTTGATCGCGTTTCTAAAAAATATCCTGGCAAATGATTTCGCTATGACAGCCGATATGCCGGAATATTTAATCGCTATCGGGGCCTGTTCTCTTGAGGAACCACAGCCGAAATTTGATCCGGCAACAATAAAATCGCCTTGTTTTATCGATTTATAGAATTCAGGTTTCAGGTCTTCCATTAGATGTTTTGCCAATTCATGCGGATCCTGGATTCTGAATTTATATCGACCTGATATTATATAATCCGTATTAACCGAATCCTCAAACCTATGAACAGAGCCTGACAACCTCAATTTAACCTCTCCTTGGGTCGGTTATTTTCCCCTTTATGGCGGATATAGCGACTGTCGCCGGTGATGCCAGATAGATAAAGGCGTTTGGGTTGCCCATCCTGCCCTTGAAATTCCTGTTAGCGGTCGACAAGACGACCTCATTGTCTGATGGCACTCCATTATGAGTACCGACGCAGGGCCCGCAACCCGGCGTTACAACATTTGCCCCTGCCTCGACAAACACCTTTATAATGCCTTCGTGCATGGCACGTAGAAAGACATTCCTTGATGAAGGCGCGATGATAAGCCTTACGTCAGGGTGGACCTTTTTACCCTTCAGCAGGGAGGCCGCCACCTTAAGGTCCTCGGTCCTGCCGTTTGTGCAGGTACCGATAAACGCCTCATCAATAGACTTGCCCGCGATCTTGGAGATATCTACGACATTATCAACGGCGTGAGGCTGCGCGATCATAGGCACTATCTTTGCCGCGTCATAATATCTCTGCGCCTTATAACCTGCGGCTTTATCAGCAAAAACCGGTCTGATCGGCTTCTTTGTCCACTGGCATAACCATGCCGCGGTCTTCCTGTCCGGTAAGATTATGCCAAACTTCGCCCCCATCTCAACAGCCATATTTGTAATAGTAAAACGCGCCTCCATCGAAAGAGAACTGATGGCGGGGCCGTAAAACTCAACGGCATCATATGTGGCGCCATCAGCGGTAAGTTCACCTATTATGTGTAATATCAGGTCTTTTGAGTAGACGCCTTTCTTGAGTTTTCCGTCAACAAATATCTTGAGCGTCTCCGGGACCTTAAACCAGTTTTTGCCGGACGCAAGGGTAATAGCAAGATCGGTAGAGCCAAAACCTGTCGCGAGAGCGCCAAGGGCACCGTAAGTGCATGTGTGGGAATCGGCACCAACAACAAGATTCCCGGGCATAACGTTGCCTGATTCCGCGACGACCTGATGGCAGACCCCGCAGCCAATATCGTAGATCTTTAGCTTATTATCCTTGGCAAAATTTCTCATCTTCATGTGTATCGCTGATACCCCAATATTAGGCGACGGGGCGCTATGATCGATAACCA
>Ga0265297_10012094_pt1 | contig 10429 bp, 10 predicted proteins | sample Munlanlwell13791_FD_192502 | JGI IMG/M metagenome (GOLD analysis project Ga0265297, IMG submission 192502) | Leachate microbial communities from a municipal landfill in Southern Ontario, Canada - Leachate well 137-91 | ecosystem: Engineered > Solid waste > Landfill > Unclassified | place...
TTGCCCCTGCTGCTTTTCGGAGTGCTGGTTGCGGGAATCCTGTTGGGACGTGTTGGCCACGAAGGCATAATCCCGTCCTCATGGATTGCTGCGGCGGTAGGCGGGAACGGCGTGGGGGCCAACCTTTTTGCCTCCATTGCCGGCGCATTCATGTATTTCGCCACACTCACGGAGGTGCCCATCCTTTCCGGCCTCATGGCCAACGGCATGGGACAGGGGCCCGGCCTTGCCCTGCTACTCTCCGGCCCGGCGCTCAGCCTGCCCAGCATGCTGGTCATCCGGAATGTGATGGGAACAAGGAAGATGATGGTGTTTGTTGGCCTTGTGATCGCCATGTCCGCGATTTGCGGCATGGTTTACGGAGTCATCATGGGATGATCATGCTTAGCAACAAAAGGGGAAATGACGCATGAATCCGTTTTGGGTGTCCCTCCAGTTTTTTGTCATTATTATTGCTGAACTGACAATGCTCTTTATTGGCATCAGCACCCTTGTTGGTGTGGTGTTTCAATATGTTTCGGATGAAAAACTCAGGAAGTGGATGTCGAAAAAGGGGATTGTGGGAAATGTCCTGGGTGCGGCATTGGGGGCGATAACCCCATTTTGTTCCTGTTCGACCATTCCCGTGATGGTAGGGTTGCTCCGCGCAGGCGTTCCCTTTGGGGCGTCCATGTCCTTTCTTCTTGCTTCCCCTCTTCTCAATCCGGTTATCCTCACATTGTTCCTGGCACTGCTGGGCTGGAAAGTCTGTGCGATTTATGGAATCGTTACATTTCTGGCGTCAATTTTTGCGGGAGCCCTGCTCCATGCACTTGGGCTGGAGAAGGATTTGAAGAGGGTTAAGATAAGCGGGGCCCGTGAGCGCGCGATGCATTCCACCCTCGGACAGAAAATTCGGGCCGCCCTTGATGGAGCCTGGAAAGACTTCCGCAGCATGCTCGGATATATCGTCATCGGTGTAGCCATAGGTTCTGCCATTTACGGGTATATGCCGAATGATTTCGTTGTGGGCATCGCTGGCCCCGGCAACCCCTTTGCGGTTCCTGTGGCCGCCTTGATTGGCATCCCTCTTTATGTGCGGGCCGAAACGGTTATTCCCATAGCCATGGCATTGACGCAGAAGGGAATGGGAATGGGGGCCGTGCTGGCCCTCATAATCGGGGGCGCAGGCATGAGCATACCGGAAATGAGCATGCTTGCCGCCATATTCAAACCACGGCTGGTTGCCATATTTATCGGAGTGGTTTTTACCACTGCCGTCGTTGCCGGTCTTGTCTTCAACTTCATGTGAAAGGATCATGAAATGTCGGAATCGGAGAAGAAGGGTTTCTGGTCAAGCCTTTTCGGAAAAAATGGATCTTCCTGCTGTTCGGTCAGGATAGAGGAAGAACGGGAGGCCGACACGGGCGGGTGCTCTTGCGGCGGGCATTGCTCCGGACAGAAAACGGGCATCAAAATCCAGATACTTGGCGCCGGATGCCCAAAGTGCAAGAAACTCACCGAGGTGGCCGAAAAGGCTGCAACCGAAATGGGACTTGCCTTTGAGATCGAAAAAGTCACCGACATCAACAAGATCGTGACGTTCAAGGTTATGTCGACTCCGGCAATGGCCGTTGACGGCAAGGTTAAAATCGCCGGGAAAATCCCGACGGTTGAAGAAATGAAGGAGCTCCTGAAATGATGAAAAAAATCCTGACGGGCTGTCTGCTGGTTTTCGTTGCCATAAGTGTTGCCTATGCCATTGTTAATGAAACGAAGGATGTTTCCCCCATCGGTTCTTCGCCCGCAATCGGGGTGGTCGCGGTGAAAAAGGTGGAGTCCGCGCCCGTTGCCGCGCTTCCTGTTGCTCCGGTTGAGCCTGTGCAAAAGGAGCCGGTTTCCCTGCCGGTTGCCGTTTCCCCGCTTTCGGAGCCAGCAGTTGCCAGCACTCCACCTGTGGTTCCGGCGGAGCGGGGCAGGGTCGTCGTTTATTATTTCCACGGCAACATGCGCTGTCCCACCTGCCGGGCAATCGAGGCGCTGACAAGGGAAGCCATTGAAACCGGTTTTGCCAGGGACCTTGCCGATGGGAAAATGGAAATGCTGGCCGTCAATGTCGATGAACCGGCCAATGGGCATTTTGTCACGGATTACCAGTTGGTGACCAAAAGCGTTGTCGTTGTCCGTTTCGAGGGGGATTTGCAAAAGGAATGGAAAAACCTCGATCAGGTCTGGCAACAGGTTCAGGACAAGGATGCCTTCATCCGCTATATCCAGGATGAAACGACGCCATTCCTTCAAGAGGGCAAATGATGTTCCTCATCGCCATCGCCTCGGCTTTCTGGCTGGGCGTGCTGACGTCCATCAGCCCGTGCCCCCTTGCCACCAATGTTGCCGCGATTTCCTATGTTGGTGGCAGGGCGGGAAAAACGCGAGCCGTGCTTTTCGCCGGGGCCGCCTATACCGTCGGCAGGGCGCTTGCCTATGCGCTGCTGGGCACTCTGCTGCTTTCCATCGCCGGGCTGGTTCCGGCGCTTTCCCATGCCTTGCAGAAATACATGAACATGCTGCTCGGCCCCCTGCTCATCCTCGTCGGCATGGTTCTTCTTGACATGATTTCCTTCAGCGTGAAGGGATGCGGGCTATCCGGGCGTTTCCAGAAACGCGTGGAAAATTCCGGGATATGGGGTGCGGGGCTGCTGGGAATTGTTTTCGCGCTGTCCTTCTGCCCGACATCGGCGGCGCTGTTTTTTGGCAGCCTGTTGCCGCTCGCCGTTTATCACCATTCGGGAATTGTCCTCCCCGCCGTCTATGGCATTGCAACCGGCCTTCCCGTCATGGTTTTTGCCATCCTGCTGGCGTTTGGCGGCAACATGGTTGCGAGGGCCTTCAGCCGGGTTTCGGTTTTTGAAGTCTGGGCGCGGAAAATGACAGGCATGGTTTTTCTCGCCGTTGGAGTGTATTATTGCCTGACGCATATTTTTGCCCTTGAGATATAGGGTGAGGGGTGAAAGGAAAAGCGCATGCGGGAAATTCATCTTGCGGTGTTCGACCTCGACAACACGGTCTGGGAATATTTCGCGGCCCACGAGGCTGCGGCCCAAAGGCTGATGGATGAACTCTGCCGGTCTTCCGGCGTTTCGCTTGAAGCCCTCAAGGCGGCTACGCGGGAAGCCATCATCCGGCATGAAATTTTCGATTATTCCCAAACCATCCGCCACAACCGCGCGCTGGCCGAGGCCCATCCGGGTGTTGACCTTGAGAAGCACTTTGCCACGGAGGCCCAATGCTTTCGCGATGAAATCTCCCGCCACCAGCATCCCTATGACGGCATGCATGAAACGCTAGCAAAGCTGAAGAAGCAGGGCGTCAGGCTCGCCTGTTATTCCGAATCGGATGCGACTTCGGTGGCAAGACGCCTTGCGGCCATCGGCCTTGCGGACATGTTCGACCTCGTCTGCACGGCCCCGGACGAAGGCACGATCTTCCTTCCCGGCCGCCCGCCGGAATACATGCCCATCGAGCGCGGCCTGCCCGTGCCGCACCGCGTGATCCTGCACGGCGACCCCAACGGCCCGAAAACACATCCCGAAGTTCTGGGCTTCATCATGGACGAGATGGGTGTCGATCCCGCCCATACCGCCATGGTTGGCGACAATCCGGTGCGCGATGTCGGCATGGCGCGGAAAATGGGGGCGCTCGGCATCCATGCGCGCTGGGGGCGCAAAAGCCTTGGTGCGCTGCCCCTCACCAGCGAGCTGCACCCCTATGTGGGCCATCTGAAGGAAAAGGTGGCGGAAGATGGCATGATGGAAGCCGACTTCATCGCCGATAGCCCCGCTGTCCTGCTCAAATTCCTGCGAGGTCCCCGCCCGAAGGCGCCCCGGAAACGCATGGCTCCTTCGTAAGGCAAAACGGCGCGCTTGATATTTTCAGGAAAATCGGCCATACCTTCGCGGCAACTCCAACATGGTTACAAGGTCTTTCTCATGAGATTCGGAATGACGGTGGCCGCCATCGCTGTGGCAGCCCTTATGATGCAGGCGTTTCCCGCCACGGCCGGCGAAGGCTGCCCGGCGCTGTCGCGCGTTGAGGCCGAGCAGGCCATGCGCCTGCATTCCGAGCTTATGGTGATCGGCCTCACCTGCCAGAAATATTACCGCAAGCCCGCCAACATCTATGGCAAATACCAGGAATTCACGGTGGAAAACGCCGACTTCCTGCGCGGCGCGGAAGATGGCCTGGTCGCCAGCATGGGGGCAAAACAGTTCCATGCCCTGCGCACCCGCATCGCCAATGATGCCTCGCAGCGCGCGGCGGTCATGACCCCCATGGCCTATTGCAGGACGAATGCCGGGTTCGTGGGCGAAGTCCTGGCCCTTTCCTCCGAAGGCGTGCGCGCCTATGTGCGCCGCCTTGCCGAAGGCGCGCGCCAGCAGGCTCCCGGCTGCATGGCATTGGCAAAGCGCATTGCGGTTGCTTCCAAGAAATAATTGAAAAACAACGGAGGGTGCTCCATGACCGACACGTCGGCGTCCGGTTCTTCCCCAGATTCCCCGCCCGCGCGGGATACGGGCTCTCCGATGTCTTCCTCTCCCGCACATGATGCGGGGCCCCTGCCTTCCGGCATGGTGGTGGTGCCGCCGGGCATAAGGCTTTCTCCGGCCTCCCGCGACGAACATGCCCGGGAGATGTCGATCCCCCTGCAGGTCGGCATCCTGCTTTCCGTGGGCTGGGTCGCCCTGTCCATGGGCTATGGCGCGGCGTCGGTGGGGCTTGACCGCATCGCCGGGCTCCTGCCGGGCGAACTTGTGGCGTTCCTGGGTGCGGCCTTCCTGCCGCTTGTCGTCGTATGGCTTATCGTTCTTGAGGCAACCCGCCGCAATGACCTGCGCGAGGTAACCGGGGAAATCTTTTCCCGCCTGGGGCTCACCCCTGAAAAGCTCGGCGGCCGCATTTCCGAAATGGAAACGGCGCTTGTCGCCATCGACGCGCAATCCCGCAAACTCGTCGAAACGCTCGACCAGAAGCTGCGCCAGATTGATGCGGCGCGCGAAACGCTGGCGCGCGAGGCCGAGCGCATTGAAGGCGGGCTGCATGATTCCGCCGGGCGCATCGAAAGGGTAACGTCCTCGACCATCGGCGGCGGGCAGGCGCTGGCCGATGAACTGTCGCGCGGGGCCGAAAGGCTCGTTGCCGCCGCAAAAGGCATGGGTGAACAACTGGCGCAGGGGCTTGCGGACACCGAGGGGCGCGTGCGCGGAATGTCCGGCATGGTTGATGCCGCCGTCGCGGGGCTTGGCCAGGTGGTTGACACTTCGGCAAAGGGCCTGCAGACGGCTTCTGACCGGCTTCAGGTACAACTCGTCATGGCTTCCGATGTTTCGGCGAAGGTGGCCGATGCGGTTCTGCGCCTTGCGGACGGATCGGGCAAATTCGCCGAAGCGGTTGCATCGGCGCAGGCGGCATCTTCGGGCGAGGCTTTCGATGCGCGGCTGGCGCAGCTTCGGCAGGGAGCTTTGGACATTGCGGATAAAATGGACGGGACGCTTGCGCTCCTTGCCCAGAAAACCACGGATTTTCTTGCCGCGGGCGATCGTGGCGTGGAGCGGGCGCAGGCCGTCCGCGATTCCCTCGCCAGCGGAGCCGAGGACATCGTCAGGCTTTCGGGCAAGGCCGCCAATGACGCCCGCGCGATCACCGAGGAAGTGAAGCGGCAGGGCGCTGAAATCGGCGGCGTGCTCGATGACGGCATGCGCCGCATCGGCGGGCTTGCCGACATGCTGAAGACGCGCTCGGGCGAGATCGGCCAGCAGGCGCAGGACATGGAAAAGGCGATATCCGGCGTCGGCGCGCAGTTTGACGAGCGGAAAAACAGCCTTTCGGCGGCTTCCGGTGAAATCGGGGCGAAGATTGCCGCCGCCCTGTTGGAAGTCGAGGGCGGAACGCGCCGCCTTTCCGATGCCTCCGCCAGGGCGCAGTCGGATCTCATTGCCGTGGGCGATCTGCTTTCGGGGCGGCATGCGCAGATGACGCAGTCGGCGGAAGCCGCGGGCGGCATGCTGGGCAGCCTGGCCGAGCGCCTGCAGGCTTTGTCGGGCGAGCTTTCCCGCATCTCGCAGGACGCATCCGGCCGGGCCGGGGGCGCCGCGGACGCATTTGCCGCGCGCCTTGTCGAGCTGCAGCAGGGCGTTGCCGCATCGGGCCAGATGCTCGGCGGCATGGCTGACGGACTGCGCCAGGCCTCCGCCGAACTGGCGCAGGGAGTTGAAGAAGGAACCCGCCGCCTGCGCGGCGCGGGCGACGAGCTCCGCGCGCAGGAGCAGGGATTGCAGGGCGGGGCGGAAAAGGCCATTGAGGCGCTCACCGGCGCGCGCACGGCGCTTGCCGTCCAGGCGCATGACGTCATGGAAGCGACGGCCACGGCCACCGCGCATCTTGACGAAGCGGGCATCGAGTTCCGCAACCGCATGGCCGAGGTGTCGCAGGAGGCGCCGCGTCTTGCGGGCATCATCAAGGAATCCGCCGATACGGCGCGCGGCGCATCGGCCGAGCTTGCCTCTGCGGTCACCCGCTCGGCGGCGGAGATGATGTCGGCGGCCGAGCATGTGCGCGGCGAAATGTCGGCGCTTGGCGATGACGCCAAAAAGGCGGTTGAAACCATGGATGCGGCCGAGAGCGGCATTGTCGCCGGGCTTGGCTGCCTGCGCGGGGAGCTTTCAAAGGCGCTGGCCGAAATTGCGGCGGCGGAAACCCGCGTCGGGGCCGATTCTTCGGCATTTGCGGGCGCGGTGCGCGATGCCGTTTCGGGTGCGCAGGCCGCAGCCGCTGAAATGGCGGCGCATCTTGATGCCATCAGGGCGGGAACAAAGGGCGTTTCCGAAATGGTTGACGCCGCGCGCCAGGGCCTTGCGGGTGATGCCGACAGGTTTGTCCATGCCGCGGGCGAAAGCCTTGTGGCGGCGAAGGATGCATCCGTGGCCTTTGCCACGCAGGCGGAGGGCCTCGCCAAAGCCTCGCGCGAGGCGGTTTTGCAGGCCGATGCCATCCGGTCGGCTGAATTCCGCAGCAAGCGCGAAGCTTTCCTCAATTCGGCGAAGTTCGTGCTGGAAAGCCTCAATTCCCTGTCGGTGGACATGGTGCGCCTCCTTTCCGAAGACGGCACCGAAAAGATGTGGAAGGCCTGGCAGAAGGGGGAAACCGGCGTGTTCACGAAGCGCCTTCTGGCCATGAAGGACGCCAGTGGCGCCGCACAGCGCTTCCGCGCCCGCTACGAGCAGGACGCCGAATTCCGCACCATCGTGCAGCGCTATGTGCGCCAGTTCGACGAAATGCTGGCACAGGCGGTTGCAGCCGACAACGGCGACCTTCTCAGCTCCGTCTTCATGACCTCCGACGTCGGCAAGATCTACCTCTACCTCTGCCAGTTCACAAGGGCCGGGGGCCCTTGACCCGGTTTCTGTTCCCACCGGCTATGGGGGGAGCGGGCATGCCTCCTGGCGAGGAGTGCAATGGGAACGGAAAGCGCGGCTTGTTGACACTGCTGCTCGGCGGGGCTATTCATGGTTTTGTATCCGGCTGCCCGAAGGGCTTATGGGCGGGGATATGAAGGTCGGCCAGCCAGCCGGAACATGAAGGAACCTGCGGGATCAGCCCGCACATTCCGGCAAGCCGCCCTTCCACATGATGAGCCATCTGGAAAAAGGGTTTGCCCATGAACAATCTTCCTGCAACTGCCAGCAACCTCGTTGCCTATCCCATCCCCACGGGCTACCTGTTCGTGGGAGAATACGGGAAGGGGAAGCTGGAAACGCTTTCCATCGGCGATTATGGCAAGCACGCCAACGTCAAGGCCGACTTCCTCGGCTACGGGCGCGATCTCGACGGCGTTCCGAACGCGTGGTGCATGCCGCTTTCCGAAAAATGGGTGGTTACGCTTTCGACGCAATATGGCTGCGCCATGAATTGCAGGTTCTGCGACGTGCCGAAGGTCGGCATGCGCGGCAATGCCTCGTTTGACGACCTGAAGCGCCAGCTTTACACGGCCATCGGCCTGTTTCCCGGGGTTGGCTATACCGAGCGGCTGAACATCCACTTTGCCCGCATGGGCGAGCCCATCTTCAATCCGGACGTGTTCGCCTTTGCCAAATGGCTTTACGAGGGCAAGCGGCAGATCGCTTCGGAAACGGGCCTGCGCATCGAGGTGGTGCATCCAGTGCTGACTACCTCCCTGCCGCGGAAGTTCGCGGGGCTGAAGGAGCGCCTGCTGGCCTGGTGCGACATCAAGAACGGGCTTTACAACGGCCAGGCGGGATTGCAGCTCAGCATCAATTCGACCAGCGAGGAACAGCGGTCGGCGATGTTTTCGGATTTGCAGCTCCACCTTGAGGATCTTTCGGCCATCACGAAGGAGATGCCGGAGCCGGTGGGGCGGAAATACTGCCTCAATTTCGCCCTGGCCTCGGGGAATGAGGTGGACGCGGCAAAACTGGCCCGGCTGTTCGACCCCGAAAAGTTCATGGTGAAGATCACGCCGATCCACAACAACAACGCCTGCCGCGAAAACGGCATTGAAACCTTTGGAGGCTATGAGAGCTATACGCCCTACAAGAAAGCCGAGGATGCACTCAAGGCGGCGGGTTTCGACGTGTTGGTGTTCGTGCCCTCGCTCGACGAGGAAGATGGCCTCGTGACCTGCGGCAACCTCGTTCTCGGCGGCGGCAAGATGCGCGTTTCCACGGACGTCATCAAGATCATGGGGCTTCCAAAGTCCTGAATCCTACTTGCGCGCCGCAAGCCACGCCAGCTTCGATTCCGGGGCGTCCGGGGCTGCGAACAGCCGGGCGCAGGCGGCAAGGATTTCGGCATAGTCGGCTTCGGCCTGCCATGGCGGGCCGATGACGGCGAGGCCGCAGCCATTCAGCCGCTCGACATCCGCCGCGCTGTGGATGAAGAGGTCAAGCGCGAGGATGCCGGGAATGCCGGATTTTTCCAGCGTTTCATGGAAGCGCCAGATGGCCGCGACATCCTTGATCGGATACCACAAAATCTGCACGCCCTGCGGCCAGCGTTCGTGCGCGGCGATGGCGGCCCGGGCCATGCGTTCCAGTTCCCCGTCCTCCTCGAAGGGCGGGTCGATGAGCATGAGGCCGCGCATTTCCTTGGGCGGCAGGAAGGCTGCTATGCCATTCCACCCGTCCATCTGCTGCACCGAAGTGTTGCGGTCGCGCGCAAATTCCGCTGCGAGCGCCTTGAAATCCTCGGGATGGAGTTCGCAAAGGGCGAGGCGGTCGGAAGGACGCATGAGGCGGCGCAGGATGCGCGGCGAGCCGGGATAGGTGTTTTTTATCCCGCCAAGGATGGAAAGATAGGGGGCAAAGGCTTTGGGCAGGCTTTTTTTCTCTGCAAGCAGGCGGAAGATTCCGGCATCCGCTTCGGCGGTTTTGCGCGCGCGTTCATCCGCGAGGTCGTATTTGCCGATGCCGGCATGGGTGTCGAGCGCGAAGAACGGCGCGGGCTTTTTGAGGAGGTGCGCCACCGTTGCGGCCAGCACCGCATGCTTGAAAACGTCGGAAAAATTTCCTGCGTGGTAGATATGCCTGTAATTCATGGTTATACTGTTTAGCATGAAACGGTGCGCATTCATCCTGATTTTTGTGCTGGCGGCGGTTGCCGCATCCGCATGGGGGGCGGATAAAGCCCTGCGCGCCGCGCCCGGTTTCATCAAGGCGCGCGCCGAAAAAATCCTCCATGAAGCGGGCTATCCGCGGGCGTCGGTCGATCGCGTTGCCCTGGCATGGGGCGAGGTTGCCATCGAAGGCATCCATCTGGACGGGGAGGGGCAGGGCGCGGATCTCCTTCTTGCGCAATTCGCCATTTCCGACCTCCTGCGCCTGCATGCGGGCGATGTGCTTGTCGCGGGCGTGCGTCTTGAGGGCGAGGTTTCAAGGGAAGGCAAGCTGCGCCTGAAAGGCCGGAGTGCGGGAAAAGGCGGGCGCTTTGCCCTGCCGCGCCTGCCTGCCGCCCGCATTATTGTCGCCGGTGCCGCGCTCGGGCTTGAAACGCCCGTCGGCAGGGTTGATGCCGCCGTTAATGGCGAAGCGCCGGTTGCGGGGGGCGGGCTCTCCTTTTCCGGCCGGGCGGCGCTCGTTCACGAAGGCGGGAAAGGTGCGCTTTCGGCAAAAGGGAACATGACATGGGACGGCCTTCTGGAAACGGAATTCGCGGGGCAGTTTCCCCATCTTGCGTTGAAAGGTGTTTTGGCGACGGATGTTGCGGCGGATGGCGCCATTGTCGCTGACCTCAACGGCACATGGAGGGCCACGGGAAAAGTCCGGACGGACAATGCGCAGGCGTTCGGGCGCGATTTTTCCGCCGTTTTGGCCGACCTGCGGCGCGACATGAAGGGGTATGCGGCGGATGTTTCCTTTCATCTGGCAAAGCCCGCGCT